>CEQY01107960.1_pt1 | contig 11187 bp, 11 predicted proteins | sample 361391 | NCBI WGS metagenome assembly CEQY01 (sample SAMEA2621075, study PRJEB7988) | marine metagenome | isolation source: saline water (ENVO:00002010), including
GTGAAAATAAAGCACGCAAAAAATCAGAGATGAAAGTGTTTAGGGAGTGGTTGTCTAAACATAATCTACAAGTTAGTATCCAAAAGTGTAAAGAAGGGACAATTAAGTATAAAGAAAAACTTAAAGCAAATGCTGAAGCAACAAAAATTAAACAGGCTCGTCGAGCTAGAAACAAAGCAAAGTATCTCAAGAATAAAGGTCATCAAAAATCTTCTAGCTCTTGAAATTTAAGAGTATCATTAGAACTGTAGTTAATATAATTATTTATATATTTATAGATTCTTATAATATCTAGAGCAGTTATCTCATATGTCTCTAATAGCATACATTCATCTTCTTCTGTAATAGTATCTTTTTCTTTTAGAAATAAGGTAATAATATCTTTTTTATCTAAACCAAAACGTTGACATAAATTCTGTATAAATATTTCATTGTTATATTCTGTGCTATACTTTGTTAAAACTTTAGTAAAACGTATATCTGATACTTTAACTTTATTAGGAAAAGTATCATGGTAAATTTTATTATTATAAAAAGTTTTTATAAGAGATGTCATTTCGTTAAATTGCCATATTTGTTTTTGAAAAGTAATTCTATCAATATAATCGGCAAAACATATATTATCTAATATTTTTTGATAAAATGGTATAGCTTTATTTTTAGGATATTTATCTAATATATCAATAATGTTTTCGTGATATAATAAACCGACTATAGTTCGGTCTGTATCATTCATAACACAATTATGTTTTTCAATAGAATACTTATTTTGAAACAAACTTTTTGTAATATCTTTTGTATCTTCATTATATGACTTTGGTTTAAATATATTTTGAATTATTTCATTATGTAACATGCTACATTTATTTTTATAAATATTATAAATTATATTTAATTTACGCAAATCTCCCTGTAAAAACTCTGTAAGATTACTTATTAATGATACTTCTAAACTAGGCATTGAAACATTAATTAAATTAGTCATCTGCTTAATAGTAGGACTTTTTAACTCAAATTTATTACAAGTTTTTATTAATTCTCTAATTTTTTTATCAACATGATAATTACTAATACAAAATATTGGGCAATAAGTGCTATTTTCATTTTTTTGTTTTTTAGTTTTTTTTGGCCTAATTAGTTTAATTAATGCATTGATTCCTCCTTTGTCTCCACTATTCATACCGTCGATTTCATCCATAATAATTGCGATTGGTTTTGTCTTTTTAGTGAAAAGGCTTATTATATTATTCTCTGCCATTGTATCACTAGATATAGTTTCTATAATCGTCTTATTTCTAATGTCACCAGCATCATAAGAAATTATATCATAACCAGTTTCATTTAATAAATTTGTAACAAATTTAGTTTTACCACTACCAGGTTCTCCATATATATAAAATCCTCGTTTTTGAAGTAAATCATCTTTATTATTATTAAAATTTTTTAATTTTAATTTAATTTCATTAGCAATTATTTCGCGATTTAAAATTTTATTAAAATCTATTTTTTCCATCTATTACTTTTATCTTTTGTATTTTTATACCTATTTTTTGAATATAAAGCATTAATAATATTATTAATAATTTTACGACACTTAACAGAATTATTATCTAATGCATAATCAAAAAGAAAATATAAATAAGAGTTATATATTTTATCTTTATAACGATAATTATTAATTTTTTTCCAATTAGATATTTTATCATTTATTAATTGTTGAAATACAAATGAATAATCTAGTCTAATAATATCTCTAACATAACTATCATACACACCAGATGGGTAAGTTATAGATGGTCTATGTTTAATAAGATGTTCGATACAATAATGGTGTTTAATATAACTAGTTTTATCTAACCATACTAATGTTTCTGGCCTTAAAATAGGTTTAATGTTATTTAAAAGAATATCATCTGGAATTTTATCTAAGTTGGATAAAATTTTTTTATTAATATTTTCCATATTATATAAAATTTATATAATTAATAAAATTTATATAATTAAGAACATCCAAAATTAGAATTAGTAATTCCATCCCAACTTAAATTACACTGTCTAGCCCATTTAGCTTTATTACAAATTGAGTCATTACCATTCCAAGCGCCTCCAGAAAAATTCATAGTAGATTTGTTACATGTTCCTAAATTATGAGTATTTTTACAAACGACTTTACTAGAGTCTTTTGAATCTGAAATATCTGTCCAATAATCAGGACAGGTTCCTGTTACAGGAGGGAATTGTTTGTCTTTATTAAAATGAGATACTGCTAATGTTATTAAAATTAGAGTGATAATAAATAATATTAATGCGATAATAGTAACTATAGTTCTAAATGAAGATTCTTCTCCAAATAGCATTATATTAATAATGTAGATTTTTTTTAGAGTATTAATATATGAATTGTCAAAATACTAATGGAAGAGTTAATATAATTACTCCAGATACACAAACGTTATTTTCTATGACAGATCAAATACCTATAAATAAATGTAGTGATTATAGGAATGCTTTAAATGGTTCTTGGTCTGATACACAATTATCAAAAACATATTTCTCTCAAGAAAATATGAATCATCTTCAAGCAGAATTACAAAAAGGAGTTTATAACAAGTCAAATGGCAATATTAAGATAGGGCCTCAAAGTTGCGACGAACTAAAAACAATAATGAGGGCAATATACCTTCAAAATGCAAAAAATTTACCACATAATATTCCTCAACAAATTAAAGATTTAAATAAATGTGTTCTAGATTATTCTATTAATCAAGTTTATAATGAAGCAATAGGATATATAAATTATTGTAAAGATGTAAGCACACTTCCTACTCCTTTAGCACATCCTGCAATGGTTGATATTAATGATAAACAATTAATATTAAAACATTTTATTGATTAATCTTCAATTTAGTTGTTTTTTTAATTTTAATAGTTTTCTTCTCAATTTTCTTTTCTGTATTCTTTTCTGTATTCTTTTCTGTATTCTTTTCTGTATTCTTTTTCGTTTTAACACTATCGTTGTTATGTAATTCTTTATTAAAATTATGAATATAGAACTCTTCTAGTTTGTCTAATTCATTTAACCACATCTCAATTTCACTAGTATTAACAAGAACTTCTAGTTCGCATTTTTTCTCTTCATGGTCTTTCATAAGTTTAGCTGCTTCTTCTTCGGTTTGCGAATCCATCGGCATCTTAATCAAATATTTATAATCACCATCGACCATATCAAATTTCATATTAAGTAGCATTTCAGTAACAGCATCTTTCTTCATACCTCTAAGTTCAATTTCGCCATTCAAAATCATAGTAATAAATCTAGCTTTATTTGATAGAACACATAATTCTTGAGTTAATGCTTCTACTTGGTACTTCTTACGATCAATATAGGTTCTAAGACGTACTCCAATATAACAATCTATAATTTCTTTAGGAGAGTCATAAAGCTTTAGTTGTTGCTTTTCATCAAACATGTGCATATTTGTAGTTGTCTTTGTACTATAAAGCTTTAGCACTTTCTCTAATCCATTACAGCCATAATCTCCTTGTGCTTTCAATAATCCTTCAATTATATTAGGGGCAAATTCAATTACAAAATCTACCAATTTCTCTGTACTCATATCTTTATAATCTCTTACAAGACCCTTTGCTTTACTTTTTTTCTTAGGTTCATCTCTTTTATTTGAATTCTCATCAATAAGTTCCTCTATAAATTTCTTATAATCAGACGTCCATGTACCAACAGGTAGTTCAGTAATTCTAACTTTTGTAGGAGAAATTACCTCATAACAACCCTTTACAAGATATTTTTGGTCTTCAATTTCAGTAATATTACCTTGAAAACCATTATAGTATGGAATAAATTGAATATCTTCGGTGCTTTTCTTTGTTAATACTCTTCTCAAATATTCAATAATATTTCTAATATTGTAACAAGGAATGTCTGTACTAAATCCTGTTCCTATTCCCTTACTGCCATTTACCAAAATCATGGGAACAATTGGAACATAGAATTGTGGTTCAACAATAAGACCATCATCATCGAGATATTTCAATACCTTATCATCTGCTTCAGGATAAATATATCTTGTGATTTCCTCCATAGCAGTAAAGATATATCTTTCAGATGCTGAGTCACTCCCACCCTCAATTCTTGTCCCAAATTGCCCATTAGGTTGGAGATAGTTAATATTTCCAGAACCAACATAGTTTTGAGCCATACCAACAATGCCGCCATTTAGACTGGCTTCACCATGATGATAACCAGACATCTCTGATACAGAACCACTAAGTTGAGCCACCTTAATCTCTTTTTTTAATTTTCTTTTAAAAACCGTATATAAAATCTTTCTTAGACTTGTTTTTAGTCCGTCCACCAAACAAGGAATAGATCTTTCATTATCATATTTGGAGAAGTGTATCATTTCTTTATCGATAAACTCCTCATAATTTACCTCTTTTCTATTTGTATCTAGATATAGGTCGGCATCATAGTTGCCTAACCAAATCTTTCTATCTGCTGCGCGTTTTTTATTAAATGCTTTATCCAAAGCATTAGAACTATCATTACCAGTGCTTTTAAAGTATACTATCTTTTTTTCTTTAAAGTATTCTTTAAATTCTTTACTCGTGCTTGTACCCAAACCCTTATAATATTTTACTGACCAACTACTAGTATTATTTTCTTCTTTCCATGTATTATATTCTCCATCATTATAAAATACTTTTTCTTGTTTACCTTTTGTAGCTTTTAAGATAGGAGTATTCATAAAACCTAAGAATTCGGGAACCTCCATAAGGGTCTTCCATTGTGAATCAAATAGATTAATACACAAACCTTTAATATGACTACCATCAAGGTCTTGGTCAGTCATAAATAGAACCTTGCCATATCTTAGAGATTTCTTTACACTTTCTACTGTGTATTCTTTTCCAACTTCTAGACCTAAAATATGTTTTATATCTGTAATTTCTTTATTATCTGCTATACGTTTCTGTTGTTCTCCACGAACATTTAGAAGTTTACCTTTCAAAGGAAACACTCCAATTGTTTCACGGTCAGGTTTAGATAATCCAGACAAAACTCCTGCTTTTGCTGAATCTCCCTCACATAAGATAAGAGTACAATCATTGCTTTTGTTAGTACCAGCATTAATCGCATCTACCAGCTTTGGTAGTCCGCGAAGAGTTTTACTCTTAAACCCATCATTTTTCTTAACATCCTTAATTTCTTTTACTTGAGTTAATGCACAGGCTGCGTCCATAACGCCCAATTTAGCAACCTTTTCAATAAACTTGTCACTAACTTCACATTGAGAACCAAATTTGCTAATATTTGTAGTCAAACAATCCTTAGTTTGACTATCAAATGACGGATTCTCAATATCACATCTTACAAATAGCATAATTTGTTCTTTTATAGTACTAGGCTTTACATCTTTCTTTTTCTTTTTTTTTATATAAGCGATAAGTTTCTTTGTTATTTGTCCCAAAATATACTCTACATGTTTACCACCTTTACTTGTAAATATACCATTTACAAATGATACCTGGGTAAATTCCTCTTTTGGAGCCATACATACAGCATATTCCCATCGGTCATTAGATTCTTCATATATTCTCTGCGTTTCATCTTTATTTCCAATATAAAGGTCTATATATTGAGGAAAATGTTTTACTGAAACAAGTTCACCATTATACTTTACTTTTACTTTCTTACCAGTAATAGCAGCTACATCCATTACGCGTCTTTTAAATAGGTCTAACATATCTTGACTAAACCCATCAACTCCAAGTCTCTCAAAATCCACTTTAAATGAGATTTTTGTATATGGTTTCTTTGAACAAGACTTAATAACCGGTTTATCAATCTTATCTAAATTATCCCAGAATTCTTGTTTATATAGTTTTTTTCTCTTAGCATCACATGTTTCAATGGAGCCCCATTTTGCCCATACAAAACAAAGCTTTGCTCCAAAACCATTTTTACCACCAACAATTTTTTTCTGTGATTTATCATAATTAGTAGATGTTCTTAGATGACCAAAAATCATCTCTGGAATCCAGATTTTATATTCAGGATGTTCAGCCACATCTATTCCATCCCCGTCATTGGTCATAGATATAACTCCATCCTCAATATTAATTTCTATTGAAGTTACAGGTGAAATATTACTTTGTCCAGAATTTATCAATTGTTCTTGTCTAACCTGATGGTCTCTACAATTTACAATTGCTTCATCAAATAACTTGTATAATCCTGGAATAATAGTTATTTCTCTTGCTTCAATCTTTCCTAACTCATTGCCAGAATTCATAACATATGTTTCATAACCAGTTGGATCCATTGAACCAGTATATGTATCTGGATTATCTAAAATATGTTGTTTATCTGTCTTTTTCTGGTATGTCTTTGAAAGATTGGCATTTTCATCATGTTGTGCCATGGTCAGTTAAAACATAACTTTTTATTTAAGTCTTTTCAATTTTATAATTAAACAATAAAATTGAAAATAAATCACATTAAATAAATCACATAGCATTAAATAAATCATATAATAAATCTTTTGTCTCTTTAATATCTATACAGGCATCGGTAATGCTAACACCATATTGAAGTGGTTTATTTGTAATTTTTTGATTACCAGAATTAATATTTGATTCCAACATTAAGCCTATTACATTAGAAAATTCATTATCTCCAGACGACGATTTAATATAATTTTCAATAATATAATTTACTACAAGAGATTGGTTCTTATGATTTTTTAATGAATTGCCATGTGAACAATCTATAATAATATTAGTTGTTTTATCAATATTAGAAACAATATCTTTTTTATAATTTGGTCCACTAGAACCGCCTCTTAAAATAACATGTAAATTTGGATTACCCCTTGTATGAACATTACATGCCTGACCAGAATAGTCTATGCCATAAAAATGGTGTTCTGACTTAGAAGATATCACAGCATCTAAAGCAACTTGAATATCTCCAGATGTTGAATTTTTAAAGCCTACTGGCATAGATAGACCCGAAACAAGTTGTCTATGAACCTGACTTTCTACAGTTCGTGCTCCGATGGCTCCCCATGTAATCAAGTCAGAGAGATATTGAGGAGTAAAAGTATCAAGAAATTCGCAAGCAACAGGAACTTTAATAGATGTAAGATATAATAGTAATTCTCTAGCTAATTGTAATCCTTTATTAGTATCATATGTATTATCTAAATTAGGGTCATTAATAAAACCCTTCCATCCAATTGTTGTTCTAGGTTTTTCAAAATATACTCTCATAATAATAAGTAGTTTCTCTCCAAATTGTTCTCGCGATTCTTTAATAAAATTGCCATATTCTTTAGCCACCTCTATATTATGAATAGAACATGGACCGGTTATTATAATTTTTCTATTATCAGTTTTATTAAGTATATCAATAATCTCTTGGCGTGATTTATTAATAAAGTCTTTATCCTCATCAGTTGATCTAATGCTTTCTAAAAGATTTAAAGGCTGTATAACTGGTGTTTGATATAGTATATTCACATCTTGAAGTTTAGTCATATTAATCATATTATTACTATTCTTTTAAATAGAACTTTATAATATAAAGTTATGAAATTTAGCAATAAATGTATGTGTTTTAATTTAAAAACAAATTTTCACGGAAATGAAAATTGGCCGTTTATTACTGCGGTAAAAAATAATGCTGGTTCATCATTATCAAATGCCTCTATTTATTCGGTTAAAATAAGAAATAATCGTAATTATAAATATACTAATCATATACAAGATATTAATATTTTTGGCAAGAGGGCTGGTGGCCCACAAGGATATGGAAAACCCTTAACTAATTTTAATTAGTTATATTTTTTTCTTATATTAATTTATAATGAAAATGCGGCATAAAAAACACGCTGATGGAACATTCCATATTCATGGAAAAAGATATAGAACCGTTCGTGGGTCACGTGCTCAGGTAATGCATGGTAATGCTTACAAAACTGTAGGTGATTTAAAGAAAGATGATATGAAATATAATAAAACTGGTAAAATTGTATCGCGTCGTAAATCTGAGAGAGCTAAGAAGGAAAAACGTCTTCAGGAGCATGGGTATTTTACAGAGAAGGGTAAATTTGGTGCGGTTCGCAAAGAGCCTAAGACAGCAAAAAGATCCAAGAAACATAAAAACAAAACTCGCAAAAGATAAATATATCTGGTAAAAGATAATAAAACTTTCAAAAATATAAAAATTATTATTTTATAAAACAAATAATAATTTCTTGTTTTAATTTATAATGGTAAAGAGACATGAAAAAAAACCAGATGGTTATTATCATATACATGGACAAAAATATAAAATGATACGCGGGTCTCGCGCACAAGTAATGCATGATACAGCTTATAAAACGGATGGAACACCAGGATTAACAAAAGATAAATTAAAATATAATAATAGTGGTAAGATAGTATCTAGACGCAAATCTGAACAAGAAAAAAAAGAAAGACGTTTAGAAAAATATGGTTATTATACTAGAAAGGGTAAATTTGGGGCAGTTAATAAACATGGTAAAAGCCATAAAAAAAAACATCATAAAAAAACACGCAATAAAAAGAGTCGTAAAAATTAATTCCAGTTAATAAAACCATCATCATCAATTTTATTAGTTAAAATATCAATTGCTACTTTTTCAAAATATCGTTTGCTAACAATTCGTTTTTTATTTTTGGAATAATTTTCATAAATTTGGTTAATTGTAACATTGGAAGATTCTTTTATAGCATTAACATTTTGTAAATTTAATTGTAATTTAAATATTTCAATTGCGTTAACAACATCTATATATTTATTCCATAATTTACATTTAAACCCCATAATATACTTATTATCTTCAATTATTACATTTGGAAAAAAGTGTTTAATTAAGTCAATTAAAATAATTTCTGGGTCCCCTGATATTTTTAACATTTTATTACCTTTTCCATTCCATTCACTAAAAAGTTTATTTATCTCTCCAATTTCAAGTTCATTATCATCGTCACATTCCATATTTAATTCCCAGAACGACATAAAATTAGAGACAAAAGGTAAGTGTGGACTAGTAATATTTTTATATTCATCTTTTTCTTTACAATAATCTATTTTAGTCTTTAAAACTTGATTAAGTGTATTATAGAATACTATATTAGGCATCCCTATATCATTTAGGAATTTTTTCCATAAAAAATGTATATTTTTTGTAGTTATAAAAGAATCTTTAGATAATACTAATGTATTTTTACAAAAAAGATTTACAATATCATCTAGCGAATTATTTTTTAAAAAAGTAGCATGTTCAGTAAAATCAGTTTCATCACACTGTTCTATAAAATAATCAGAATTAGAAAAACGGTTTGAATAATGAACAGCAACTACTATTATATCTAATTGTAATATATTTAGATTTTCTGGTAAATGTATCGGTTCTATACTTTTGTTTGAGCAAATAAATCGGCATTTATCATAATCATGATCATGATATTTAAATTTTATACAGCTTAATAGATTGCTAACTCCTAGAAAAGTATAAGCTATATGATTTAATTCTTTAATAAGTATTTTAATAGAATTATTAGCAATAAATATTATATTTTCATTTTTTTTTAAAATACAATCTCCTATTATTGTTAAAAAATATTTAGCGGCATTTCTAGATGAAAAAAATCTTGGATATATATAGTTAATTACATTTTGTATAGTAGTAGATTCGGGTATACTTATAAAAGGTGAATGTTCTTTTAATTTTTTTAAAGTCCAGTTTTTTATTTTATGTTTATTTGATCTTAATTCTGGTTTATTTGTTATTGTAGAGAGAATTTGATATAAAATTTCATCTTCATTATAGATATAATAATTTATTCCATTATATTTTATAAATAAACTTGGGTAGGATAAATAATAATATGAATTCCCATTTATAAATCTCTCAGCAAATGTATTACACTGTAATTCTTCTGTTACCTTTTCCTTCATTTTATTATCGTGATTTTTTTTAGCATTTATAAGTGAAGTTGGGAGTAAGTTTTCAATAAATATTATTAATCTTGATGTCATATAATCATTATCTTTATATAAGTCTATTTGATTATCTAGAATCTCATGTAAGTTAGCTTTTACTTTATTATCCATAAGACAACTATAATATTGTATTTATGTTTATTTAATAATTTTTATTACAATTATGTAATAAAAATTAGATTTGTTTGTATTTTTATCTGACATAAGTATTTAAAGATTCAGGCAACATATTTTCTTATAGTATGTCGTCAAAAATATTAAATATTCAAACAGTTCAAATCGCGCCATTTAGAACATTAATGACGGCATTAAAAGATATTTTATTAGAAACAAATGTAACATTTACACCAGAGGGTATAAAAATAATTAATATGGACAAATCTCATACAATTTTAGCCCATTTATCTTTACATGCTCAAAATTTTGAATGTTATGAATGTAAAAAAGATAAAATTATTATTGGAGTAAATATGTTTCATCTATTTAAGTTAATAAATACTATTGACAACGATGATACTCTTTCAATTTATATAGAAGAAGTAGATTATACAGACGGTATAGTGAAATTTCTTGGGCTTAAATTTGAAAACGGCGATATTAAACAACAGAAGATCCAAAAACTTAGATTAATTGAACCGGAAAATGAAGAATTGGATGTTCCAGATGTTAAATTTTCATCCGTGTTAAATTTACCATCACAAGACTTTCAGAAAATTATAAGAGATTTGAGTTGTATATCAGACAAAATAGAAATTAAATCTATAGCAACACAAGAAGGTGCTGAGTTAATTTTTAAATGTACAGGTGGTTTTGCTCAAGCAGAGATTCGTAGAGCAGAATCAGATGGAAGTATGGAATTTATCCAAAAACAAGAAGTTAGCAAAATTATTCAAGGAGAATTTTCTCTAAGAAATCTTACCTATTTTATTAAGTGTACAAATCTTTGTAATCAAATTGAAATTTATTTAGAAAATAATTTACCATTAGTAGTAAAATATAGTGTTGCGTCTTTAGGAGAAATTAAATTATGTTTAGCACCGTTACCATCTTCAAAATAATAAATTAGTAATTTAAATATTATTTATTAATATTATTTATCAATATTATTTATCAATATTATTTATCAATATTAT
>CEQY01201195.1_pt1 | contig 11177 bp, 10 predicted proteins | sample 361391 | NCBI WGS metagenome assembly CEQY01 (sample SAMEA2621075, study PRJEB7988) | marine metagenome | isolation source: saline water (ENVO:00002010), including
GAGACTGTCTGGAAAAACCTTCTCTCTGCCAAATCAGGTATCAGTAAAATAGTAAACATTGATGAGAATATGTGGCCGGTATCAATTGGCGGCATTGTTCGTAATTTTGAATTGTCTGAAGAGCTTTTAGATAAAAAAGAAGCTAAGCGCTTTGATATCTTTATTCACTACGCTCTTCATAGCGCAGCAGAAGCCATCAAAATGGCAGGACTCTCTGACCAAGTTTACAAACCAGAACGAATTGGCTCTATTCTGGGTACCGGGCTGGGTGGTTTTCCTATTATGGAAGAGACCACTAAGTTATATTATGAAAAAGGTCCTCGCCGAGTGTCACCTTTCTTTATTCCCTCCTTCATTCCTAATATGGGTGCTGGGAAAATTTCTATGCATTATAATTTTAAAGGTGTGAATTATGCCACATCTTCAGCTTGTGCTTCAGCAAGTCACGCTATTGGCGCTGCTGCCATGGAAATTATGTTAGGTCGTCAAGATGCCATTGTGACCGGGGGAAGTGAAGCGGTTATTTCAGGTTTAACTATGACTGGCTTTGGAAATATGAAAGCCTTATCCAAATGGAATGATAGGCCTACGGAAGCCTCACGTCCTTTCGATAAAGACCGTAACGGTTTTGTTATGGGAGAAGGCGCCGGAATTATCGTGCTAGAAGATTTAGAAAAAGCAAAAGCTCGAGGGGCTAATATCATTGCTGAAGTCGTAGGCTTCGGCGCAACTGCTGATGCTTATCATATCACCAGTCCTGAACCAGATGGAGCAGGAACTGTTCCGTGTATGCAACAAGCTCTTGAGCACGCGGGAATCAAGCCTGAAGACATTGATTATATCAATGCTCACGGTACTTCGACTCCGCTGGGAGACATTGCTGAAACCAATGCTATTAAAAAAGTTTTTGGAGAACATGCTTATAATTTAAATGTTTCCAGTACGAAATCTATGCATGGTCACCTTTTAGGTGCTGCTGGAGGAATTGAATCTGTGATCTGTATTAAGGCGCTACAAGAAGGAATGGTTCCTCCCACGGCCAACTTAGAAGAAGCTGATGCTGAATGTGATCTTAACTACACTGCGAAAGAAGCGGTGAAAAAAGATCTCAAATACGCACTTAACAATTCTTTTGGATTTGGTGGAACAAACTCGACAACCATTTTTAAAAAACACTCATAAAAAAAGGGCCTGGAGTGGCCCTTTTATTTTAATCTTTATTCAACTTCTGAACTCATCATATAATCTTGGCAGTAATAATCTCGAGCACGCTCAAGGTCTCCCCATTCATTTCTTTGTTCTGTATAGGGAACAAATCTTCCATAACTTCCTGGGTACATGAGAGAAGTATCTCCTTCTCTATAAGTAAATGATCTTGGGATTGTGAAGTTACTGTCTACCACTGTCATAGTGTAACCATTTTCATTTTTAATCATATCAATCAACAACCACGCATGAGAGGTCACACCCTTCATTTGTAGTTTTTGATACATGATAGCGTTACTGGTGGTGAATTCTTCATAAATATTGTCCATAATAAACTTTAAGCTATCAGGAGTGACATTATAATAACCTCTCAAACCTCTGATCCAACGAAAGCGTAAGAAACCATCTTTTTTCTGCCATTGCTCTAGTTCTTTTTGTATTAGGCGGTAATGAATGGCGCTAAACTCTTTAAGGTTTCTATAACCTGGAATTTCCACCACTCGATTTCCTCTTTTTAACTCTTCTACTAAATATTTCACATCTCTAGGTCTTGGCTCATTTGGTAAGAAAACGGCTAAAGAATTGGCATTTCTTTGAAAGCGGGAATGCCACCAACACACACCTCCATTTTGCAGCCCCCCTTGATTGGTAAACGCCATTCTATTTTGATAATTAGCTAGCTTGGTAAATAAGTTTTCATTACAAAACTTCGTTTTCTCTGCTTCAGCAGCTGCTTCATCATTATAGGCCTGAGCAAACGTAGACATAAGTAAAAGTGATGAGATTAAAAATAAAGACTTCATAAAATAATTCCCCACAAGTATTGTTAAAGTTCAGCAGAGGTATCACTTGAAAATCACAATTTTAAATGGTTTTGAATTATTTACAGTCTTAAGACTTGAGTATTGCCAGTTGTGTAAAAATCTACATATTATTCATCTTGCCTACTCACAGCATTAGTTTCATTTATTCTAGCATTGTCCCTTTCCAATTAAACACCAATTCATTAAGATTTTTAGATAAAAGATCACTAACTAAGGAAAGTCCTATGCTTAATCAAGTTGACCCTGAAATTGCTCAAATCATTGATAAAGAACAAAAGCGACAAGAACAAGGACTTGAGCTTATTGCTTCAGAGAATTATTGCTCCAAAGCCGTCATGGAAGCTCAAGGAAGTTGCCTAACAAATAAATATGCAGAAGGTTATCCGCAAAAAAGATATTACGGTGGTTGTGAGTTTGTTGACCAGTCGGAACAACTGGCCATTGATAGACTCAAAAAATTATTTGGAGCTAAGTTTGCCAATGTCCAACCCCACTCTGGGTCAGGGGCAAATATGGCGGTTTATATGGCGGTTCTAGAACCAGGGGATACAGTCCTTGGGATGAACTTGAGTGAAGGTGGACATCTCACCCATGGTAGTCCAGTTAACTTCTCTGGTAAGCTTTATAATTTTGTCAGCTATGGTCTTGATCCTGAAACAGAAGAAATTGATTATGAAATTATGGCCGAACTAGCGAAACAACATCAACCAAAACTAATTGTAGGTGGTGCCTCTGCTTATGCTAAAATCATTGATTTCTCTAAAATGAGAGAAATTGCCAATAGTGTGAATGCATTTTTATTAGTGGACATGGCCCATATCGCAGGATTAATTGCGGCGGGATTACATCCAAGTCCAATAGGTATAGCAGACTTTGTAACCTCGACCACTCACAAAACTCTCAGAGGACCTAGAGGAGGGATCATCCTCACCGATCATGAAGATTGGGCAAAGAAAATAAACAGTAAGATCTTTCCTGGTATTCAGGGCGGACCACTTGAACATGTGATAGCCGCAAAGGCAGTTGCTTTTCATGAAGCTCTCCAGCCGGAATTTAAAACTTATCAAGAGCAGGTGATCAAAAATGCCAAAGCTCTTGCTCATGGACTCATGGAACGAGGAATTGATATCGTATCTAAGGGAACAGATAACCATCTCGTGCTGGTGAAAACTGACTCAGTGAATATGTCAGGTAAAGAAGCAGAAGCTATTCTCGAAAGTGTTCATATCACCTGTAATAAAAATATGATTCCTGGTGATAGCCGCTCCCCTTTTGTTACCAGTGGAGTGAGATTAGGTACACCTGCCATTACCACCAGAGGTTTAAAAGAAGAACATATGGAGAAGCTTAGTGAGTGGATCCATCTGGCGTTGACTGACGAGGGTAAAAGAGAACAAATCAGAACGGAAGTCCTTGCACTGTGCAAAGAATTCCCTGTTTATGAATAAAAGGATGAATATGAAGTTTTTAATTTTAAGTTTATTTTTATTGTTAGCTGGATGCTTTGGAAGCGACTCAGATGCTATTAAAGATGCAGAGATGACTGCTGACCCTGGCGCGGCGACTACAAAAATAGAATCAGCTGATACTGATGAAGAAATGGCAGATTCTGAGAGTGAAGAAAGTGCAGAAGGCGGATTTGTAGAAGAAAATGATCAATGTATTTGTACTAAAGAATACAACCCAGTTTGCGGCAGTAATGGGAAGATGTATCCAAGTCCATGCCAAGCTGGTTGTGATGGGATAACAGAGTATACTGAAGGAGAATGCTCTGAAGAAAATGAAGAAGAATAAGACTCTTATTCTTTTTAATTAAACGCGTTTTGAACCACAGCTATAAGGGCGACGATAAGTGCCAAATGCTTAATAAGTATCATAATTGTCTCTTTAGTTTGTGTGTAGAATTATTTTAGTAAAGCTTTAAAAATGGCGTCAAGAAACCCTGCACTGGCCCTTGGCGTCATTCCTTAAATTCCCCGGTATTAAATTTCTCTAAATTAAGATAAAATCTCGAAATGATTAGCAATTACACTCAATTAAAAACAATTTTTTCTCACTTAATGCCCCCTTATTCATTCGTTTTTTTAGATGAGGTGGATAAGAACTTAGAAACGGTCCGAACAAGAAGTGGGGATAAGTTGATTAGACTTGCGACGAAATCACTGCGTTCAAGACCTGTCATAGAGTATCTGATACAAGCTTTGGGTTCGAGATGCAGTGGTCTTATGTGTTTTCATATTGATGAAATCCTCTGGCTGTCTGAACATATCCAAACACATTTCTTGATGGGTTATCCCCAAAGACTGACTGAGGCACAGGCCAAGTCTGTTGCTGAAAAAATGCGACAAGGAATCAAAATAGTTCATATGATCGATTCTATTGAGCAAGTTCAAATTCTTAATGAACAAGCTGGGGCAAATCAACAGGTGTTTGAAGTTTGTATCGACCTGGATATGTCTCTTCATCTTCCAGGGCTAAACTTTGGAGTCTTTCGTTCTCCTTTAAATGAATTAGATAAATTGGAAAAGCTCTATAAGTTTATTCAAAACTGTGAGTTCATAAAATGTGTGGGACTTATGGGCTACGAAGCTCAAATAGCAGGAGTGGGTGATAAGATTTATAAATTTCCTCTCATGAATTGGATCATCAGTTTATTAAAAAAGAAATCTACATCTAAAATTTACGAACTTAGAATGGCGGCTTATAAAAAGGCGCAAGAATATTTTGCTCTCGAATTTGTTAATGGAGGGGGTTCCGGTTCCCTTGAAATGACTGCCGGAGATAAAAGTGTGACTGAAGTTACCGCAGGTTCCGCATTTTATTGGCCAGCTCTTTTTGATAGTTATGAGCAAAGCTTTGAAACTTCAGCTGGCTATGCCATGGCGGTGCAGAGAAAACCTAACGATAATATTGTCACCACTCACGGAGGTGGTTATGTAGCCAGTGGATCCCTGCATCGAAACAAACTTCCCGTCGTTCACTCTCCTACTCAAGCCGATTTTCACTCAAACGAAATGGCCGGAGAAGTTCAAACACCGATAACAGGTATCAATGCTGATCAGTTTAATATTGGAGATCCTATCTTTTTTAGACACTCTAAAGCAGGAGAGCTCTTTGAGCGCTTCACAGACATACAGATCATTCGAAAAAACAAAATAGAAACAACATGGAAAAGTTATAGAGGCGAAGGAAAATGCTTTCTCTAACAAAGAGGAATTAATTATGAGTTATAAAGCTGGATGGGCAAAATTTAAAATGACTCCTTTTCCCACGAATGTTGTTATGATGGGATGGGCAAACGAAAAAAATGTCGCTAAAGATCACGCCACTGATCTTTATGTTAGGGCTTTGTGGATAGAGAGTGCTACTCAAAAACAAATTCATCTCTATTATGAACTAGGTCATATCACCAATAAATTATTTGATACTATTGTAGAAAAAGCTAAGCTCTTAGGACTCGATATCTCAAAAGAAAATCTTTTTATGAGTGCGAATCATACCCATAGCGCTCCAGGTGGATTGAATGAACATCTCTATTATGAAATCCCGACCCAAGGTTTTCGAGCGGATATCTTTGAGCTCGTCGTCGACGCCAGTCTGAAGGCCCTGCAAGCTGCTCAAGAGGACCTAGCTACTGCAGAGATCACTTATATCAATAGAGAAATTCCTCATAGTTGGGAGGTTGCTTTCAATCGCCAACTTCCCGCTTATGCCCAAAACAAAGAAATAGATGATGACTACCAAGATCTTGATCCCATCACCACCATTGATCGCAGTATGCCCCAGCTTAATATAAAAAAAGAAGGGAAAAATGCGGTCATCAATTGGTTTGGAGTTCATGGAACCTGTATCTCTAATAGACACACTTCTTATCACTTCGATAATAAAGGCTATGCCTGTCAGTACATGGAAGAATACCTAGGGGCAGACAGTATTGCTCTTTTTGCACAATCAAGTGCAGGAGACGTCACCCCTAATAATGTTTTTGATCTTGAAATGAAAACAACCAGAGGAAGTTTTGAGCTCGAAGATAAAAACGCTCAAAAAATAGGTCAGCTTCAATTTGAGTTCTCCAAAAAGTTATGGGAACAAAAAGGTGCTCCTATGGGAGGAGACTTTCAATTCAATATGGAGCGCGTTCACTTCCCTAGCCTTTCCAATGAAAACTTTTCTCTAGGCCCCGCTTGCTTTGGAGTGGCGATGCTAGAAGGAACGAAAGAAGGACCGGGAATCCATAAATCTCTAGGGCTCCTCTTGAGGGCCATCACCAGAGTCATCAATTTCATATTTTATCTTTTTGGAAGCTCTGAGAAAAAAACTCAACTCAAACAACTTCGCAAAACCCACAGCCAAAAGGATATTATCGTCAACGGGAGTGCCAAGCAGCTCTTTGGTGTGACTGTCGAAAAAAATATTCATAAAATTGTCACATCAATTGACCCCTTAATGGACAAATTCAACACCCTTATCAAACAAGAGCCTTACAAAAGTCATGAGTCTTGGTTTCAGGAACATGGACATGTCAACGTTATGCTATGGGATTCGATGGCCCTTATCGCTGTTCCTTTTGAAGTGACTTCCATGTCTAGCAAAAGAATAAAAACTTATATCACTCGTAAATACCCAAATATTAAAGAGGTGATCATTAATGGCTACTCTTATGCTTATCTTGGATATCTCACCACACCAGAAGAATTTGATCATCAAGCTTATGAGGGTGGACACACAGTTTTTGGTAAATGGTCTCTTCCCCTTTTGATGGAACAAATTGACAGTCAATTAGCAGAAATCAAATAAATTTATACGCAGTGCACTTATACTCTATCTTGTGGTTTTAGGGCCATTTTTGGTTTACGGATACAATATTTAGCGCTAGATTGAGCTGCAAGAGGTAGATTTATGAAGTGTCCTTATTGTCAGGAAAGTGAAACAAAAGTTGTTGACTCTCGTTTACTCAAGGAAGGATTTTCCGTTCGTAGAAGACGTAAATGTGATGGATGCGAAAAACGTTTTACCACCTACGAAACCATCGAAATTAGTATGCCTAATATTGTCAAACTTGATGGACGAAGAGAACCTTTTAAACGCGAAAAGATTCTCGATGGGATTGAAAAAGCCTGCCAAAAAAGACCAATTCCCACAGAACAAATTGACCGCCTTATTGAGAATATCGAAAAAGATATTTTAGAAATATCCGATAAGGAAATTACAACTAAACAAATTGGTCATATCGTGATGATGTATTTAAGAAACCTAGACCCAGTTGCCTATATTCGCTTTGCTTCTGTTTATAGAAAATTTCAAGATATTGAAGAGTTTGTAAGCGAAATTAGACATGATGAAGAAAACTTTTCAACCACAGGTGACGCTTAATGAGTACCCAAACCAAGATTAGAGAGTTTTGTTTTCAATACCTTTTCCATCTTCAATTACCTATTTTCTCTGAAGCTAAAGCAGAGTTATTAAGTGAAGACAAATCTCAGATAAAAAACTCTTTAAATGATTTTAAAGAAACAACAAACAGTTTATTCAATGACCAAGAAAATGAAAAAGTTCTCAACCGCTCCTATGGAGTTATTCAAAACTACCAAGAGTTAGAAGATAAGATTTCAAACAATCTAAAGAACTGGAAAATTAACAGACTCTCAAAAGTCGATCATACCATCCTCTTACTCGCGAGTTATGAGTTGATGTATGAAAAAGAAACTCCCCGCAATGTGGTGATTAATGAAGCTATCGAGCTTTCTAAAAAATTTGGCGCCCAGGACTCAAGTCGTTTTATTAACGGTGTTCTTGATAATCTTTCAAAATCCCTGGAAAACTAAATTTTATGAGCCTAGGTATCAAACACTTAAGTGATCGCATTTGTTCTGCCACCACAGGTATTATATGGCTCACCGATGAAGATATTGACTTCAATTCATATGGGCTGATAGAGTTCGACTATCTCCTTGATGGGATCTTGATGAAGTCTTTACAAGATCAAACCTATGAGAAATCAGAAAAGTCTAATTATTTTTTAGGACAAAATTTCGGGCACCCTTTTTTTCTCGGGCACGTTAAAGTTCAAGATAAAAAAGATCTGGCTCTGATTGATAACCACCTTAATATCTCAGAGCATTTTATTTTTGATCAATCCAAGGTGTATATTTTTAATCAAAGTAAAAACACTGCAAACCAAAATATATTAAAAATTCTCAGTGAAAAGTTTTCCAAACTTAGATTTGAAAATTTAAATATTTAAAAAGGACTTAATATGAAACTGCTATTTGTACTCACATTACTCTCACAGATGAGCTTTGCTCAAGACTGTAAATACTCTTTAGAAGAGAACAAAACCAAGCTCACTTGGACCGCATTTAAAACGCCACTGAAAGTGGGAGTTTCAGGAAGCTTCGATAAATTAGGCGTAAATAAAAATGTCACAGGAAGTTCACTCTCGGAAATGTTAGAAAACACCACTTTCAATATAGAAACTGCGAGTGTAAACAGCGGTGATAAAGTCAGAGATGGAAAGCTTAACCAATTCTTTTTTGCTCCACTAAGCAAAAATTTTAAAGGGAAAATTCTCTCTTATAAAAGAAAAGTTCTGGAAGTTGAAATCAATATCGCAGGACAAAAAATGATCCTCCCCCTCAAGGTGACTCAAACTCCTGACCAAGTACATGCCAAAGGCACACTTGATATACTCGATATAAGTGAAGGGTCTAAACATTTAGCAAGTATAAACAAAGCTTGTGAAACACTCCATGAAGGCAAGACCTGGAACGATGTTGAGTTGGAACTTAAGCTTAACTACCTGAAATCATGTAAGTAAAAGACTAGATAAATATTACAAACTTAAAGAACCACATGCCTTTTTAAGATAAAACTGCCCCATGAAAGCGATCATTCTTTTCACACTTTTATGGGGTCAGTTACTTGAAGCTCAAACCCAAACCATTTTTGATAAAGATCATCACAATCCTGTTGAACGAAATGAGTTCTTAAAGGAATGCTTAAACAATAAGAAAATTCTGGAAAAGAGTTACAGTATTATTTGTGAAAAAAACTATCATCACTATAATTCTTCTGCCTATAAAACCATATACAATAAAGCAAAGGCCTTAAGACAAAAGAAAGTTCGTATCGCAGAGTTCAATGCTCTTCACCCTGGTATGAGTAAAACAAAATTCAAAGATTATACTGCCGTGGCCAAGATGATGAACAAGTTTGATGTCATTGGTGTCACAGAGCTTATTCCCTTAATGTCCAGTGATGCGGCTAATAATGATGAAGTTGTTAAGTTCATGCAGGAAACACCTAAAGAGATTGTTTCTATAAAAAAAGAATTACGAAACCTCAGAAGACAGCAAAGGTCGAGACATTCTGTTGTACGAGACAGAGAAATAAACTTACTCGAGTTAAAAAAAGAACAACTTGAAAATGACCTTCAGCGAGTGAGTGAAATTTATAGAGAGCCAGGGTATGTCAAAATTCTCTCTGCTCTTCGCAAGCTCTCTGGAGGAGAAGATTGGGCACTTATTCTTTCACCGAGAGGTGAAGGAGCAGTGGGCAGCCCTACTCCTGAACTCGTGGGCTACTACTATAGGGCCAGTGTGGTGAAACCTCTGTCCAATCCCTATTGTCGCGATATAAGGCGCTACGGCCAAGCCACTGCCTTTGCTTGTATTATCGATATGGATAAAAAAGATCTAGGTCGAAACAAACAACACGTTTTCTCACGCAGACCCTTTTTAGCAGAGTTTATTTCAGGAAATTTTTCTTTTGTTTTAGTCACAAGTCATGTGCTTTTTGATTCTCCCAATGATGAAAACGTAAGGAGAAGGATTATGCGAGATTCACTTGGACTTGATGCCATTGATCTCATAGGAGTGAGAAACTCTGGGCTCAAAACAAATGAGTGGGCTCGCTGGGCCGAAATCCAAGTCACACTTGAGTTTATTGCAAAATATATGCAGGAAAATAAAAACGATGATGTGATCTATATGGGTGACTTTAACCTAGAAACTGAGAACCAATACTGGCCAGAAGTCCTTAAGACCTGGGGCGGAAGTAAACTCTATATCAGTGATAAAACTTCCACTAATAATTCACGTTATCATTCTGATGGAAGTCCAACTCATGGTGTAACCAGCAATTATGATCATTTTATCTTTAATCCAAAAAAGACTTCAGAATGTGTTAATTCCAGAGGCCAGATTACGGGAGGAGCATTTAATTTTCAAAAAGATCGTTTTGCCGCTCAATTAGATAGAAAATTTAAAATCCGTCGAGAAGGACGCGGACCTCGCTATAATAAAAATGCAGCTCAATATCGAAAGCTTTATAATGAAAATGTGGATGCCTATCTTAGGGGCTCAAAAAAGATTGAGACCATTGGCCATGTTAAGCACGAATACAGGGCCAAAAATGGCAAAGTTTATAGTATGAGTTCACGGGGAATTTTAAATGATGAACGTGAGGCAAAAACTTTTGCTGAAGATTATCAAAGTCGTGTCCTCGATTCTCAACTCCATGATGATACCTATTACGGTTTTTATAAAGAGTTGATCAGTGATCACTTACCTATCTATATGGATTGTTCTAATAACTAATCTTAACTGACCTACTATTGTGAGGATAAAGAAAACTCAAACTGAGCAACGAGAAGCTCTCTCGCTTGATGAGGACATTTTTTTTCGAGGCGCTAGTAACTGCCAATTTGTTCTTATAATATATTCATTCTCATAGATCTGTTGAAATGCAGACATCTAATAATCTTGCTTATTTACAGTGATTTTGCTTCTGTCTGTGAGTTTGAGTTTTCTCTAGCGTCCTCAATCAAGTAGGTCGGTTAATAACTAATCTTAAAAGAATTTAAAGTCGTCGTGAATTTCCCATCTGATTCATCTCCATCTGCTCGCAGCCAAAAACCTAAGACTTTTTTATCCTTAAGTTTTTCAGAGAATTGAAAAGATTTATTTTCAAGATCTGCAATTTTATTAAAATTCAATGTGATGTCGCGAATGCTATCTGACTTCTTAAGTTTTTCATCTTTAGGAAGTACACCCAGAAAGTGGACTTCACTTACCCCTGTGTCATCACTTAAGCTCAATACCGCCACTAACCAATCAGGAAGAACTTTTTTGATAATCCAGTTGGGGT
>CEQY01199642.1_pt1 | contig 11175 bp, 12 predicted proteins | sample 361391 | NCBI WGS metagenome assembly CEQY01 (sample SAMEA2621075, study PRJEB7988) | marine metagenome | isolation source: saline water (ENVO:00002010), including
CGTTAGGAGGCTATGCCAGTGAGATACTCTTTTTTGATGGGGTAGCAAATATTGGTGGTGATGATTTAACTATTGCGGCTAGAACAACAGAAAACATGTTTCAAATTCCTGAATTTAAAAATTGGATAGCTGAATTGCCAATACCAAGTCCAAGTGCTTTAGATATGATTGAGAACCCATCAATAAGGGCTTATATAGATTATAAGATGGGAGATTGTATCAAAATGCTTGCGCCGCACAAAGCATTGATTCAGTCTATTGTTGATGAACTCCTATTAAAGGAAGAACTTACAGGGGAAGAGGTCAATGCTATATTTGAAAAATATATGACATTGAGACTTTAGTTAAATGCGCTAATAATAGCTAGATTGTGAGATTTAGATAATATGGAACAAACTTTAAACTTTATAACTTCTTTATTGAAACTTCCTTTTGTAGCATTGTTTAAAACATTTTTTACAATATTAAACTTTATTCCATTAGGTGTATATGAGATTTTTGGACGTCGGGGAGCGGATCAAAGTAATAGGCCAGATTTAAGAGAGTTCCATACAAAAATTAAAGGAAAAAGAAGAGTTCACCTCGGTACTTTCTTGATTGCTTGGACAAGGGGAAATGTGATTCGAGTAAGTATTAACCAAGAAGTTAAATGTTGGGGAGTTTATTCAGAAGATTATCAAGATATTCAAACAAAGTGGATATGGTAGAAGAGTATTTAGAATAATAATAAAATGAGGTTGGTGAAGATTGGCTGATAAAAACTGAGCACTTCAATTTTAGCTCATGTTTTGAGAGTAAAGGCACCAACGAAATCCATTGAATTTAATTTTGGTAACATAGAAAATTAACTACACTTTTAAATAGTTTAACTTTATAATGAATGGAGAACTCTGAAAGTTTCAAACCTGTCTTGAGTTGTCTGAAGCTGTCTAGAGAAAAGAGTCTTGTGGCTATTTTGGCTACCCTTTGAAAATTTTATCAATAATAAAAGGTAGTTATAAAAAGGTGGCCACCTCCACCACGCCTAAGTGGTTGAATTTAATGGGTTTTTTCGGTTTTTGTGGCTACTTTTCTTTTAATCAATCTCAAAATATTACAGCTCTGAAAATGAGTATAAATATTTTTTGACTGAAATGCTAAACCGAATCCTTGGTCACAAGTTTTTCGACCTCAGAATCTTTATTGCCTTATTCAAAGTATAACGACATGATTTAGCAGCCTATAAACGCTTCAAAAACGCGGACATGAAAATCCCATATATCGAGATTTCAGTAAATATAAGTTTTAGGTTTAGAAAGGCACCGTTCTTTTATCTGGCCGATCCAAAAACTGCAAATAAAATATCGCGAAGCCGCCAGATTTAAAGAACTTGCTTGCTATATCTTATCCGATACTTTTTAACTGGTTGATCAATCCTGAAACTTTCAAATTTCTTGGGTTAAGAGTTTCTCTTCTTAGATTTGTGTATTCTGAGTCGAAGGCACTAGGATCGCATTTAGGTTAATTTGTCTTGCCTTTGAAAAATGAGTTGTTCAAGATCGCATAGTGTAGGCTTTTTGAAGATTAGAATGTTTACAAAAGGCTTGACCTTGTCTCAAGGGGAAACTTTATAATTTATCTTTGAGCATGAGAAGGATGGTTTTTTATGAGAAAAAAAGTAAAGATATTTCCCACTAATAATGGTTTTAAAGTTGGAGCGAGAGAGTCGATTCTTGAAGGGGCTATGAGAGAAAAGATTGATCACCCATATTCATGCAAAACTGGTCTGTGTGGAATGTGTAAGTTAAGGTTAATTGATGGAAAAGTTGATCATTTAGATCATTCTCCCCATAGCTTAAGTGAACTTGAAAAAGAAGAAGGTCTTATACTGTCATGTAGAGCATTTCCACTTACCGATGTTGAAGTTTCTATAGTTAATCAAGACGACTTTGAGATAAGTGTGCAAAAAGAGGAAGCATCTGTGATTTCAAAAAGTATGATTAATCATGATACTTGGTGCTTACAGTTAAAGATGAAAAATAAAACCGATTGGATCTTTAAATCAGGGCAGTTTGTGAGGCTTGAGTTTGATGGTGGGATTTCTAGAAGCTACTCAATGGCAAATCTGCCGAGCGATGAGCTTTTAACATTCTTCATTCGAAAATTGCCGAATGGCAGCGTTAGCGATAGAATAATGTCCGAGCTAAAAGAAGGTGACACCGTTCGCGTTGAAGGACCGTTTGGTAGCGCTTATTTAAGAGCTGAGCACACTGGACCTATTATGCTAGTCGCCGGCGGCTCTGGTATTGCACCAATTAAATCCATCATTGATAGTGCATTAACACTTGGTTTAAAGCAAAAACTTTATTTATACTTTGGAGTGAGAGAGGAAAGAGACTTTTATTTGAAAGAGTATTTCGTCGAATTAGCTACGAAACACTCCAATTTTCAAGTGAAATATGTTGCTGATAAAATTAACTCAAGTTCAGACATAGTCGTTGGACGGGTCATAAATATAATTGATGCCGAATGGCCAATTCTTGAAGGGCAATGGCAAGCGTATCTCGCCGGTCCACCTCCTCTTGTTAGAAGTTTAGCGGAATTACTCGAAGAAAAGGGGTTGTGGGCAGATGATATATATACTGACCCTTTTTATGCTCAAAATTGACCACGTATTGGATTAGAACCCAAGAAAGTGGAGTTATTTCTTAGTTAACTCCACTTATATATAAGCAGCGATTTTAATATTAGTGATTGTGACCATTCGTTGCTGAATGGTCTGTGTTATTTTTACTCTCATAAACACGTACGTTTAGAGGTATAATTTTTAGTTTACCATAGTCGATAAATTCTATCCAAATTCTATAGTCACCAGATTTAGGAAACTTTGTGTGAATAACGAATTGAGCTCCGTGATTCATTGGGTGGGCGTGAATTATCTGTCCATCCAAATCTGAAACAAGGACGTGAGCATATTCTCCTAAGTAAGTTGAAAGGCTAGGTTTGCGTTCATCGGTTCTATCAAATTGAAAGCTTAAGGTGGCGTCATGGTTTGCAACTAACCTATCATCAGATAGCATGACTACAGATTTGTCATTTTCTCCACTTCTTTTTTCATTTAAGTGATCGTTTCTTGGAAGGGCTACTGATCCTCCTTGTAGGTTAAGCTTCGAAGATACGGAAAAAGAGTGATTAGAACCTTTGATTTTTCCTTCTGCCCAAACGTAGTATTCTCCGTTTCTAGCTAGGTTGAAATCAACCTGCCAAAGTCCCTTCTCATAGATTGGGTGAAGGTGACGAAATTCTGACAATGATACGTCAAACAAAATTAAATGGATTTTTTTTTCATGCTTAAGAACTAGATCATCATCGTCATATTCTTCTCCGCTTGAAGAGACTAACCTGAACTGCAGGTTATTTCTACCGGCATTAAAATTAGTTTCACTAAGTTGAAGCTCTAGGCTTGTCCTTTTTTGCTGTTTCGGTTCATTTTTTTCAGATGCATATCCATCATTTATAAATATAAACAAAATTAAAAAGGTAGAGACCATTAAGGTTATTAATTGTTTTTTTATCGCGAACATATTTTCTCCTATGTAGATTAAAATTAGGTTGAGTTTAGGTCATACACCAAGGGGAAGGTCAATAGTTTATTTTTAATGGGGGTGAAGTCTGAAAATCGCGTGAAGAAATAAACTGTACTAGGCTTTACAGTAGGAGTGAGAGAGCTGGAAAACCCAGCTCAATTTAAAACTTCATAACCGACATTTGATATGATTTCACGTAGTTGACTCTCGTTGAGCTCAGATTTAATCATGATTTCAGAATTTTTAATATCACCTTTAACTTTGGCATCTTGATCTACCTTTAAAATACCTTCATTGATATTTGCAACACAGCTGTTACAGTGCAGATCTTTAATTTTTAATGTTGTCATACTTATCTCCTTTTGGTTTTTGGTATAACTTTTTTAACCCTTCCCCCCGGGGTAGAGTCAAGAAAAATGTTGACCTTCCCCCTTGGGGAGGGCTTATGTTATACTGAATAAGGAGATATATTATGCGAACAATAGACTTAAAAATCGAAGGTATGACATGCGCATCATGCGTAGGGAGAATCGAAAGAAAACTAAAATCCAACGAAAACATTTCAAAGGTCTCGGTAAATTTAGCAACAGAAAAAGGAAATGTTTCATATAACGATTCTATCCTTAACGCAAAGGAAATAATAGATATGATTAAGGATGCTGGCTATGAGGCTTCGACTATGAGTACAGCTTCGAATGATGATCTTCAAAACGAAAAAATTAAAAAATTAGAAAAAGAAAAATATATTCTAATTATATCATCTGTATTAACAGCACCATTAGTGATTCCGATGCTATTTATGCCTTTTGGTATCAGCTTTCATATCGACGCGTGGATACAGCTTATTCTTGCTACTCCTGTCCAATTTATCATAGGAGCAAGGTTCTATAAATCAGCGTGGGGAGCTCTTAAAAATAAAAGTGGAAATATGGAGCTATTGGTCGCTATAGGTACAAGTGCTGCCTATTTTTTAAGTCTATATCTTGTTATGAAAAACTTAGAACACCTACATCACAAATCGCTTCACCTCTATTTTGAGAGTTCAAGCGTTATTATAACCCTTATCCTTTTGGGGAAGTTTATGGAGTCTAAAGCGAAGATGCAAACCACAGAGGCAATCAGAGCACTCCAAAAATTGAAACCAGAAACAGCAAATATCAAGTCAAGTGACGGAGAGATAAGCGAAAAAAGTATTGAGTCTGTTACTGTTGGTGAGATTGTAGTCGTTAGGTCAGGAGAGAGATTACCTTTAGACGGAACGATCATCAAAGGAGAAACAGAGATCGATGAATCTATGATTACTGGTGAGAGTGTACCAGTCTCAAAAAAAGAGGGAGATAGAGTTGTTGGAGGTTCAATAAATGCTGATGGATTAATCGAGGTGAAGGTAACTTCAATTGGCGCCGAAACAGTGCTCTCTAAGATAATTAGGCTCGTTGAAGAGGCTCAGGCTGAAAAAGCTCCTATTCAAAGAATGGTCGATAAAGTTAGTTTTTACTTTGTTCCGATAGTAGTTGTTATAGCATTTTTAACATTTGGAATCACTCTTTATCTCGAATCAAATATTGAGACAGCAATATTAAATGCTGTCGCCGTATTGGTTATAGCTTGTCCCTGTGCTTTGGGATTAGCTACACCAACTTCTATAATGGTAGGAACAGGGCAGGCGGCAAAAAGTGGAGTTTTGATTAAAAATGCTGAAGCGCTGGAGTTGGCTCACTCAATAGATGTTGTGGCATTTGATAAAACAGGGACATTAACCGAGGGAAAGCCTGTTGTCAGCACTATCGAATATTTTTCTGAGGATATTGAATATATAAATAATATTCTTTACAGTATTCAGTCGAACAGTGAACATCCCTTAGGTAAAGCTCTTGCAGCTTATCTGAGAGGAAAAAATGCCAGAAAGGTTGAAGTCTCAGAAGTCAAAACAATTCGAGGTAAGGGAATTGAAGCTAGGAGCGATAAATCAAAGTACATAATAGCTAGTAAAAAAATACTGGATGAACGTGAATTTTCAGGAAAGATAAGAGATTTGATTAAACACAGGGAGGATGAAGGAGAGACCGTATCACTGCTGATTGACTCAAATTCTAAAGAAGTCCTATCTGTATTTAGCTTTACTGATAAATTAAAAGAAAGTGCTAAACAGACAATAAAAGAACTTAAAAAACTCGGAGTAAAGCCCGTTCTTATTTCAGGAGATAATAAAGGGAGCGTGACAAAGGTTGCTTCTGAACTTCAAATTGAAGATTTTTATTACGAAGTATTGCCAGAAGATAAGTCAGAAATTATCAAAAAGCTAAAAGTTAATTATAAAACAGTATCGATGGTTGGGGATGGGGTGAACGATGCACCTGCTTTAGCAGTAAGTGATGTCGGATTTGCCATGTCTACAGGAACTGACGTAGCAATGCATAGTGCTGAGGTTACATTAATGAGAGGAAATCCTCTCCTCATACCTGATGCGATCTCAGTTTCTAATGCCACTTACAAAAAAATAAAACAAAATCTATTTTGGGCATTCTTTTACAATATCGTTGGAATACCTCTAGCTGCGATGGGACTTCTTAATCCTATGATTGCCGGTGGGGCGATGGCCTTAAGCTCAGTTAGCGTTTTAAGTAATTCCTTATTATTGAAAAGGTGGAGACCTAAGTCAGGAGGTAACAGGTGAATATTGGAGAAGCCGCTGAACAAAGTGGTATATCGTCTAAGATGATAAGAAAGTATGAAGACTCTGGGTTAATCCCGAAAGCAAGACGTAGTGATGCTGGATATCGAACTTATTCTGAGAATGATATTCATACTTTTAGATTTATAAAAACAGCTAGGTCATTAGGATTTTCTTTGAAAGATATTAAGGAATTATTGAGTCTTTGGAAAAATAAAAAAAGAGCGAGTTCAAAAGTTAAAAAAATAGCGGAAAAACATATTGAAAATTTAGAGATTAAATCTAGTGAGATAAATACAATGCTCAAAACTCTCAAGCACCTAACTCAGAACTGCCATGGAGATGATAGACCGGATTGCCCAATATTGAGTAATCTTGAAAGTTCTGTCATTTTTCAAAAATGATGCTTGCGATAGGGAAAACTATAGTTGCTGCAATACTCATTAGTTTTGCATCTTGGTTATCTGGAAAGAAGACCGGATTAGCTGGCTTTTTAACGGCTCTTCCATTAACAACTTTACTTGCTTTAGCTTTCTCCCACTTAGAGTGGGGAGATTCTAAACAATCCGTAGAGTTTGCAAAAAGTGTATTTGTAGCGATCCCTGTCTCGTTACTCTTTTTCATCCCATTTTTATTTGCACAGAAATTCAATCTTGGATTTTGGACTTGTTACTCATTCGGAATTGTCCTTTTAGGAGTCGGTTATTTTGTACATTCATATGCCACGAAGTTTATTTAGTAAGTTTTCAGGTAAAAATATCTGCTGATACGGGAAATAAACTACATTTTTAAATAGTTTTATCGTAAAGTTGATTAAGAACTCTAAAAGTTTCAAACCTGTCTCGCCCAGTCTGAAGCAGTCTAGAGAAAAGAGCCCCGTGGCTATTTTGGCTACCCTTTGAAAGTTTCTTCAATGATAAAGGGGAGTTACAAAAAGGTGGCCACCTCCACCAAGATCATTTAACTTGTTGAAATAAAAGGACTTTTTCGGTCCTTTTGTTGTTTATGTGGCAGGATTGTGGAATAAAAATACTATCTGCATTTCTCAACTTCTAGACTACCATTATAATATTTTTCTAGAGCTAGTGCAGGAGTGTTTTTTTCACATACATTGGAGTCGTAATATTTTATATGTTGGGTTCTATCATCCGGTATTTCGCAAGTGTAGCCTAAGCACTCATGAATGATAGGTTTAATTTCTTTGTTCATGTATAGAATACAAATCCCTCTTATGTATTTACCATCTAGTGTAAATTCACAGAATTTTTTTTGAATTTTACCTTCCATTCCCAAATCTTTTTCAAGTTTAGAAAGTTCTAGAGCAAATCCTGTCTGCAAGGTAAGAATCAATACGACTAATTTCTTTTTCATTCAAATCCTCAAGTTCCTTTGAGAAAGCTTTTGGAGAAACAATGCTTTCTCTGATGGTGACGGAACCTCTGTGTAAGTCACAATTAAGTAAATATTCAGAGTTTGTATCTATCCATATTCGAAGTTTTTTATTACCAACATGTTGGAAGTTCACATTGTTTAATATAAAAGACTGTGAAATTGTTATAGTTAAAAAAAAACTTAAAATTAGAAGACCGATAAATCCTCCAATTTGTAAATGTAAGCTTAACTTGTTTTGTTTTAATTGGATTTCAATGTCTTTCGACTTTAAACCTATCTTTTTATGGTAACGTTCCAGCTCCTTAACATCTTCAATATATTCTTTTTCATCTTTTCTTATTGAGTCTTCTTTTAAATGTTCCAACCTTGATTCATAATATTCAGTAGTAGACCTTGCTTCATTGAAGCTTCTTTCAACAAATTCAATTTTCTTTATAAGCTTATAAAAGTAAGAGCCGATTAATAGAATGATAAGCGGTAAAATAAATTGAGTTGTCAGAAAGGCAGCAAGAATAAGGCTTTTAACTACATTGTCTGGTAAATAGTTTCTACCTAGTATTGATACATGAGTTAAAAATACCAAATATAGGTAAAGACGAACAAACCTTTTACTTAGAAGTTCAAGAATAAAAGGAATTGGCATTGTCTGTTTAACAAAAGTTTTTAACTTGCTAAGTTTCAGCCTTGGAATTATATACTCTGAAAGAATGAGTATAAGAAAGATAAAAAATAATAGAGCAAGGTTAACAATTGAGTTATTTATTGAGCCTACTATAAGTTTTAACAAAAAGAAGATAGAGTCTTGTATTGAAACTGTATGAGGAATTCTAAGAAAGTGTAAATAAGTAATAAAAAATACAATGGTTGGTAGCAAATAAAAATATATACCAACTGTAATTAAACTTAAAAAGCTTACTTTATTGTTATCCTCACTCATACAGCCTCAATAAATACTCAATTTAGAAACTTATTATCTCACTCGCACTCTTCATGTACTTCTCACTCAAATGCGCATATATCATTGTGGTATTCATATCGGAATGTCCGAGTAGTTTCTGAAGCACAAATATATCACCGCCATTCATGACAAAATGACTAGCGTAAGTGTGACGTAAATCGTGAAAGCGAATGGTTTTTTGTAGATCTGCCCTTTTTTGAGCAAGTCTGAAGTCTCTTTGTGAAAAATGGTCATATGGAATATGCTTTCCATCAGGATTATTGAAAACAAACTTCGAAATTTTCGATTTAAAGCGTTTCTTCATAATATCCCTAACGACATTATTCATCGGAAGGTGGCGAGCTCTATGAGTCTTTGTAGTGTTTTTAAGACCATTTCTTGTAAGAGTCCTAGATACTGTAATAGTCTGCGACTCCAAATCAACTCTATCCCAACATAAACCACAAATCTCACCAAGTCTTAAGCCAGTATTAAGTGCAACCTTATATACATCAATATAAAAATCGTTTTTGTTGGCTTCCAAGAATTGGTATATTTCAGATTTGTTCCAATAATTAATTGGCCTAGGATCTTCTTTTAATTCTGGATAACCTTTAAAAGGACTTTTCAGGATATAACCATACTTAACAGCATCATTCATAATCGTTTTAGCTACCATCATTACTTTGTTTACTGTGCGGTTAGCTTTGTTCGTAGAAATTACGAAAGATTCAATCTGTTTTGCATGTGTATATTGTAGATGCTTAAGTTTTATATGACCTATAAGAGGTAAGATATAGTTTTTGAGATCAGACCTATAGCAAAGCTCAGTTTTTTGAGCTTTTCTGCCTTGTACTTCCATCTCAAACCAATAACTCACAAATTGACTAAAAGTTTTATCGTAATCAATATCAGCGCCAGTATCATTAATTTTTTGCTTTTTAATTCTAAGTTCTGCTTTGAATTGTTCAGCATCAAATTTACGGTGAAAAGTTTTTGTAACTCTTTTACCGTTTGGCATTCTCACATCGACTCGATAAACAGATTTTTTTCTAGTTTTTTCAGATTTTCCGCGAGTTTTTTTAATTTTCTTGGAAAAACCTGAAGTTTTCTCGTCTTTTTTAAGTGTCATAAAGTTCTCCTTTTTGGAAAAGAGACTTATGACCTTTTGTTGTCCAAAATATTCTATTGTCAAAGAGCTGAGCTTTTATACCAAATATTCTAAACAACTCAAGGCCAATCATAAAAACACTTAAAATTTATTATAGCTTTTAGTTGAATAACCAGCTTTACGGTTGTTGATAAAGGCTAATTTCGCATAGTTACTTTCTATTTCTTTATCACCTTTGTAATGGCCAGTTTTTCCAGAAAAAACAAAATTTGTTTCAAAATATTTACCAATAGCGAGCGCATGACATCTACTCTTAAGAATCTTAATAATTCTTTTGTCTTTACTGAGATTACAAAAATCATTCAAAGCATAAATATATGACGGAATATTCGAAAAACTTTGATTTGCTCGAATATCATGAACCTCTAATTCTTTATCAGCCGCAACTCCTTTAGACTGGTGTACAGCTACCACTAATGGGGTAGCGGTGTTGATGCATGTATCATTCAATATTTTGATAAAGAGGGACTGAGTTTCCGGATCACAGTTTCCATATTTTAAGCCAGATATGTTATCTAGGAATACAATATCAGTGCGATAATCTTGATGATACCTAAAGAGTGAGTTAACCCAGCGTAGTGGATCAGAGGAATCTGTCTTACCACTTATATCATACTCGCTTAGTACTACTATATTTTTGATAACAGAATCATATTCGCTCTTTGGTACTCTTTTAGCAGCTAATAAGAGTTCAATCTGAACTCTTATATCGCCTTTGTTGCCTTCTGATAGAAATAGAAGTGACCTGACACCTTTTTTAGCTTGTTCAATGATCAATTCCAAGATTAACGAAGATTTACCTTTATTAGTTCTACCTAATAGAACGTGTATATGTCCTTTTTGGAGGCCATCGTGAGCTTTTATAAAATTAAACTTTGATTGATAGCCTTTACTAGCTATATCTGATCGAGGTATGTTGTTTAAATTAAAATCGTTAGGTTTTTTATCCAGGGGAGCTGACTTAGTTGGACCTAATAGCTCCTTTGGTAATTTAAAACTTGGAATTTTTAGTTCATTATTAGTTTTCATTTTTAAATCCTTTTAAATTTTTTATTATATTATTAGTGACTAGATTATATTCATCCTTTGAATATCTATTATTCATTCCGATGCCTCCTTTTTAGGCTTAGTTAGTAAATAGAGTGAACTTCCGTAGTAATTTGAACCCTTTTTGATACGTAGAAAGTTTGATTCCACCAATCTATTAAGAACTTTTCTCAAAGTGCACCTGCTTCCCATTTTTAGGTCCTTGATCATTCGTTTTTGAGAAGGGTAACAGCTAATGCCATTACCCCCAAATGATCTATAAGCTAAATAAGAGTACAATCCGATCTCTTTTATAGAGAGCGAGCCATCCCTGAACAATTCGTTAGGAACCATTGTGAAGTCTTTGTTCTGTTTAGAAGAGTTCATCGAAAAACCCCTTTTTTTCTGG
>CEQY01071312.1_pt1 | contig 11169 bp, 9 predicted proteins | sample 361391 | NCBI WGS metagenome assembly CEQY01 (sample SAMEA2621075, study PRJEB7988) | marine metagenome | isolation source: saline water (ENVO:00002010), including
TCGTACCAATTTTATTTCTTGGCTTCATTTCATTAAATATAAACTTCGAAGAAGATGGAATTGAAAGTAAAGATCCGAGCTTTGTTGTAATTGATGAGTTCGCAGGAATGTGGATTGCACTAATTATTTCTGATCAATTATTTCTAATAATAATGTCCTTTTTACTATTTCGATTTTTTGACATTACAAAATTTCTGGGCATTAATAAAATAGAAAAGCTCAATGGTAGCCTTGGCATTATGCTTGATGATATAGTTGCAGGGATTTATACATTGATCATTGTTTTTTTTATAAAATTATTTTTAGTTTAATTGAGGTCACAAATTGCAATTACACGAATATCAAGCAAAAGAAATTTTAAATAATAGTGAAGTTCCAATTCCAGATGGAAAGGTTGCAAAATCTGGTAAAGAGGCACAAGAAATAGCTTTTTCCTTAGGTGGAAATTGTGTTGTGAAAGCACAAGTTCATGCGGGTGGAAGGGGAAAGGCCGGAGGTATAAAGCTCGCTAATAATCCTGATGAAGCTTCAGAGCATGCCGACAATATGATAGGCTCATCTTTGAAAACTTTTCAATCTGGTGATACTGAATTCCCAATCAACGAAGTATATATTGAAGAGGCTTCCAGCATTCTAAAAGAATACTATTTAGCTGTCACAATGGATTTTGATTTCAAGTGTCCAGTAATTATTTTTTCTACTGAAGGGGGAATGAATATTGAAGAAGTGGCAGAAAAATATCCAGATAAAATAATTAAAATTCACGTTGATCCACTTATTGGACCTTCGCCATACAAAATTAGAAATCTGATAAGTGTTTTTAAATTTGATAAAGAAATTTCATCTCAACTTTATAAAATTATTAATCAACTTTATGGAATTTTTATATCGAATGATTGCACGCTCATTGAGATCAATCCTCTTGCTCTTGTAGAAGGAAATAATTTAGTTGCTCTTGATGCAAAAATTACAATTGATGATGATGCATTGTTCAGGCATAAAGACTTAGTAAAGTTATTTGATGAAGCACAAATAAATAAGTCTGAACTCAATGCTCAAAAAAATGACCTTGCATATATTAAATTAACTGGTGGCGAGGTTGGGTGTATGGTAAACGGTGCTGGCCTAGCAATGGCAACTATGGACATAACCATGAAGGCCGGTGCACTTCCTGCAAACTTTTTAGATGTAGGTGGCAGTGCTTCAGAAGAAAGGATAATGGAAGCATATAACATAATTACATCCGATGATGATGTGAAGCTAATTTTAGTTAATCTTTTTGGAGGGATATTAAGATGCGATATTGCTGCTAGAGGCATTATCGAAGGATTTAAAAAATATAAAAAATCTGTTCCTATGGTAGTTGTACTCCGAGGAACAAATTCAGAAGATGCTAAAAATATTTTGAAAGAATCAGGTATGGAAATTTATTTTTCTGATGATTTACCAAATGCGGCAGAAGAAATTAACAAGAGGTTAGGAAGATGAAAAATATTTTAAATAAAGATTCAAACAAAGTTTTAGTTCAAGGCTTAGGAAGGGATGGAAGTTTTCAAACTGAAAAGTGTATTGAATTCGGGACAGAGGTTGTTGCAGGTGTTCACCCAACAAAGGCTGGTGAAAATTTTAAAGGAATACCAATTTTTGGAAGCGTTGATGAAGCTGTAAGTCAAACTTCGCCTGACATTGGGCTTATATTTGTACCTGCACCATTTGCTTCTGATGCAATAATTGAACAGGTTGATGCTGGAATTGAGACTGTCGTATGTATTACAGAGGGAATTCCTGTGAATGATATGTTAAAAGTGAACAATTATATTAAAGGTAAAAAAGTTAGGCTCATCGGTCCTAACTGTCCAGGATTTTTAATACCCAGAAAAAAATTAAAAGTCGGAATAATTCCCGGAAGCATTGTTACTGATGGAAAAGTAGGAGTTGTTTCAAGAAGTGGAACTTTAACATACGAGGCAATTGTTCAATTGACTATGCTTGGGATTGGCCAAAGTGCATGTGTTGGAATAGGAGGTGATCCACTACATGGAACATCATTTGTTGATGTGTTAGAAATGTTTGAAGAAGATCAAAACACTGAAGCCATAGTTATGATTGGTGAAATTGGAGGCACCAGAGAACAGGCAGCAGCACAAATGATTAAAAACTCAATTTCAAAGCCGGTCGTTGCGAGTATTGTTGGCCAAACGGCACCAGAAGGAAGAAGGATGGGTCATGCCGGAGCAGTGATTACTGGAAAGTCAGCTTTAGCTTCAGAGAAAATTAAATCTTTAAAATCTGCAGGTGTATATATAGCTGATTCACCAACAGAAATAGGTTTAAGATTGAAAGAATTAATCTAAAGTCTAAATAATGCTATACCTATAATTGCAAATCCTATCATTAATAATGATGAAGATAGGACAGCAAATGAAATTTTTAGAGCAGAAACTTTTAGGTCTTTAAAAGCAACTGTTAACCCAATACCAGCCATAGATATAGAAAATAATACTTTACTAATATTATTTAGAATATTAATTATGTTTTCAGAAAGCATATTTGTTGAACCAATTATAGATGCAAAAATAAAACCAACTACAAACCATGGTATGTAGGTCCCAATCTTATTTTTTGAAAACAAATCTGTGCCTTCTTTGTTGAAAAATAATCCGACAATTAATATTAATGGCCCCAGCATCAATACTCTTAAAAGTTTAACTTGGGTCGCAATTAACCCTGCTTCATTTCCAACAACAAATGAAGCAGCAACTACTTGGGGCACAGCATATACTGATAATCCAGCTATTACTCCATATTGGAATTCGGTTATAGACAAAGCAGTGAATAGTAAAGGCAGGAAAATGACCTGAATTAAACCAATTGCTGCACTGAAACTTATAGCTGAGGCAACAAGATTTGGAGGAGATTTTATAACTGAAGCCATTGCAGCAATTGCAGAATTCCCACAAATAGAATTTCCAGTAGCTACCAATATTGATACAGTTTTATCAAGCTTTAAAATAGTTTTACAAAGTAAAAATATTAGAGCCATACCCAAAAATACAGAAATTACTGATATTGATATCAATGATAGTCCGCTCTCTTTAACTATAGAAAAATTTATATTAAATCCTAAAAGAATAACTGCAAATTCTAGTAAATTTTTAGAAACAAACTTTGGAGCATTGTCTTCTCTTGAAAAAAAATTAGGAATATTTTTTGGAATATTTTTTATCAATATACCTACTATTAAAGAAATGATTAAAACATCAAAAATTTTTGATTCAAATATTAATGTTTGAATATATTGGAAAATATAACTCACTATTGATATAGAAACACATAAGAGCAGCCCCTTTTTATTTTCTAAAATAAATTTCATCATGCTATTTTACATTTTTTTTATGTTCAGTATGGGAAAAGAGCAAAATTAAGATAATTATATGGAAAATACTTTTAATATATGGTTTCTTGAAAAAGGGGTATGGTTAATACTTGTGGGAGTTGCTGGAATTGTTGGTGTTTGGGCGATATCGTTGTTAATTTTTAAGGGTTTAAAGTTAGTTGGAATTGATTCTGAAAAAATAAGCGACCCTAGTTCAAAAAAAATAATAGATAATGTAAAAAATATAAGCGTAATTATTATTGCACTTGTAGTTGTCGGAATTCCTAGCTTTTTTGGAATACTTTCTATACTTAATATTGGTGAAAGTGAAGAAGGATTCAACTGGGCTTTAGGAGCTTCCTACAAATTGATTATTTCAAATGGAGTTCCAATTCTTATTGTTTTAATACTTGCTTACATTTCTTTAAGAATTGCAGGCACTATTATGCCTAATTTAATAAAGTTATATTTAAATTCGAGTAAAAGATCAGATGATGTAGCAAAGGAAAACGAAAAAAGAGTCGAAACTTTTGCAATTGTTATTAGAAGTGTTTTAAGAATATTTGTAGTATTAATAGCATTATTAACAATATTATCTATTCTTGGTGTACCAGTTACTTCTCTAGTTGCAGGTATTTCAATACTTGGAATTGCATTAGGTCTTGGTTCTCAAAGCTTGGTAAAAGATGTAATTCAAGGAATGCTAATTATTGCTGAAAATCAATTAAGAAAAGGCGATATTGTAAAAATTAATGGCAGGGCAGGTCTTGTTGAAGATTTAAATCTAAGAAGAATCCTTGTAAGGGATTTAGATGGAGCTTTACATATTATTCCAAATGGTTCAACTGATATAATCACAAATTTAACTAGCCAATGGTCAAGAGTAAACATTGAAATATATGTTTCTTACGAAGAAGATTTAGAGAATACAATAAAAATACTAAACGAAATTGGATCAAAAATATCAAATGACCTAGACGTAGGAAAATTTATTAAAGAAACGCCAAAAGTATTCACAATCACTTCTTTTACTGACTCAGGAGTAAAGCTAAAATTTGTTGGTGTAACTTTGCCTGGTAAACAATGGGATGTCAGGACCAAGCTTATACGAGAAATAAAACAAGCTTTTGATAAAGCTGAAATCAAAATACCTTACAACCAAATAAGGGTTGTTAATTAAAATCTGGAAACCACTCTCTTTTAATTTCAAGCCCAAAGCCAGGTGCATTTGAAGGAATAATTGTTCCATTTTTGGGAATTGGAGTTCCAGGAAACCTTTCTTTTTCTTCTAATGGCACTCCTATTGGCGTTATTACTGGCCCAGAGCATTCAATCATTGAGATACCTGTTAATCCATAAGAAGCATGCTGACCAAATACTGAACCTCCTCCTCCGTGTAGTATTACATCAATCCCTGCAGCTTCTGCAATATGAACTATTTTTATAATTGCAGACAATCCACCAACCCATGTAATATCTGGTTGTAAAATATCTATAATACCTTTTGAAGCTGCATGAAAAAATGGATATACACCATACCAATGCTCTCCAGTTGAAAGAGTTTCATTTGGAATTCTTTTTCTTAGAACTTCATATTGATTAATACTTTCAGATATAAGAGCGTCTTCAATCCATTTTAATTTATATGGTTTAAGCAATTGAGATAATTTTACAGTCGTCTCAATGTCCATGCTTAGCCAACAATCAAGCATCAAGTCAGATTCGTAGCCAATTAGTTCTCGTGTTTTTGCAATTTCATCTTCAGTTTTTTTTAGTCCATCTATTCCATCTCTAGGGCCATAAGAAATGAATCTTTTGAAATTTTTAAATCCTAACTCTTTTAGCCACTCAGTATTATTTGAACTTGCATAAAGGGGTAATTTTTCAATAACTGATCCCCCTAATAATTCATATACTGGCTTTTTGAGAACTTTTCCTTTTAAGTCCCAAAGAGCTAAATCAACAGCACTTATAGCTCGTGACGAAAAAGAATTTGATCCAACTGGTGAAAGAATTCTTGTCATCATGTCATATATTTTTTCTGTCTCAAATATACTTCTGCCAATTAAATTAGGTGCTAAATAATCATCAATTATAGATGCAGTAATTCTTCCTCTATCTGAAAAACCAAATCCCCAGCTGCCATCCTCTGATTCGATAATACAACCTACATCTCTTTCGATACCTGCCCCAACACCTTTCATCAATGCTTTATCCCACCAATCATTCTTGTGGAAATATCTTCCACCCAAAGAAGTGGACATGGGTGCTCCTGTAGCTATTTTTCCAGCATATTTATCATTTTTTTTTGGTTTGGTTTTCTGAGGTATTTTTGGGTAATTATTTTTTACAGCTTTTACACTTTTTATTTTCATACTTTATGCTTCCTTTTGCATAAACCAACTTTATGTTTTGTGCCATTTTCATGATAGCAATAGCCATCATTTCCATTTTTACCAGTGCACTTACCATTACATTTATGGTGTTGAACTTCATGTATTATTTTTAAATTTAAAGGTTTAAAACTCATCTTGTTATTATACTTCCTCTTAGATAATCTGCTTCATCGCTAATTATAAATGCAACAATCTTAGCCACTCCTTCTGGATTTCCAAGTTCATTATTTTGTGTCGAAAATCCTTCCTTATCTCCGGTATTCTTCAAAGCTTCATTGAGCTGGCCCTCTTTCAGTGGAGATCTTATACTGCCAGGCAAAATATCATGAATTCTAATTCCTTTGTTCGATAAATATTCTTGTAAATGTAAGGTAAGGCCGTGTGTGCCACCTTTACTCGAACTATATGGTGCAGATGAGCCAGGACCATTTACGCCTGCCCCTGACGAAGTTAATAATATTACACCTGATTTCCTTTTTTTCATGTGCTTAGCAACTGACCTTGTTACATTATAAGTGCCATTAAGATTTATGTTTATTATCCTGTGCCATGTTTCAGGAGTTAATTCATCAATATCGACAACTGATCCTTCTAATGCACCTGCAAAATGCACTAAGCAATTTATGCCCCCATCGAACCACTCTTCAATTTGTCTTATTTTTTCTTCTGTTTCATTTATTGAAGTTACATCAATTAAATGTGATATGAAATTTGCATTTAAAGATTTTAATTTTTCTGAAACTTCTTTTAATCCTTCTGAATTTATATCAACAATTGATAAGTTTGCACCATGCTTAGCTAATTCAAGTGAAGATGCTCTTCCCATGCCCGTGGCAGCACCAGTAATTAAAATATTTTTTTTAGAAAGGTCTAATTTCATTTTTAATAACTCTCCCATTTAATTCCAGCATCGTTAGAATATTTTATAGTTTCATGAAATGAAGGTTCAAATTTATCTCTAGGAATGTGTTCAACTAGAATATGCGCATCAGGGCAGATTTCATTCATTCTTTTTAGGAAATATACCTGATCCATCATTCCGCTGCCTAGAAACTCTTCTTCAAACCTTAACAACAATGTATCAATAATCTTAAAGTCTTTTAGGTGAGCTCCCAAGGTATATTCTCCAAGTAGAGTGAAAAAATCTTCAAGGAATTCTTTAGTATTATATGCTTGCTCAATGCTAGATATAAAATTTACTGGATCTTGATTAAATCCCAAATTTTTTGAACCAACTGCATCAATAAATTCCTTTGTTCTTTTTGCAGAAAAAATTGGAGATACATAGCCACCTTCGAGTGAAAGTTTTACTCCTTCGTTTTCAGCAACCGAAATTATTTTTTTTGTAGAATCGATGAGCCTATCAAACACTTTGTCAGTATGGTTTTCAGGATGAGGAAGCCAAGGTCCATTAGGATTTATACTTCCTGGTCTAAGATATGTGTTTGGGGCACCAAGCTTTGAGGTTAATACACACATATCTTTAACAAAGTTAATGCATTTATCTCTAATTCTTTGATCTGGGTTAACTAGATCTCCTCCATATCTGCCATTTGTTTGGCCAATAATTAAGGAATTATTATGGAAGCTTTCTTTGATCCTTTGAATATCGTCTGAGGTAAAAATAGATGGGTCATTTACAACAAGGTTGTGAACAGTATAGCCAATAGATGAGACTTCACTTAAATCATAATCTGTATAGGTCAGTACATCAAAATTTTCAGGCACACCATTATTTGATCCGTTCGAACCTGTGGCTCCAATCATTGATGCTGCACCTAAATGCATTAAACCCCCTTATTTTTTAGATAAGGCCTTTAGTATAACAGATGGTTTCATCGGAAGGTCATTTAATCTAATTCCTAATGCATCTTTTATTGCATTTGATATCGCACCTAGTGGAGGACAGATAGGAACTTCTCCTACGCCTCTAACACCAAAAGGTTGTTCTGGATTTTCATTCTCAACAAGTATTGTGTCAATCATTGGTAGATCTAGAGCAGTGGGCATCCTGTAGTCAAGATAACTTGAGTTTAACATTTTACCTTTGTCGTCAATGTAATATTCTTCATTTAGAGCCCAACCAATTCCTTGAGCTGCTCCACCTTGAATTTGACCTTCTACGTAAGATGGATGAATTGCTCGTCCAACATCTTGTACTGCGGTGTATTTGATAATGTCAGTTTTTCCTGTTTCAGGGTCTATCTCTAAGTCGACGATATGCGTTCCAAATCCATGAGTACTTGAGTCTAAATCTACTGAACCAACAGCACTAACTGCCCCTCCTGTACCGTCTAGCTTCTTAGCTAAATCTCGAATATTTATTGATAATTCTGAATCTGCTTTGGACGAGAAATTTCCATTATTGAATGCTATTTGTTCAATTTCAATTTCCCAAATCATGCTGAGTCTATTTTTTAGCTCTTTTATCATATTTCGAGCCGCATTTACTGCAGCCCATCCAGTTGCGAAAGTAGTTCTGCTGCCACCTGTCATTCCGTTATATCCTACACCATCAGTATCAGGAATTCTCGGAAACATTTCGGTCGCATCTAGACCCAATATTTCAGCTGCCTGCATTGCAATACTAGGCCTTGATCCACCAATATCTGAACTTCCTTCAAGAAGAGTCACAGTTCCGTCATCATTTAATGATATAGTCACTGAAGATTTTCCACCTCCATTCATCCAGTATCCACTCGCAATTCCTCTTCCAACTAATTTACCTTTTTTTGATTTTGGTTTTTCACTATTCCAATGATCAGACTCACCTACAGCATCAAGGACATCAATGTTTCCTATTTTTGGAAACTTAGGCCCATCTCCTCTTCTTGTTCCTTCTTTTGAAGCATTTTTAATCCTAAATTCTAGTGGATCCCAACCATTTTTACTGCATATTTCATCAATTGTGACCTCCATTGCAAATGAAACTTGAGGAGATCCTGGTGCTCTGTATGCCGCAGATTTGGGCTTATTAACAACAAGATCGTATCCATCTATTCTAGTATTCTCAATATCGTAACAAGCAAATACACATTTTGCAGATGCACCTACAGCTGATCCACCGAATGCTCCACCCTCAAGCCTAAGATCAGAGTATGCGGATTTGATTTTCATATCATTAGTAACACCTATTTTAATTTTTATTTTTCCACCAGGTGCAGGGCCAGTTGCATCGAACACCGATGACCTATCCATAACCATTTTTACAGGCCTATTAGATTTTTTAGAAAGCATTGCTGCTAGAGGAGTTAAATAAACTCTTGTTTTTCCTCCAAAACCACCACCAATTTCTGCAGGCATGACCCTTACCCTTGATTCAGGCATCCCTAAAATTCCTGCAGTTTGTGTTCTTACAGGAAAAGCACCTTGAGTTGATGTCCACAAAGTCAATCTTCCATCTTCTCCCCATTGTGCAACAGCAACGTGAGGTTCAATGTATCCTTGATGAACCATAGGCATGGTATATTCTTTTTCAATTACATAATCAGATTCACTAAAACCTTTTTCAGTATCGCCAAAATTGAATTGAAAATAATCAGCGACATTTTTAGAAGACATTTCGCCATTAATTTCAACACCCTTAAAATCATCTTGAATTACGATAGAGTCTTTTTTTACTGCTTCATCGACACTCAATACAGGAGTTAATTCTTCATAATCAACCTTAATTCTTTTTAAAGCTTCAAGGCCTGTATTCCTATCTTTGGCAGCTACTGCAGCCACAGCATGACCAACATATACAACTTTATCTCTAGCCATTATGTTCATGCTATCCCATTTAAAATTGGCAATTCCTTCACCAATTTCAATATCTTTATCAATTCCAGTTTGGAAGTCTTTGCCAGTGATTACACCAAAAACACCGCTAAGCTTTTCAGCTTCAGAAGTATCAATCGAAACAATTCTTGCATGAGCGTAAGGGCTTCTTAAAATTGCACCATAGGACATATTTGGAAGCTGTACATCAGCACTGTAGACAGCTTTTCCTGTAACCTTTTCTAGCCCGTCATGCCTTATAGGTCTAGTACCAATTACATTATATTTATTATTTTTTAATATCATGATTTTGCTCCAATAATAATAATATACATATATTTTACCTTAAAAATTAATTTTTTTAATTGTTTTTTAATACAGGAATTGTAATTGGTCCTTCAGGAAGAACACATCCTCTTATATTTTTATTTTCTTTAACTATACTATCTACAAAATTTTGAGGGTTTGAAACATTAAACATAAATGCATTTTTAATTTCATCATTTGAAAGCCCCTCAGTGTACAAATTAATTTTGGATTTTTTTGCAATTTGAGAAAGTATTTGAACCTGCCATTGATCTTGGCAATGGAAATCTGGCTTGGATAACATTCCTTCAACTTGTTCAGGTTCGCTAAATTCAGAAAGTAAAGAGTAAAATTTTCCATGACTTGGAATCCCGTCAGAACACTCTGATAAGCACAATATTTCACCTTTATTTTTTATTATTTGAGACGCTGCAGATAAGCCTTTTACAGTTTGATATAAATTTTGATCTAATGGGTACCCTGAATTTGAAGTTATTACTAAATCATATGGCTCGCTAACTTCAGCCATTGCTGTTTTTTTTGCAAAATTACAAGCTTCATTATGAGAGTCAATTAAGTCTCCAGAGAAAACATTTGTAATTTTTTGATCTCTATTTAGAGCTACATCTAAAGTGAAATCAACACCTGTTTCTTTTGCAATTTTCCTGACATCTTGTTGTATAGGATTTTTATCTACTTCACCCCAAATGGAATACGGGCTATTAAGCCTTTCATAATTATGCAATTTCATAATTGTTTTCAAGCCTGCTAATCCAGGAGCTACAAGCTTTGATCCACCTGAAAATCCTGCAAAGAAATGAGGCTCTACAAATCCAGTTGTTATTCTAAAGTCTGCATTAACCCAATGCTTATTAAGTAATACATTTACATCATCAAGTGAGGTATTCATTTGCATTAATGAATCTTCGTCATCACAATTATGATTAATAACATTTAATGTTTCTACAATGTCTTTTCCTAACATCTCAATTAATTCTTCTTTAGTATTTTCTCTATGAGTACCTGTTGCAATTAAGATCTTAATTTTTGAAATTGGAATTAAGTCTTTTATATGCTCTACAATTGTTTCAACTACAATTTTTCTTGGCTGGGCTCTGGTGATATCGCAAACTGAAATTGCAACATCTTTTTTTCCTTCAAGCAGCGATCTTAATGGCTTTGAATTTATTGGGTGTAGTAATGCATTATTTATTTCGTCTTTAGCATTGTCCACTTCTTCAATATACTTTGGCTCAATTACATCAAAATTTGTTGGGACTCTTAGTTTATATCCTTTTTTGCCATAAGCTAAGTGAACTTCGTTATATTTAT
>CEQY01033157.1_pt1 | contig 11140 bp, 9 predicted proteins | sample 361391 | NCBI WGS metagenome assembly CEQY01 (sample SAMEA2621075, study PRJEB7988) | marine metagenome | isolation source: saline water (ENVO:00002010), including
TTAATATTTATTTTTTGCTCTATTTCATATGGCGCTGAAATATTTTATATTAATAAAAACTCAATGGTTATTGGTGATGTAAAAAAAGTCCGAGTTGCTGAATCTGAAACTGTTGCGGAAATAGCTAACAGGTACAAATCAGGATTTCAGGATCTTTTAATTGCAAACCAAAATTCCCATCATTGGAGTCCTAAAGTTAATTCAGAATATATAATACCTTCTATGTATGTTCTTCCACAGAAAGATTATAATGGTATTATATTAAATCTTGCTGAACTTCGTTTATATTTTTATCTTCCAGGCTCTGATCTATATGAAAATACAAAAGTTATTACCTTCCCTGTTGGTATTGGAAGATTAGATTGGAAAACACCGCTTGGTGAAACTTTTATACAAAGTAAGGTAAAAAACCCAACATGGTATCCACCAAAATCAATTATTTTAGAGCATGAAGAAAGAGGCGAGGTGCTACCACGTGAAGTAAAATCTGGCCCTGAAAATCCATTAGGTTATTATGCGCTTAAGCTTAATGTAGAGGGGGGTTATTTACTTCATGGAACAAATAAAAAACATGGAATTGGAATGATGGTTTCTCATGGTTGTGTAAGATTGAGGAATAAAGATATCGAAACAGTTTTTTATAATTCTTATATCGGTACAAAGGTAAAAATTATAAATGAGCCAATAAAATTGGGAGTCCATAAAGGGTTTTTGTATATGGAGGTACATGCATTCAATAACGAGGAGGTGTATTCAAACAATATCAAAAATCTTTTAACTACAAATAATATTTACAAACCAGTTGCCCCAGTCATGAATTTTCTAGAAAAAAATCCAAATTTCCAAGTCAATTGGAAAGATGTATTCAAAACATATAAAGAATCCTCAGGGATTCCAGCTATTATAGGCAAGAAATCATATTCCAAAACAGATATAGTAAAAAATTAAATTTTTTTAATTATAAATAGGTATAAATGAATTATTGAATTACTGCCACTTAAAAAAATATTTTACATTTTTAAAAGATAACAGCTGGATTTTAGGTTAAGTCTGTATTTAAATTTTCTTAAACATATCTTATACCATTTTCTACAAATGAAAATTCAGCTTTACTGTTACTTAATCTTTGTAAGTTATATTTTTTTATTACATTATGTAGAAAACTTGGTAAATCTTTGCAGAATTTTAGCTCTATAACTGTCAGACCACCGCGCATAGGCTTTAAAGAAAAATTTGTATAATTTTTATTGTAGCCTGATGATCGTATATCTGTGTCAAAGGTTACTCTTATTCTATTATCTATTTTACCAACCAAAGGTAATCTATTGTACGTTACTATTGATAATGGTTTTAAAGTTGGTCTAAGAATTAGGTCTTTAAGCACAGTAAAAGAAAAATTTTCAGATAAATTATTATAATAGCTTTGTAGAGGAGTACCAGATAACAAGCTATCTAATATATTTTCTGAAATTATTTCACGCTCTTTAATTACAAAATCACCATGTTTTCCTTTGTATTCAAGAAAAACATTTTTGTTTAGTGGTGTGATTTGATTATATGATCTTAATCTGAATTTACCCCGAACCAAAAGGGCATCTTGTTTATTTCTGAAATCGCTAAGATAAATATCGTCAAAATAAATGCTATGCACGCTATACCCTGACTTATTTTTTGCATTTATATCAATTTCCATGCTAGAGGCCAAATCAAATCTTATTTTCATTGCAATTGTTGGGTCAACAGCAAATTTATACTCAAATCTTTCAAACCTCATTTATAAATCTCCAATTTTGAAAAATTATCTTTTTTTATGTTAGCATTACTTAAAGATAAAGGTATTTTTATAGTACCACCTCCAGAAAATCGATAATTTTTTTTCTTCAGATTGATATCATATTTAAAATTTGACTTCAAAGAGACAGTTGGCAATAAAATAGCAGTAGATTTATCTTTTACCTCAATTCCAATATAATTTTCATCCAGCGTAGAGTTATTAAGGTTCAAATTAGAATTCTCACCAACAGATATGCCTTTATCACCATTATTTATAAAAGTAGACTTGCTAACGTAAACGTTGCTTGTCATTAAATCTAATCCATCATTTCCATTGTTTAGAAATACTGAATTTTCTATTTTACCTTTTGAGATATCAATATCTATCCCATCAGAGGGTGAATTTTCTATAACGGTATTTTTAATTAAAAAATTTTTAACATAAACTAAATGAACATTATCATCATAATCTGAATTTGAAGAAAATTTACACATCTCTATTATTAAGTCATCCACATCATGAGCACTAAATTGACCAGTATATTTATAATATTTATTTTTAAAACCACTACCACCTGAAATACTCACATAACGAAGTAAAGAGCTGTCTGATTCTTTTATAACAACTGCTCCAAAGGGTTTATTTTTATCTAGTCTTTTTATTATTATAGGCTCGTTCTTATTTCCTAACATTTTTACATTTGAAAAGATAATATTAACATCGGGGCCTAAAAGTATAGTAGCGCCAGATTTAATCTTAACATTATTTTTACTGAAATCTTTTGTACTATAAAAAATTAATTTATCTTTTAATATAATATCTTCCTTTATATTAGTCTGGTAATCTAAATTTGGTTGTTCGTACGAATCTACTAAGTTTAAAGATTTATCTATATAAGAGTATAGTAAATTTAAAGATTTAATTACTTCAGATCTTGAGGTTAAACGTGAACCAGTAAAATATATACCATCAAATGCTGGATCATTTTTAGCTAAATTTAAATACTCAATATATTTTTTTTTAAATATTTCTCTCAAAGATTTTGTATTAGAGGATAATTCTTTAATACGCTGCTTTACTAATAACGAAGATTTTAACAAATCCAACAACTCATTTTGCATACTATTTTTATTAATAAAGTCGTGAACAACTATATCTTTTTCTTCAGGGATTTGCTGTTTTAGAGTATTCCCAAAATATTCGAACCATGCCATTATATCATTAACTACTGGGTAAAATTTTTGCATCCATGGATCATAAAATAATGAAAAATTATGTTCAGAGTCCTGATGTGTAGACTGAGTTAACTGTATAAAAAAAAGAAATCTTGATAGATAATCCACATCAAACAATTTAATTAATTCATTAATATCCTGATTATTGTTTTCAACATTATGAAATATATTTAAAAGGTTCCTAATTGGATCTTTGCTTTCATAATTAAAATGATTGTTAACAGCGTCTTTCCTCCAAGATAGAGGAGATGAAAAACCATTTGCACCCTTAATTAATGAATTATCTCTGTTTTTTCCAGTTAGTTTTATTGTAAAAATATCAGCTGGCATTTTGTTATTAAGTCTTAGTAACTGCTCGTCAAGAGAGCCTACAAATTGCCTTAAAAATTTCTTATCCTGGTTAAATTCTACAATTACAAGTCTATATTCAGGCATTAGCAAATTTAACTCTTTTGCTACCTCGTATGCTAGAACATCATTAAAAATACCTGGATGCCCAATTTTATCAAGATCAAAAATTCTATATTTATCTTTGTATAATTTCTTTTTTGAAACTTTTATTTTAATTGATACGTCTTGATGAATAAAATGAAAAGGAGACTCGCCTTTTGATTTAATTTTTGCTTTATAATTCATATTATTATCAGATAATGAAACTCGACTATATTTACTGTTCCAACTATAGTCTTTTAAAAGAAGCGGATATAAATTTTTATCTTCTGTGTTTAATTTAATTAATTCAAAATTTGAGTTACCAGCTATATTATAATTTGGCATTAAATTTATAATTCTAGAAAAAATAAGCGCATTGAGATTTTGTTTGTTTGAAAGATCCCAGCTAGAGTAATAATTCAAATTTTTATAAGTGAACATCAAAATCCAAATAATGTAAGCTATAACTACAGGTGTCAATATAAGAGCTAAAACTTTAAATAGTTCCTTGAATGGCTTGAAATTTGAATAAATCATACTCTATTAATTTTTTTTAGTTGGTTTAATCATAAATTTAGCTTTTTCTAAAAAATGAATTGTTACCTTAGGACTTCTAGTTTCATGAAATACAGTATTAGATTTTCTCTCTAAAACGAATATGCCATTTTTATAAGACTCTCTAACATTACAATTTGTTTCGCAATTTATAGCGACTTTTTTCTTTGATGATAAAATAAAGTCTAGCCCACTAGGTATTTCAATAAATTGATTCTTATCAACAATAAAGACTGATTTTTCTGAATCATAGGTGATTAAATTAGAATTAAAAGAACGAATAAATGTCACCCAGTCTTCCAAATAGTAGTTGTAATTTAATATTCCTCTATCATTAGCCTCACTTACTAATGAAATATAGTTTGCATCGGGACTGGTTGAAAGTGTTATACACCGAATAAGAGTTTCATTACTAAGTTGTGACGCATATCTGCCAGCTAACTTTTGGTCAAATAAAGCGTTTAGGTACTTCGTAATATACTTACGACAATTTGATGGAAGGCTTGAATTACAATATTGATCTATAACATCTTTTAGTAAATCTCTATTTCTGCTATGCCTATTAAAACCATTTAAGGAATTATTAATGTATTTTTCAATATTTTTCTGATCATTATTATTAATTTTCTTATAATCTTTTTGATTTATTAAGTGTTGTGGGGTAGCTTTAAATGTTTCCAGCCAAGAGTTATGATATAACTCAACATAATAATTATAAATAAATTTGTTATCAAAATTATTTATAATTAAATAAACAGCTATTATTAGCAAAGCAAGTAAAGCCATAGATAACTTTTTAAAATGTCTAAGCATGTTAGTAAGTTATATTTGAATTTCCTGTAACAAAAGATATTGCTACTTTATTCGAAAGCTTCGTCATATCATTTTTCATTTCATTAAACTGCTTTTGTGAAATGGCAGTTATTTCAAAAGTTGCAGATGAACCTTTGGAATCACTTAGCTTTTCATAACCAAGGAGTTGATATTTATTAATTGTTTTATTTAAGATTGTCTCAATATCTTCAAAATTTATATCACTATCCTCAGACGAGAATCTCAAAATGTGCTCAAAATTATCTGTCGCCAAAATTTTAGAATATCTTACAGCAAATGCTACGGCGGTTAATAAAACTGATACCGTGAAACTTATTAATATAAGACCAGAACCTACAGCCATACCAACAACAAGTCCTGCAAAAATAAATGTTAGATCTTTTGGGTCTTTTATAACGGTTCGAAATCTTATAATAGCAAGAGCTCCTACTAGCGCAAACGCTCGAGCAACATTTTCGCCAACAATTATGATTATTGCGCAGGACAAAAATGTTGCTGTTAGAACAGTAAATGCAAAACTACTTGAGTAAGAAATTCCAGAGTGTGTAATTCTATAAACACTTGCTAATGCCATGCCGAATAAAAGCGCGATACCTATTCTAAGAACTCCTAGCTCTGAAGGTACATTACCCAAAGGAGTTTGAAAGATATTAAATAAAATTTCGTTAGTTTCCATTTCAAATTATTATTATCATTATTATTATTATTATTATTTTAAATACTACAAACTAATTATATTGATTTTACGTTACTCCGCAAGTACTTGGTCAAAATGAGAAGAATTTTAAGAAAGATATCAATAAATGAGCACGATGATTTGGGTGATATATCCACACTTTCTGACTCAAGTGCTGTTGTAGAACTTATTAAAAATAGAAAAAATACAGAAGTGGGATAGTTTCTAAATTTTATCAGTTCCTTTTTTTACTAAAGAACAAATATAGTTGCTTATAAGATTTGGTATAACCTGAAGCATTTTCATAACTAAATACATAGAAATTGGAAAAGTAATTTCAAATTTATTAGACCTCATTCCTTTTGATATAATTCTAGCAGCAGAGTCTGCTCCAATAATAAATGGCATTGGAAAATTATTTTTATCTGTTAATGGAGTTTTAACAAAACCAGGAGTTATAACTTTGACATCAACCACATTCTTAAGCTCGATATGCAGGGAAGATGCTAAATTATAAAGTGCTGCCTTAGTCATTGAGTAGGGCTGGCTATACGGTAGACCTTTGTAGGCTACTAAACTCGAGCAGATAATTAGTTGGCTAATTTCATTTGTATTTTTTAAAAATTCTTTGGTAACAGACAGTATATGCAGCAGGCCAAGAACATTAACATTGATGATATTTTCATAATCAGAATAATCATCAGGACTGTATGCTGCTGACATAAATATTATGTGCAATGAATCAATTTCTTTATTGATTATATTTTTTGAAATGTTTAGGCATTGATCTTTGTTTGATAAATCTAATGGCATGACTTCATGATCATTAATAAGACTCTTGTTTAATTGATTCAAGCTTTCTTCATTTCTTGAAGATAATATTAAATCACAACCTTTAGCGTCTAATTTTTTTGCAAGTTCTTTTCCAATTCCTGAACTTGATCCTATAATCCAATATTTTTTCATTTTTATGTTTTCTGGAGGGTGAATTGATAAACATTAGTTCTTTCATTTATAAAACTTGAAGAGCATGATGTTAAATAATACTCCCAGATTTTTATAAATTTCTCATCAAAATTTAATTTTTCAATTTCTTTTATATTTTTTTTAAATGTATCGTGCCATAAATCTAATGTTCTTGAATATGATTCACCAAAAGAAAAAGAATCGAGAACTTTAAAATTATTATTTTTTGCATATTTCATAAACACACTTGGCGATGGAAGCATCCCACCTGGAAAAATAAATGTTCTTATTGCGTCCGTACTATTTTTGTAAGTATTGAATAATTTATCATCAATAGTAATAGTTTGTATCACGGCCTTACCATTTTTTGACAGTAAATTGTTAATTTTTTGAAAATATGTAGCCCAGTACTCTTGTCCAACGGCTTCAAACATTTCTATGGAAACTATTGAATTATATTTCTTTGTAATATTTCTATAATCATCATAAATAACATTTATTTTTGAATTTTCTTTGTGCAGCATATCTGAATAAGCAAATTGTTCTTTTGATATAGTTATACTATCTAGTTTATCAAAATCATTTTTTGATTGAGTTAAAAAGCCACCCCATCCTGTGCCAATTTCAAGTAAATTATTATTATTTGAGGTCTTTAAAATATCACTAATACGTTTGTACTTATTGACTTGAGCATCGTATAGACTGTTCTCATCATTTAAAAATAGCGCTGATGAGTAGGTTAAGGATTTATCTAGCCATATTTTATAAAATTTATTACCTAAATCGTAGTGTGCTTCAATATTTTTCTTACTTCCTTTGATTGTATTCTTATTAAAAATATACTTAATATTTGCAAAAAATCTTGTAATAAATTTTCCAAACAATAACTTGTTTAAAGTTTTATCGTTTATAATTACAAAAGAAAAAAGATCTTTAAGATTAGAGGATGTCCATTTGCCATCTCTATAATCTGAGGCAAAACCAACATCTCCGTTTTTCATCATATTACTAACTATTGACCAATTATTAATTTTTATATCTGCCTTGACGTGTGACGTTTTATTTATCTCTAGAATACTATTGTTAGGGTAAGTTATTTTAATTGACCCCTTTTCGCATTTTTCTAAAGTTGCAATAAATAAACTAATTTTTAATTTTTCTATGTAATTCATTTTAAGTTATTTTATTAATATTTTGTTTTGGTTTTTTATAAAATTTTGCTTTTTTAAAAAATAGTTTTACAGCCTGAAAATGTATTAGGTAAATAACTCTTGTAACAAGATATGCCGAATTAAATACATTAGCAAAAATCATAAAATTATTTTCTATAGTTATCTTTTTACCAGTAATATATGTTTCTAATATTTTATCATTATTTCCATTATAGTAATCTATATTAAAATTGATACAATCATTGTCATTTCTATATTTAATCTTGTAGTATCCTTCTCTTGGGAGGAAAGGGGATACGTGAAAAAGTTTTTCAATGTCATAGTTTTGTTCATGCCCCTCATTGAGTTTTGCTGCATAATTTATATAATAGTGGTCTTCAGAAAACGTATTGTTTACTTTTAAAATTGTGCAAATAAGATTATTTTTTGAATAACAAAATATAAATGATACAGGGTTAAACGCATAACCGAGAATTTTAGGCATTGTAATAAGTTCTAAACTATCAATTTTATTTTTATATTTTTTTTCAATAAGCTCACTACACCATTTGAATAGATCTGGAGAGCCGTTTGCATAGTCTTTCTCATTAACTGACAGTATGTTTAGCTTATTAAGACTAAAAAATTTTGTATTTATATCTTCTGCCGGCAATTTTATGCTTACATAATTACATTTGTATAAGAATTTATTAACTTTTGGCAAATTTCTTCTATGAAATACATTAGCTTTTATAAACTTCATTTAGATGTCAATTTTTTTTAATTTCTCAACCACTTCAATTGAAGATACCACTCCATCTTCATGGAATCCATATTTGTTATAGGCCCCGCAAAAAAAAGAGTTGTTTATTCCTTGAATAGATGGGATTTTTTTTTGAGCTTTTCTGGCTGACATATCAAAGATAGGGTGTTCTAAAATATGTTTATTAAATATTTTATTATTATCTATATAGTTTTCTGGGTTTAATGATACAAAAATAGGGTACTTTTTATCAATATCTTGAAGTGAATTCATCCAGTAGGATAAAATTGGCTTATCTTCCTCGGTTTTTTTGTATACCCAGCTAGCCCAACATTTGATATTTTTTGGCATCACTGAGCTATCCTTGTGTAAAACGACTTCGTTTTTAGAATATTTTATATCCTTTAAGACCTCGGTTTGATGATTTGTTAAGTTTTTGCCAATATTTAAAATTTCATTGGGGTGGTTGCTATAAATTACGTAGTCATAGCTTTGCTCGTCATTTGAAGAAGTTATTTTGACGCTATTATTGGTGTTAATGACCCCTGTAACTTCGGTATTTAGCCTTATTTTGGCTGATAAATAGTTTTTGAGGCTATTTACGTATGTTTTGCTGCCATTTTTAATATAATGCCATTGCGGCTGATTGCTTATACTTAAAAGCCCGTGGTTATTCATGAAATTAACATAAGACAAGTAAGGAAACTGCAGTATCTGCGATGGTTTGCAGCTCCATATGGAGCTTCCCATGGGAACTATATAATTTTCTATAAAGAATCTGCTAAATTTGTTATCCGTTAAAAACTTATTTAAGGTGATTTCATTAAAATTACTTTTAAGACTATTTAGAGATTTAAGTGATAACTTATTAAATCTATTGATATTAAATAGCAAATTATAGTGCCTATAGCTAAATATATTCATCTTGTTAGCAAAAAAACTACTAATATCAGAGTATTTAATTTCTGGATCTTTTGCTGTGTTACTTGTTACAGCAAATGACATATCGCTATTACCAATTTCTATATCAAGTGTTTTAAGCATTTTAGCGAAGTTGGGGTAGTTCTTTTTGTTAAATACTATAAAACCGGTATCAACATTTATATTTATACCTTTAATATATTCTACATTTAAGGTTCTTGTGTGACCACCAGGGTAATTTTCCTTTTCATATATAGTTATGTCATATTGTTTATTTAGTAGATATGCCGCATATAATCCTGATATCCCAGACCCAATAATTGCTATCCTTTTCATTGCGTTTCTATTAAACTTCGTATAATCATTATTATGTTAAATTATATAAAACTCAACTATAGGTATTTGTTAAAGAACCAATAGAATCAATAGTAACTGTAACCTTTGACCCCCTTTCCATTGGGCCAAGTCCTTGCGAGGTTCCCACACAAATAACATCTCCAGGATATAACGTCATATTTTGAGACAAGTACATTACAATTTCTTCAGCAGAAAATATCATGTCACTCACGGGATAATCTTGTTTTATATCAGTGTCATTTATAATGGTTTTGATCTGAAGACTACTTGGATCCAAATCTTTAGCTACATAAGGCCCAAAAACCCCAAAATTATCAAAACCCTTACATCGGGTCCATTGGTCAAAATTAGGGTCATTTTTCAACAAACCAAAAGCAGTTACATCATTAATGCATGTGTAGCCAAATATTGCATCTTTTGCCATTTTTGTGCTGTCTAAATCTTTTATGGAATCACCTATAACGATTCCAAGCTCCCCTTCAAAAAATACTTCTCCATCATAATTTTTTGGGTGGTCAATATGATCATGTGGTCCAGCAAAAGATGTTGGAGATTTAAATATATACAAGGGCTTATCAGGATAGCTTAATCCTTTTTCATCCGCCAAGGCTTTATAATTATTCCATAAAGCAATCATTTTTGTTGGCGCACATGGGCTCTTAAGCTCAACCTCGCTTAATTGCACCTCATTTGTGGTTTCTTTTGGAGAGTTAAAAAGGTCTCCCTCATAAATTGTTATTTTTGAGTTATCATTAGATAATTTTCCAAATTTTAAATTACCTTCGAATATAAATCTTGCCCATTTTTCCATAAATCCTCCTTAAATAATAAGTTTTCTAGTTTTTTTAGGGGTTCTTTTTCGAAATTTAATTCATGACACATATAGGCTCTAGTGTGCTTAGAGCCAATAAAGCCCTTAAATAGACATGTTAAATGTTTTGTAAAATCAGTAATTTTCATGCCCTTTTTATAATTAGAATTAATATATAGAAAATATTTTTCTAATATATCAATCTTATCTTTTTGTTGTTCAGAGTTTATAATTATATCAATCTCATTCAGTATAAAGGGATTATTGCATACCACCCTTCCCAACATAACGCCATCCACATATTCCAAGTGTTTTACAGCACTCTTAGCATCATTTATTTCGCCATTTAAAATAATTTTGGTTTCTGGATAGAGTTTCTTAACTTCATATACTCTCTCATAATTTATTTCCGGAATAGATCTATTATGTTTAGGGTTAATACCTTTTTTAAGAAGAGCTATTCTTGCATGAAGATGGAAAACTTTAACTCCTGCATTAGAAACAGTATTAATAAAATCTTTTAAATAATTAATATTATTCAGATTATCTATACCTAATCTTGTTTTTATGGTTACCGGTAAATTTGTATTTTTTAAGATTTCCTCGGCGCATTCCGCGACAATGTTTGGTTGCGAAAATAAACATGCTCCAAAATTTCCAGATTG
>CEQY01080508.1_pt1 | contig 11139 bp, 9 predicted proteins | sample 361391 | NCBI WGS metagenome assembly CEQY01 (sample SAMEA2621075, study PRJEB7988) | marine metagenome | isolation source: saline water (ENVO:00002010), including
CCACCGATTAAATTAGCATATTCATTTGATTTGAAATCTGACATTCTTACAATAACAGGTTTAGGTGCAAAAGCAGCAGCAATTGTAGCAACACCTTCAGCAAGCTTATCAACAAAGAATGACACAGGGTCATGATATCCCGCCATCTGATCATCAATTTGTGTTTTTAATAAGTCGTTCATTTTTTCGTATTCAATTAAAGCTTTAGGATGAATTCCTATCATCCGATTAATTATGAACTCTAATCTAGCTAATCCAACCCCATGATTAGGTATCGATGAAAAACTAAATGCTCTATCGGGATTGCCAACATTCATCATTATTTTTACAGGAATATCTGGTAGCGAACTGACATTGATATGAGTCTCTTCAAAATCAAGTATTCCATCATATATATAGCCTTCGTCACCTTCAGCACAGCTGACTGTGACCGCACTGTTATCAATTATATTCTCTGTTGCATTATTGCATCCCACAACAGCCGGGATACCTAGTTCTCTTGCAATTATTGCGGCGTGACAGGTTCTACCACCACGATTTGTAACTATAGCAGACGCTTTTTTCATAACCGGTTCCCAGTCAGGATCGGTCATGTCTGATATCAATACATCGCCAGACTGAATACGATGCATTTCATTTACATTTGATATTATTTTCGCGGTTCCGCTACCGATTTTCTGTCCAATACTCCTGCCGGAAGTCAGCACAGTAGATTTTGTCTTGAGGGTAAATCTATTTACTGTATTTCCTGACCTACTTTGAACTGTTTCGGGTCTTGCTTGAAGAATATATATTTCACCATCGGTGCCATCTTTGCCCCATTCAATATCCATAGGCCTATCATAGTGCTTTTCTATTATTAGAGCTGATTCTGCAAGTATTGTAATATCTTTATCGGATATAGAGAATTTCTTAGTATCTTCTTCATCAACATCGACTATCTTTACAGCCTCTCCCAATGAGTCACCTTCACCAAGAACCATTTTTATGGATTTATCACCGAGTGATTTTCTAAGAATGGGATAATCGCCATTCATAATAGCTGGTTTATAAACATAGAATTCATCCGGATTTACCGAACCTTGAACCACTGTCTCTCCAAGACCATAAGAGGATGTAATAAAAATGGAATCCCGAAATCCTGATTCCGTATCTAGCGTAAACATTACACCAGAAGCTCCAACATCACTTTTTACCATTTTCTGAAAACCTACAGATAGAGATACATTAGAGTGCTCAAACCCATGATGAATCCGGTAGGAAATAGCTCTGTCTGTATAAAGTGAAGCATAGACATGATGTAAGGCATCAATTAGATTGTCTAATCCTACAATATTCAAATATGTCTCTTGTTGACCTGCAAAAGACGCATCCGGAAGGTCTTCGGCAGTAGCAGATGATCTAACAGCAAATGCAATTTCCTTTCCATTCGTTATCTCAGACCATTCATTTTCAATTTCTGTTCTTAATTTATCAGATATCTCAGTTTCAAGAATCCACTCTCTTATTTGTGTTCCAGTATTTGAGAGCCTTTCTATATTTTCAGCATCAAGATTCTTGAGGGCATTATTTATTTTCTCACCTAAGTTCTCTTGATCGAGAAAATCTTGAAATGCATATGATGTAGTTGCAAAACCTTCTGGAACTTTAATATTTAATTCTGTTAAGTTACCTATCATTTCTCCAAGCGAAGCATTTTTTCCGCCGACGAGATCAATGTCCCCCATTTTTAATTTTTTTAGTTTTTTTACGTAAGGTTTAGACATATTTATCTTGAGTTAATAGGTTGGTAATTAGACAATATAATTCAGTTAAAAAACTTGAGTCATGTTATGCGATATATATATTTTCTCTCAGATCAAACTGGCGTTACTGCTGAGACATTAGGTCACAGCCTGATCACCCAATTTGATTATCATGATTTTCAACAAGTGACTTTGCCATTTATAGACAGTGAAGACAAGGCAAAAGAAGCTGTTTTAAGAATAAATTCTGAAAACCAGAATTCCGAATACAAACCAATCATATTTTCAACACTTGTAAAAGAAGACCTCCGTCTAATTATAAGAGAAATTGATGGCTTAATATTAGATATATTCGACGTCTTTATAGGGCCCCTTGAAAAAGAACTAAATCAGAAGTCAGTCAGAAAAACTGGCCTCGCTCATGGTATGAGTGACACAAAAAATTATATGAAAAGGATTGAAGCAACAAATTTTGCGCTATCAAATGATGATGGTGGTGTTATAAAACATTATGATATGGCTGATATTATCCTCACCGGTGTATCAAGATCCGGAAAAACACCAACATGCTTATATCTAGCTATGCAGTATGGGATATATGCTGCAAATTTTCCGTTAACTGAGCATGAACTTGAAGATGTTGTAATTCCAAAATCATTAGAGAGTTTTAAAGAAAAATTATTTGGCCTGACAATTGCGCCTGAGAGGTTAAGGCAAATTAGAAAAGAGAGACGCTCCTTAGGTAGTTACTCTTCAATAAAACAAATAAGTTACGAAGTGAGGCAGGCTGAGAGAATATTTAAAAAAAATAATATCAGATTCATAGATACAACAGAATTGTCGATTGAGGAGATTTCTGGAAAGATTCTTGAAAAAACCGGCATTGAGAGAAGATTTAGACAATGATTCTTGATCATGAAATTGTTCCTCAATCTATCGCTGAGCCAAATTCTTTCGTTGGATTAATGACGTTGTATGAAAGTAATTATATAAAACTAAATTACCTCTTCCCTAAAATTAGACAATACGATGCTGATAGGTCAATTAAGTCATCCTTTGGCAAGGATATTCATCTAGGTATTAATAAAAAAACAAAATACACAATGATTATTTCTATGACTTATTCTTTTGAGGAAAGCGAAGTCATTGAATACGAGCCAAATCTGACAATAAAAATTTATTTTGATTCTCGTTCAGCCGAAGTCATTAGTATTGGTAAATTAAGCAAGAAAAATAAATTAAAAGACATCACTTATCAAAATAAAAATATAATAAATCAGTTATGGAGAAGAAATATCATACTGAATAAGTGGTTAGATTATATAATTGATTGTGAGTATTCAGTTTAGGTATTTATTCTACTCTTTTAGCCATTTGATTAGATTTGTTGCCTGAACTATTCAATTTTACAAGATCAGTGGCGATGGCGGCAGTTTCATTAAGGTTGATATCGCGGTTCTCATTTTCCTCCTGAGATAAATCTTTCTCTTCTGGTTTGATTCTTATTTTATCGATTGCCTCTTTTCTTTCTTTTCTTTCTTCTCTTTCAGATATTCGTTTATTTAAGTTCAATGATACGGTAGTTTGCATTCTGAATAGCGATGATTCTTCTATATCTTTCAGAAGAAATATTAGTTCTGGATCTGTTTTTCTTCGCTCTGCGTGAAGTTCTTTTAGCCGATTAATTAAATCTTGCATTGGTTCATTTTTCTTATATCTCGAGGGTTTTATTTTGTCCCATGGAAGCGCTGTATCTCTCGAGCTTTCTCCGGTATTGTTGATATCAATATATGATGGCAACTCAATATCTGGTATTACCCCTCGATTTTGTGTGCTCTCACCAGTTACTCGGTAGTATTTACCTATAGTTAAGGTTAATTGCCCCAACTCATCTTGATTTCTTCTTACATACTGGTCTAGAGCATACAGATTTTGAACCGTGCCTTTCCCATAGGTTTGCTGACCAACAACTATACCTCTTTCATAATCTTGAATGGCGGCAGCGAAGATTTCAGAAGCTGATGCACTATAACGATTAACAAGTACTATCAGAGGTCCATTGTATGCTGATCTTGGAACTGGATCAGGATCATCAAGTCTGCTAATTCTTCCGTTAGCATTTCTAAGCTGAACTACCGGGCCATTGTCAATGAATAAACCTGTTAAAGCGGTTGCCTCAGTTAAATGCCCGCCTCCATTATTTCTAAGGTCAACTACCAGGGCATCAATATTGTCTTTTTCAAGATTACTCAGTAGCCTCTTAACATCACTTGTTGTGCTAGTGAATTCTTCATCGCCACTTTTTAATGCTCGATAGTCTCTATAGAAACTAGGAATATCAATTACACCTATTTTAAACTTTTCCTGTTTTCTCTGGGTTTCTAAAATTTTACTTTTTGCAGCAGATTCTTCCAGTTTAATTTGCTCTCTTGTGAGCTCAATAATACTCTCAGTTTCGCCTGGACTAGAATCTCCTGGGAGAATCTGTAGTTTAACGACAGTATCTTCGGGTCCTCTTATTAATTGGACAACATCATCAAGACGCCACCCAATTACATCTGTCATAGTTTTATCTTCACCTTGGGATATAGCTGTTATTCTGTCTTTAGGTTTTAATCTTCCGTCAATAGCGGCGGGACCGCCCGGAATAATATTCACAATGGATACATAATCATCTTCAATAGAAAGCGATGCTCCAATTCCAAAATAAGAGAGGCTCATCTGAATCTGGTATTCTTCCGAGTTTCTCGGAGAAAAATAACTTGAGTGCGGATCGAGAGAATGTACCGCTGAATTCATGAAGGTTTCAAATATATCATCACTGTTTATTTGATTAAGCTGTTTGGAAAATCTCTCATATCTTTTTGTTAGTATTTCTTTCGCTTCATCCCAAGTCTTATCATTAAGAATTAAGCTAAGAGCATCATTTTTGACTCTTTTTCTCCATACTTCATCAAGCTCGACTAATGTTTTTGGCCAATCGATGTCAGATCTATCGAATCTAAATGATTCTTGCAGAGCAAAATCAGGTTCTTCATCCAAAAGAGCGAGTGCGAACTCCATTCTTTCAGAAGCTCTATTGCTGTATGTATTGAAAATATTATAAATAGGATCAATAGCATCAGAGCCGAGCATGTCATCTATTTTAAAGCGATATATCTCAAAAGCATTGATTTCATCTTGAGTGAAATAAGATCGATTTTCATCAAGACTTTCTATGAAATTAGAGAAAATTAAAGAAGATAGCTTATCATCGACTTTAGTATGATTGTAATGCGATCTCTCTATGAACCTTTCTACAAGAGCGCCTATTTTTTCATGTTTTTTCTCGGGTTGAATGGGTTTTTCTGACTGGTTTTGCTCGCTTGAAAGCGAGGAACACAAGAAACTCCAGATGACGAGCATCAATATTTTCTTTGTCAATCTGAAATTAGTATTTATTTTTTTCAAACTATTATCCTTTTTGTTATTTGAGAAACTTAAAAGTAAATTTGGCAATAAGAAAAACCAGATAAGGCATTATTAAAATAAACCAAGATTGAGGATTACCACTTAGGAGAAGCTCATAAAATCTGCTATAAAAACCCATAAAGCCGTTTCCTGAATATTTTCCAAAAATAAAATCATTAACTGCGAATAGAGCTAATGGTTGAATGAATAAACCAAAAGATAACAGAACAAGAAGCATTATAGCATTATATTTCATCACTCATCCTAATAATAAAAATTCTAGCTTGGGTGATATACATACATTAAAATCATTATCTAACCCGCTAAAAATACCTTTAGTTGGTCAGATAGACCCTTACAAGCTTTTGATTGCGTCCTTGCAAACAATGGGATTGGCACAACTATAGCTGGTAAAAAAGATGTGCCACTATAATCTGCACTAATATTACCTTCATTCCTCGAGTTCTCAATATTCCACACAGTTGCCTCATATTTCGAATCATTTTGCCACCACGCGAAACCAAAACACCCAGCTCCTGCTGGACCAAGGGCACACGACATAGTTCCACCACCACCAGCGCTGTCAGTGTTTCCATCCAGCCAAACAATATATTTAATATTTGCATTTGAAATCATATTAGAAACTTTACCTCTTGCCAGAAGTTTAGCTAGACCATCAGTATCTGAGGGAGCCGTTCTTGGTTCAAACCATGGAAATAGAGTATTTTTGAACTCATTCGTTGGGATTACCCTGATGGATGATGAGCCTGAACTTACATTTGAACTTACACATTTGATAAAGTCAGTTTCAGTATCATTACCAAGATGATAACTTTTGGCCAAAATTACTATACCTTCACCTTCTGAAATGCCTGTATCACCAATTCTATTGTCTTCAATTCTCGCCGTTACACAACCTGAAAGATTAATTAGTGTGACTAGGAATGTAATTTTTATTGTAAATAGAATAAGATTCTTAAAAGTGTTTATATACATGAGTAATTTATTGAGATGATTTAAAAAGTTTCAATCATAGGCCTAGTTTTCCAGATTTTTCCATTTGTAAGATTATCAATGCTGCCGCATCACGCATGGCTAGGACTGCAGCTCTTCCCAAATCTTGTTCGTCAGCGAATATCGAAGTAGAAGTTTTACCGTAAGAGCTTATAGGCCAGTTAATAATTTCAGAACCAGAGTTATCATAGATCTTCATACGGTAACGAATCCAAACAGCGAATGTTTCGTCCTGGCTCTGCTCAGGAACAGAAAACTCGATTGCGTCAATACTGGGTCTTATAACAAAATCATAACTCATTAATGAGTTGTCCTGATCTTCTCTTTCATCAACCCTCTCAAAATATGAGGTTAATATTTTATTAAAGAGCGTTTTATTTGAGTCTGAAAAATCAATTTTCCATGATTTCCTTCCAATAACTTTTTCCTCATGGATCAAGTTATCAAAATTCTCTGGGAATATTACAGCGACATGAAAGGGAGATTTTTCTATCAGAAGTTCTGGAATTTCTGGATTCTTGATAACAATTTGCGAAGAGCAGCTATGAAAAAGCAGGATTATAAAAAAGGAACTAAGGAAATGTTTTTTTTTCACAGTGACTCATCAATTTTGAATTTCAATCCAGCATTTTCCTCTAGCCGTTTTAACAGTTTTCCACCTAATGCAGATGCAGGCGTCCAGACACCACCTGGGATATTTATTTCATCAACTGCTAGACAGAGCGCTGCTTCAGAAATCATTTTGCTTGTTGAGCCATAACCAGGATCTTGATCACCAGTAATTGTCATGCTTAATATTTCTGAAGATTGCGTCTCTCCATATAATTTGAGTTTAAAAAATCCATTAATACGTTGTTTATTATTAGGTCCTTCACCAGGTTTAGGAAGAAATCTTTGAACAATGTGTTTTTTTGTTATTTCAAATGTACTAAATAAAAAAAATAGACCAAGTGAAGTAGTAATTAATAATGCTTTGAGTCTACCTTTTATATTTTTTCCACAATGAGTGAACTCTGAGTATGAAAAATTATCACCATACATATATTCTAGTAATGCATTACTTCGTCTAACAATACGAGTATTGATCCCCGCCATGATGAAAGGGGCAACCCATGTTTTTAATTGGCTATGATATTTATAAGTCTTTACATCTCTCTTATCTGGACCTGATCTTTTGTTTGGAGGATTTAAAGAATAAGGATCAGACACCGACTTTGCCAAATCACGATTATTCTTAGTTTCATCGATAATATTAAGAATGCTTGCAATTGTTCCTCCACTGGCACCTCCACGCATTGCCCTTACAAGTGTTGTAATCTTTTTAAGTGGAGCACTAAGTTTCTCAATTGCATGATTCTGAAAAGCGAACACCCCAATATCAAACGGTATAGAATCAAAGCCACAAGCATGTATAATTCTTGCTCCAGTTTGTTCAGCGATGTGTTGATTTTTATTGATCATTCTCTGGATCCACTGTGATTCACCGGCGAGATCACAATAGTCTGTGCCGTTTCTTGCACAAGCTAAAACAAGCTCACTTCCGTATTTAGCATAAGGACCGACAGTCGATAGGATTACGTCAGTACTCATTGTTAATTCATTAATTGAGGCTTTATCATTACTATCTGCAATGATTATTGGGATTTTTTTATCAAGCGACCTCTCACTAATCATCTTTTTAAGTAATACATTTAATTTTTCATAATTTCTTCCAGAAATAGCCCATTTTAATCTTTCATTTGGAGGGTAATTATCTAGAAAGTATTCGAGAATAATCTGACCAGTGAAACTTGAAGCACCATGTATAACAATGTTGTATTTCTTATTTTTGTTTGTATTTTCATGATTCATAATCAATAGAGTATGACAACAATTGATCGCTATCAATAAATAACTGATGTATCGTAATATAGGTATATTTTAAAAAATAATTATCAGATTATTCTTGGTCAAATGAAAATATTACTTAAAAGAGAAGCGCTAGAAACTTATATGAGATTATGGGGTTATGTTAAGCCATACAAACTAATTGGTTTTATAGCTCTATTGGCTATGATTGGGACAGCATTAATTGAAATGACAATGGTTGCACTTATTGAGCCTCTTATGGATGAAGCTTTGGTCGCAAAAAATATAGAAGCCACAAGATGGCTTCCTTTTGCCTTCATTGCCGTTTTTTTATTGAGAGGTATATCGGGATTTGCTACAGAGGCCTCTCTAGGATGGATAGGAAGAAGTGTGATTAGCTGTCTTAGAAGAGAGGTTTTTGAAAAATTTTTGAATCTTCCAGTAAAATATTTCGAGAAGAATGCTAATGGCCGCATCCTTTCTAGAATGACATATAACGTTGAGATGATTTCTGAATCAGTTACCAACGTTGTTACAATACTTATTCGAGATATACTGACAGTCATTGCTGCGATTGGCCTCATGATATATCAGAGTCCGAGACTCTTCATGTCTGTAGTCGTTATTTTTCCTGTCATAACTATTCTTATAAATTTTCTCGGAAAAGTATTTAGAAGATACAGTGAGAGAATTCAAGATTCTGTTGGAGAGGTCACGCAAGTAACACAGGAGGTATTGAGCGGCCAGAGAATAGTTAAAATTTTCGATGGTTATGATTTTGAAATGAATAAAATTAACCAAGTCGACGAAAAAAATAGAGTTCAAAACATTAAATTAATTAGATCGCGCTCACTTGGAGTCGCTATAACACAGGTAATTTTTGGGATTGGCGTTGCAGCCGTAATCTTTTTTGCTGGAAATGAATCTATCAATGGAAATTTGAGTCCAGGAAGTTTTATGTCATTTTTTGGAGCGATGATGCTTATGCTTCAACCCATCAGAAGAATAACCAACGTTAATGCTGTTCTTCAGAGAGGAATAGCTGCAAGTGAGAGTTTATTTTCTGTTTTAGATGAACCTGCTGAAAAAGACCAGGGTGTTGTTGAAAAGCTATCATCTAAAGGAATTCTGGAGTTTAAGAAAGTAACCTTCTCATATGATGATAAAGCTAATAAAAATGTTATTTCAGAAATATCTTTCATTGCAAAAAAGGGGCAATCCGTTGCAATTGTTGGACACTCGGGAAGCGGAAAATCTACACTTATTAATCTCTTGCCAAGATTTTATGACTATCAGCACGGAGAGATCCTGATTGATGATATTTCTATCAAAGATTATAAAATCAAGAATTTAAGAGATAAAATAAGCATTGTGAATCAAGATATAATTTTATTTAACGATACTATACTTAATAACCTTACTTATGGTGAATTAAAGCAAAAATCTGAGTTAGAAATTCAAACTGCGATTAAATTAGCAAAAATAGATCAATTTACTAGCGAATTTCCAAAAGGATTAGATACTATAGTGGGTGACCGAGGCGCCATGTTATCAGGCGGTCAAAAACAAAGGATAGCAATTGGCAGAGCCATATTAAAAAATTCACCTTTCTTGCTTCTTGATGAGGCAACTTCATCTTTAGACACAAAATCAGAAAGCCAGATTCAGGAAGCCCTTAAAGAATTAATGAAAAACAGAACAACATTGGTTGTAGCTCACAGATTATCAACAATCGAGAATGCAGATTTAATTTTAGTTCTTCACAATGGTGAGATTATCGAGAGAGGCACTCATAATGAGTTGATAAAGAGAGGGGGGCATTATGCGGATTTACACAAGCTCCAATTTAAGAACAGTTAATTCAAATTATGTTTCAATTTTTTCTTCAGAGAATATGGTATCGAGACAATATTTTTAAGTGCTTATTTATGCCTTTGAGCTGGGTATATCTTGTTTGCTTGATTCTAAGAAAAATAGCTTACCAGATAGGTATCTTTAAGATATTTAAAGCGAAATGTCCTGTCATAGTAATAGGAAATATTACTGTTGGGGGAACTGGAAAAACACCAATAACAATATGGCTTGCAAATTATTTTTTATCAAGAGGGTATAAACCAATAATATTATCAAGAGGTTACGGAGGGAAGATAGGAGATTGTCCAATTGAAGTATCAAGAAACTCAGACGTAAGTATAGTCGGAGATGAGTCATTACTTATGGCATCTAAGTTAGAATGTCCGGTCATTGTTCATCCATCAAGAGCTCAGTCCTTATTATATATAGATGATAGAGAATTTGATTTGATTCTATGTGATGACGGTCTGCAGCATTATCAGTTAGGTAGAGATTTTGAAATTGTTATAGTTGATGGTGACAGAGGATTTGGGAATAAATGCCTACTTCCAGCTGGGCCTCTAAGGGAGCCAATTTCTAGGTTATCGGAGGTTGATATCTGCTTAATAAATAATTCAAACCAGAAATCAATTAAGGACAATTCATTTAATTTGGTGGGAAAAGAAGTAATCAATGTGCATACCAATGAGGTAAGATTAATTGAAGATTTTAAAGGACTTGAAGTTCATGGTGTTGCTGGTATTGGTAACCCAGATAGATTTTTTAATTTTCTTGAAAAGAAAGAGGTAATAGTTAAGAGACATCGATTTGAAGACCATCACAATTATGATTCCTTGGAGTTAGAGTTTGATGATGAGCTTGATATTCTGATGACAGAGAAGGATATGGTTAAATGTAAAGACTTCAACAATGAAAAAATATGGTATATACCTGTTGAAGTTAAATTTACTCAAAACGATATGAAATGGCTGAGTGATATAGAAGAATTGACTAAAAAAGCTTAGATGACTGATTATAAGATTATTATTCCCGCAAGATACAATTCAAAGAGGTTTCCTGGGAAGCCTCTTGTAAAAATTCATGGGAAGACCATGCTGGAGCGTGTATGGCTAAATGCAATGGATAGCAGTGCATCAGAAATTATAATTGCTACCGATGACCATAGAATAGAAACAGCTGCAAAGAATTTTGGTGCTCATGTGTGCGTTACCTCTAATGAGCATAAATC
>CEQY01066548.1_pt1 | contig 11133 bp, 8 predicted proteins | sample 361391 | NCBI WGS metagenome assembly CEQY01 (sample SAMEA2621075, study PRJEB7988) | marine metagenome | isolation source: saline water (ENVO:00002010), including
CTTGTAACTTCTTCTGATACATTAAGATTTTTTTCGACTCTTTTCATTGTAACAGGTAGAGTTGCTGCACTTGAGCTTGTTGAGAAAGCTAACATCTGTGCTGGAAAAATAGCCTTAAAGAAACTTTTAATATTTACTCCTGTAACAAAATAAATTATGAGAGGATAAAAAACAAAAACCATAAAAGCTAACCCCATTAATACAGTTATTGCGTAGAATAAAAGTGGTTTTAGTGTAGTTATTATATTATTTGGATCATCCCCCGCCAGATCTACTATTAAACCAGCTAGTAAAGCAAATACTCCAATCGGAGCATACTCCATTATTATTTCTACAATCTTAATTATTATCTCATTGAGGCCGTCAAAAGCTTTTTTTATTGGTTCGGATTTTTTTTGTGAAGATAAAACCAACGCGACACCAAATAAGATGGAAAAAAATATTATTTGTAACATGTTCTTGTTGTTACTAGCCGAATGGAAAAAGTTATCAGGTACAACATCTACCATCATTTGTAGTGGACCAGATTCTTTAACACCCTCTGCGCTTGTAATCTTCATATTAGCATCAGAAGCATATTTTTCTTTTAGCTCTGCAGTTTTTTCTTCTGGAAAGTATTCACCTGGCTCAAGGGTATTAGCTAAAATAAGTGCTAATATTATAGCTGAAATAGTCGTTAGGACATATATCCCAAATGTTTTACCTCCAATTCTGGATAATTTTGATGTGTCTCTTAAATTAGAAATTCCAGATACCAATGATACAAAAATCAAAGGAACAGCAACTAATTTTAACATTTTAACAAAAACTGTACCAAAAGGCATAACCCAGTCTATAATAAAATTGCCTATACCAATAAAAACAGATGTGACCCCTACTATAAGACCTAATATTAACCCAAGAATAATTTTATTATGAAGTGGCATAATTATTTAACTTTTATTTTGTAGATATAAATCAACAATCACATTAGCAGCCATACTTTCTACTATAGGCACCGCCCTTGGCACTACGCAGGGGTCATGTCTTCCCTTGCCCTTTAAAGTTACTACCTTATTTTTTGAATCAACACTTTTTTGATCCTTCATGATTGTAGAGACTGGTTTAAATGCTACATTGAAGTATATATCTTCACCATTACTTATTCCACCTTGTATCCCCCCAGAAAAATTTGATTTTGTAGAAACTTCTCCCTTGTCAGATAGTTTAAATTCATCGTTATGATCCGAACCATTCATTTGAGCTCCATTGAAGCCACTTCCATATTCAAACCCTTTTACTGCATTTATTGATAACATTGCTTTGCCTAATTCTGCATGTAGTTTGTTAAATATAGGCTCTCCTATTCCTACTGGACATCCTTGAATGATACATGTTATGATACCTCCAACTGTATCAAGATTTTTTCTGGTATCATCAATAAGATCAATAAATTTTTTAGCAAAAGAAGGGTCAGGACATCTCACAATATTTTTTTCTGAGTTATCTAAATTTAATTTTGAATAGTGAGTAGGCATAATAATATTTCCTACTTGTGAGACATAAGCATTAATTTTTACATTTAACTTCTTTAATATTTGTTTTGCTATTGCACCAGCTGCAACCCAGTTAGCTGTTTCTCTTGCAGAACTTCTACCCCCTCCTCTGTGATCTCTATTCCCATATTTTTTAAAATATGTGTAATCTGCATGAGAGGGTCTAAAAGATTCTGAGATATGTTTGTAATCACTACTTCTTTGATCTTTATTTTTAATTTGTAAACTTATTGGTGCTCCGGTAGATTTACCTTCAAATAATCCTGACAAAACCTCCACTAAATCGTTTTCTTTCCTTGGGGTCGTTATTTTTGATTGACCGGGTTTCCTTCTATCTAACTCAGCTTGAATATAATCCGTATCTATCTCAATTCCTGGTGGACACCCATCTATGATAACACCTATAGATTTTCCGTGCGATTCACCATAGGTTGATATTTTATATACTTTTCCAAATGTATTACCCATTCCTATTATAAATTATAAATGTTGATGTTATAATTACTAAAGTAATAATAATAATACTTAGAAAATTACTATTTAATAAGTGTTTTTTATTCTCTTTTAGTTCATTTGATTGACCTTGAATGAATTCAATAAAACTTTTAGACTCTTTATTTACTATTATATTTTTCTTTTTTTTATCACCATACGAATTAATTATCGTTTCGGATTTTAGGGTATCGTAATCTTTCAATTGACTATTAAAAAATATCCAATTTATTTTTTTTGAAAAGTCATACTTTCCTGGTTCATTAGGAATGCCATAGTAACTATATTTTTTAGACCCAAAAACTTTTCCTCTCTCTCTATTAATTATTTGTTCTGAATTAGGTGGGTAAAAATCAATGTTATTTAAATTAATAGATGGCTCATCTATTGCTGAAATATTTCCCTCTCCAACTATCTCAAATATATAGTTAAAACTATTTCCAGTTTCTATTCTTTCTGAATCAATACTTTCTCTAAGTTTAAAGTTCCCTACCACAACGTTATCTTTTAGGGGGTGATAGGGCAACTTTTTAACATTAACTGATACTGGTTTTGAATAAAATTTTTCATAATCTTCAATCTTATTCCTACCAAAAAAAGAAGGTCTTTTTGATACTTTATATTTAATAAGTTCTAAATCTAAACTTGGAAAGTTGATTGGCTCATCATTAAATGGATAATATGTGGCCTGAAAAATTTTATATTGATTATACCTTTTATTATTGATCTCAACAGGTATGCTATTTATATTTTCAATATTAAAGTTTTCCTCCCAGCAGTTTCCTGGTTTAATTTTTTTTAGAATTTCTGTAAGCTGCCTACCAAGTTCATAAAATCTCATATCTGCTACATTACTTTCGCTAACATAAAATGCTAAAGTAGTATTGAACCCTTCACCAACAAAGATATCTTTTTTGTCTGTAGTTAGGCTAAGGAAAGCATCTGCCTCAACTTCATAGAATTCATCGTTATTTCTGTCAAAAAAATTATCAAATGGATCATCAAATGGATCAAAAAAATTATTTAACGGATTATTTCTATTTGTTCCAGTAGACTTCTCAACTAATATTGATTTTCCCTTTACATTTATTTTTTTTTTATTTATTTCTATATCAAAATCCGGAATGATAAAAGTTCCCTCTTCTTGTGAAATATAGTTTTGAATAATACTTTGGGAAGATGACATCTTCCCATTTATAAAATTTGTAGAACTAGATGAAGAAATCCCTCCTTTAATAAAACCATTTATCTCAGGAAATGAGCTATAATTTTTGATTTGATCATTTTTTATGGACAATGTAATTTGCAGGTTACCACCTAACTGAACTCTTTCAGGTTCTATTGAAACACTTACTTCTTGGGCATATATGCTAATAAAAGCAAACGTTTTTAATAATAAAATTTTTATAAACTTTTTTAAAAACACAATCAAATTTAACTATCTATTAACTTTTAACTCACTAAAAAAAATTAAAAAAAGTTAAATTAATTTGATGCCTTTATGTTTCTGATTATTCCTTTATATTTAGACCTCTTCACAGCGGAACCTTCAAAAATTCTATTAAATGTTTCTTCTGTTAATTCTATCCAATCCCGTTTTTTTAATGAGCTTAACTCATCATTAGGAATAAATTTTTTTTCATTATGAGGTTTTGAAAACTTATTCCAAGGACATACATCTTGACATATGTCACATCCAAAAATGGCATCGTTAAGATTATTTTTTAATTCTTCAGGAATTTGATTTTTATTTTCAATTGTCAGGTAAGAGATGCATTTATTTGCATTTATAACTTGCGCTGATGTTATAGCATCTGTTGGGCACGCATCTATGCATTTTGTGCATTTGCCACACCTATTTCTTGAAGGTGAGTCATAATCTAACTCAAGGTCACAAATTATTTCAGCTAAAAAAAAATAGCTTCCTCTCTTTTCGTTTATAAGCAAAGAATTTTTTCCAATCCAACCTAATCCTGATAATTTAGCCCAAGCCCTCTCATGTACAGGTGCAGAGTCAACGAAAACCCTTCCTTCAACTGTTCCTATTTTTTCTTTTATAAATTGAAATAGTTTTTTTAATTTTTTTCTGATTACGTTATGATAGTCTTTACCATACGCATATTTTGATAATATAAAGTTATTTTTTTGGTCTATTTTTTTTTGGGGATAATAATTATAACTTAATGATATTACTGACTTTGATCCAGGAACAAGTTTTCTTGGGTCTAACCTTTTATCTAAATTTCTTTCTAAGTAACTCATTGATCCTTGATACCCGCTGGATAACCATTTTTCAAAATTATCTTCTTCCTCGTGTAGATGCCTTGACTTTGAAATACCACAGCTAGTAAATCCTAAGTCTTTAGCTTTATTTTTAATTAGCTCAGTATTTTTTTTACTCATTGAACATTAAATTTTGAAAACCACCAGGTGGGTTTAGTCCGAGATGCTCATAACAAGTGTTTGTTGCAACTCTTCCTTTTTGAGTTCTCTTAATATACCCCTCTTGAACGAGATAAGGTTCATATACTTCTTCGATAGTATTTGCCTCCTCTCCACATGCTGTCGCAATTGTTTTTATACCTACAGGTCCACCATTGAATTTTTCAACTATAGCTTCAATTATTTTATTGTCCATTTCATCTAAGCCTTTTTTGTCAATTTTAAGAGCGTTTAGACTTCTCATAGTAATATGTTTTGTTATTTTACCATCACCTTCTACTTCAGCAAAATCTCTTACTCTTCTTAGTAAATTATTTAATATTCTTGGGGTGCCTCTACTTCGTGAAGCAATTTCGGTGGATGCAAGACTTTCTATTGGTATTTTTAGAATTTCTGCAGAACGATTTACTATTCTTGTTAATATTTTTTTATCATAATATTCTAATCTAAAATTTATCGAAAATCTTGATCTAAGAGGAGCAGATAAGAGCCCAGATCTAGTTGTTGCTCCAATCAATGTGAAAGGATTTAATTTAATTTGTACTGATCTTGCACTTGGACCAGAATCTATCATCAAATCAATCTTATAGTCTTCCATTGCAGAATATAAATATTCTTCAATCACTTTGTTAAGCCTATGTATCTCATCAATAAATAAAACGTCTCCCTCTTCGAGGTTTGTAAGTAGACCAGCTAAATCTCCAGCTTTTTCTAGGACTGGTCCAGAAGTCACTTTAAGACTAGTAGATAATTCATTGGAAATAATATGCGAAAGAGTTGTCTTGCCTAGTCCTGGTGGGCCGTGAAGCAGAACATGGTCAAGAGGTTCTGACCTTTTCTTTGCAGCTTTTACAAAAACTTTAATGTTATTTATTATTTGATCTTGACCAAAAAAATCATTGAATGATTTAGGTCTAAGAATATTTTCAAATTCTTTATCTTTAGAACTTGAGTTATTATCAGATTTTAAATAGTCTTCTCTCATACAGTAATTGCTAATTTAATTATTTTTATGCGTCGTATATTAATCTCTTTAATTTTTGTTTCCAGCATTTTTGTTTTCTTCTTAACAAGAAAAAATAGTATTGAGCATGAAATATCTGGACAAACGATGGGTACTATTAAGTATATTGTTAAATATATATCTGAAGAAAAAAGAATATCTAAATCAGAGTTAGATTCCATACTCATAAATTTTAATAATATATTTTCAACTTATATTCCAGACTCAGAAATATCAATAGTTAATCAATCTGATGGTAGAATAAAAGTCAGCAAAGAGTTCGGGAAGTTGATTACATCGAGCAGTATCATATATAAGCTCACGGATGGAATGTTTGATCCTACAGTAGGTCCTTTGGTTAATGATTGGGGTTTTGGACCAGGGAGTATTGAAAAGCTTCCTTCTAAACAAAGGATACAAGAGCTTTTACAATATGTTGGATTTGATAAAATAAGTTATGAAGATGGGTACCTTCATAAAAAGTTCAAACGATCCTATATTGATTTTAGTTCTATAGCTAAAGGTTATGCTGTTGATCTAATTCATGACTACCTAAAATCTAAAAATATAGAAAACACTTATATTGAAATAGGAGGAGAGGTAAGGGTAAGTGGTGTAAATAAAGATGGTAATAATTGGGTTTTAGGAATATTAGAGCCCAACTTTGATAAAAAAATTAATTTATCAGCTACAGTTTCTTTAGCAAATATGGCCCTTGCAACGTCAGGAAATTATATAAATAATTATTATGTTGATGATAGTTTATTTTTTCATACTATAAACCCAAAAACTGGCCTGCCAGCTTATACAAATATGTTAAGCGCATCTGTTTTTTCTTCAAATTGTTTATCTGCTGACGCCTACGCTACAGCATTTATGGCTATGAATTTTATTGAATCAAAAAGTATTTTAAACTCCTCCAGTGATCTTTTAGGTTATTTTATTTACAAGGAGAAGGGAGAGATAAAAACCTATATTTCTGATGAATTGAAACCTTACATTAGAATTGTTGAAAAATAAACTCAAATTAATTCCTTTTCCTTTATTTAAAGAATTTTAATTCTTGTCAAGAACATATCAGATGTCATATACAGGTATTCAAATTTATTATCAAACGCACAGTTTGCAGTTCTTACTTCGGTTCTAATTGTACCAATATGTTCACCATTTTCTTTGATTACTAAAACACCTCCTGGCCCTGTTGCAAAAACATTGCCAGTTGGATGAACTTTTAGTCCGTCAAATAATCCCACATCTTTTTTTGCTAATTCTTTTCCATCAAAAAATACTTCAGGATCTTTAACTCCATTTTCAGTCAAGTCATATCTCATAATTATAGGATTGTTATTATCAGAGTTTGCAACATATAGAGTTTTTTCGTCATTTGAAATACTTATCCCATTAGGTCTAGTCAGATTTTTTATGAGAACTTCTATATTCCCATCAGGAGATAGTTTGTAGACACCGTTGAACGGAATTTCCTTTAATTTATCATTATCACCTTCTAGAAGTCCGTACGGAGGATCGGTAAAGAAAAGATTTCCCTCCGAATCATAAACTAAATCATTTGGGCTATTAAAAAGATTATCTTTAAAATTACTAACAAGAGTTCTCATCTTATTAATATTTAAATCTTCCATGATAGCAATTTTTCTATCACCATGCATACAAATTATGAGATTCCCATCTGAGTCTATTGTCAGGCCGTTGGTTCCTGCTTTTTTAAGGTTTGGCACCTCTCCGCTGTAACCTATTGGTTTTGTAAAAATATTTAGACCTCTATCCTCATTCCAGATATATATTACGTTTTCAGGAACGTCTGAAAATAAAACGGAGTTGAGTTCGGTAGACCATATCGGTCCTTCTGACCACTCAAATCCTTCAGCAATAATTTCTATCTTTGAATTTTTATCAATTAAATTATTAATTTCAGGAGATAACCTCTCTACAGATCCTATATACTTTTCTTGATTTATTGAAGTCAGATTTAATAAAAGTATTATAAATTTTAATAGCATTAATTAAGATATTAGGTAGAAATTTTTCTAACTTCCACACATCTCACAATCATCCTGATTGTCAATAGAACATTGCATAGCAGCTTCTTTTTCTTCTTTAGTTTGAGATTTTTCATCCTTAACTATAGTAAACTTAATTGCATCAGCAGCAGCTTTTGTTCTCAAGTAGTAAAGCCCCGTCTTAAGGCCTTTCTTCCATGCATGGAAATGCATTGATGTTAACTTACCGAAGTTGGCATCTTGCATATGAATATTCATGCTCTGGCTTTGACATATGTAAGCACCTCTGTCAGCTGCCATATCAATAATACTTTTTTGTGATACTTCCCAGACGGTGCGATAAAGCAGTTTAATGTCGTCAGGAATTTCTTTTATTCCTTGCACTGAACCATTGGCCTCCATTAGTTTGTCTTTCATAGACTCGTTCCAGAGTTTCAGTTTAATTAAATCTTTAAGTAAGTGTTTATTTACAACTATGAACTCACCAGACAAAACTCTTCGGGTGTAGATGTTAGATGTATATGGCTCAAAACACTCATTATTACCTAGAATTTGAGATGTAGATGCAGTTGGCATAGGAGCTAGTAATAGTGAGTTTCTGACTCCATTTTTCTTTACCTCTCTTTTTAATTTAGTCCAATCCCATCTTTTTGATGTTGGAGCAACCCCCCACATATCAAATTGGAATATACCCTTAGATACAGGTGACCCTTCATAAGTTTTATATGGACCTTCCTCTTTTGCAATCTCCATAGAAGCTTCCATCGCACCAAAGTAGATAGTTTCAAAAATTTCTTCGTTTAATTTTTTTGCTTCTGGCGAATCAAAAGCATTTCTCATAAGAATAAAAGTATCTGCGAGTCCTTGAACACCAATTCCAATTGGCCTGTGTCTCATATTCGAGTTTCTGGCTTCTTCAACTGGGTAGTAATTAACATCAATAACTTTATTAAGATTTCTTGTTATAACTTTTGTGATTTCATACAGCTTTTGATGATCATATGTTAAATCATCCTTAACAAATTTATTTAAAGCTATGGATGCTAAATTACAAACAGCAATTTCATCAGGAGATGTATACTCTACAATCTCAGTACAAAGGTTTGATGATTTTATGGTACCCAGGTTCTTCTGATTGGATTTAATATTACAAGCATCTTTATACAGTATGTATGGGTTGCCTGTTTCAATTTGAGACTCCAGTATCTCGAACCATAAGTCTTGAGCTTTTACTGTCTTTCTTGCCTTACCTTCTTTCTCATACTTTTCATATAGTTTTTCAAACTCTTCACCATATGTCTCATGTAGATTTTTAGCTTCGTCAGGGGAGAATAAAGACCAATCACTATTAGATTCAACTCTTTTCATAAAGAGATCAGGAATCCACATGGCATAAAATAGATCTCTAGCCCTTAATTCTTCTTTACCATGGTTCTTTTTTAGTTGAAGGAACTCAAAAATATCAGAATGCCACGGCTCTAGATATATAGCAAAGCTTCCTTTCCTCTTACCACCTCCTTGATCAACATACCTTGCAGTCATATCAAAATTTCTGAGCATAGGAATAATTCCATTAGAAACACCATTAGTGCCTTTAATATAGGATCCCGTAGCTCTGACATTATGGATGCTTAATCCTATACCTCCTGCTGACTGTGAGATTTTTGCGCATTGTTTTAAGGTATCATAAATTCCGTCGATACTGTCATCCTTCATAGTCAAAAGAAAACAAGAAGAAAGTTGTGGCTTAGGAGTACCAGCATTAAATAATGTTGGAGTAGCATGTGTAAACCATTTTTCGGATAAGAGATTATATGTTTCAAGAACTTTGTCCATATCATCCATATGAATACCAATAGCAACTCTCATCAACATATGTTGTGGCCTCTCAACTACTTTACCATCAAGTCTTAACAGATATGATTTCTCTAATGTTTTAAAGCCAAAGTAGTCATAACTAAAATCTCTATCATATATAATAGATGAATCCAGAAGTGAAGCATTTTTATTGATTACACCATACACTTCTTTTGACAACAGAGATGCGTTCTCACCAGTCTTTGGGCTAATATATGTGTATAGCCTCTTCATAGTTGAAGAAAAAGATTTGCTAGTAGTTTTATGTAGATTTGAAACCGCTATTCTTGCAGCAAGTGTTGCAAAATCAGGATGTTTAGTTGTAAGAGTTGCCGCAGTTTCAGATGCAAGTTCGTCAAGTTCTTGAGTTGATACACCATCATATAGACCATCTATTACTTTCTTTGCAATTTCAATTGTTTTGACAAATTCAGTGTTCAGTCCGTAACTTAATTTTTCAATCCTTGCAGTTATCTTATCGAACTTTACAGATTCTTTTCGGCCATCTCTTTTTATTACTAACATATACTATAAATTTAAAAGTCTTCTTCTAATGAAAATTTTGGCGCATCAGCTTCATCATCTTTTTTAAGAACCCCAGCCTTTTGGTATTCTGCAACTCTCTTCTCAAAGAAGTTTGTTTTTCCCTGGAGAGAAATCATATCCATAAAGTCAAAAGGATTAGATGAGTTATATGCTCTAGGACAGCCTAGCTCTACTAAAAGTCTGTCAGCAACAAACTCTATGTACTGACACATTAAATCAGAATTCATACCAATAAGCTTTACAGGCAAAGCATCAGTCACAAACTCTTTCTCTAAGTTAACGGCATCTTTAATAATTTCTACTACAGTTTCTTTTGGAAGAGTATTAATTAAATGTTTTGTATATATATGACAAGCAAAGTCACAGTGAAGACCTTCATCTCTTGAAATAAGCTCATTAGAAAAAGTCAATCCTGGCATTAGGCCTCTTTTCTTAAGCCAAAAAATTGAACAAAAACTACCAGAAAAGAATATACCCTCTACCGCCGCAAAAGCTATAAGCCTTTCTGCAAAAGTTCCATTATCTATCCATCTTAAAGCCCAATCTGCTTTTTTCTTTACACAATCAAGAGTTTCAATTGCATGTAATAGAGTGTCTTTCTCTTTTGAATCATCAACATAAGTATCTATTAGAAGAGAGTATGTTTCAGAGTGTATGTTTTCTATTGCTATTTGAAAACCGTAGAAAAACTTTGCTTCTGTATACTGAACATCTGAAACAAAGTGTTCAGCTAAGTTCTCATTAACAATCCCATCACTTGCTGCAAAAAAAGCAAGAACATGTTTTATAAAGTGCCTCTCACCATCATTTAAATTTTCCCAGTCTTTTAAATCTTGACTTAAATCAATTTCTTCTGCTGTCCAAAAACTTGCTTCAGCTTTTTTATAAAATTGCCATATATCATCATGTTCTATTGGAAATAAAACAAATCTGTCTGCATTATCTTGTAGGATTGGTTCTGGTTTTAAATTAGCATTTGACATTATATATTAAAATTAATAACGTTTAACATTCAAAAAATGACAAAAAATCCCCAAGTCATTATATTAGAAATTAATAACATAATGACTAAAAAATTTAGTCAATAAGTGGTTTATAATCTGTTGTGTTTGGAAGCTGTGGCCGTGAGTTTCTTATAAAAAAAATTCTCTCGACCTAGGCAATACAAATATTATAAAAAGACTTTAAAATATCAAAACATATTTGAAACGTTTTTTAGTTTTTTTTTTATTTTTTCTAA
>CEQY01153968.1_pt1 | contig 11116 bp, 11 predicted proteins | sample 361391 | NCBI WGS metagenome assembly CEQY01 (sample SAMEA2621075, study PRJEB7988) | marine metagenome | isolation source: saline water (ENVO:00002010), including
AAAGTTTTGCAAGAGAGAGATATGGATGATTACATTAAATATGCATTAGACACCCAATCTAAAAAATTTGAACAAATAAAAAAATATGAATAAATTATTTCTTTTCTATATCTATGGTTTTTTATGCAAGAAAGGTTTTTTCCTATTCGGATAACATGTTTTACAAATCTTACATTCTAGACCAAAACAAGTCCTTGCGGTGCAGTATTCTCTGCCCCAAAAAATTATCTGTAGATGTAACTTATTCCACGATTTTTCTGGGAAAACTTTTTTAAGATCTTTTTCTGTTTTTGTGACGTTCGTTCCATCTGTTAAGCCCCATCTTTGAGCAAGTCTATGAATATGAGTATCAACTGCAAAAGCAGGAATGCCAAAACCTTGACTCATTACAACAGATGCTGTTTTATGACCCACTCCTGGAAGAGTCTCAAGATCTTTGAAGTTACTTGGAACTTTCCCATCAAAGTTTTTCACTAATATATTTGAAAGTTTAAATATAGCTTTAGACTTTTGTGGTCCTAGGCCACAAGGTTTGATAATTTTGTATATTTTATTAGCTGACACTTTAGACATACTTTCTGGGTCAGATGCGACAGAAAATAGTTTTGGTGTAATTTCGTTCACTCTTTCATCAGTGCACTGCGCCGATAAAAGAACTGCAACTAAAAGCGAATATTTATCTTTATGGTGAAGTGGTACAGGTGTTTTTGGATAAGTTTTATCAAGTATCTTTTTTACAACAATAGCTCTCTCAGTTTTTTTCATCACTGATAAAGTAACATATTACTTATTATAACTAAAAATCAACCGTAAAATACATACAGAATTTTTTTCTGGCACAATAATATATGAGAATTTATTATTTTATGCTCTTCCAAATTTCTATCATTTCTTCAGGCTCAGCATATTGAATATTTCTTTTTTCCATTTCAGTCCTAATTTTATTTAGTCTTTCCTTGAATTTCAAATTTGCTGATTGATTCAGCTCAGTCATATCAATTTGAAGGTGCCTGGATAGCGAAATCAACGAGAAGAAAAGATCACCAAATTCCTCAATGATATGTTCTCTATCATCACTTTCTATCGCTTCATCAAGTTCATCAGTCTCTTCTCGGATTTTATCAATGATTTTATCTAGTTCAATCCAATCAAGCCCAATCGCTTTTGCTTGAAGTTGAAGCTTAATCGATTGTTCGATGAGATTTTTTGCCTTCATTATGGAAATTATATAGTAATATACCCAAATGAGTAGTTCCAGATATCAAAAGCTTCTTTCATGGCTTGATGTGAATAAGTTTGATAAAGATTCACTTTCAACATTATCAGAAGATGCAAGCTTTAGGCAATATTTTCGAGTCATAAAAAACAATAAATCTTATGCTGTGATGGATTGCCCTCCTGAAAAAGAAAACTTAGAATCTTTTTTAAGCATTACAGATAAATTACGAAAGGCTAAACTTAATGTGCCAGAGATATTTGAATTTGATAATGAAAACGGCTTCCTTGTAATGACAGATTTAGGTAATGATCTATACTCAAACAAATTAAATAATGAAACTGTGTACTGTCTATATACAGATGCTTTGGAAGCAATAGTTAAAATGCAAACGAAAGTTGATTGCTCAGGTTTAAATAAATTTGACAGTTATTTTGAGGAAGAAAATTATTTATTTATAGAGTGGTTTTTAAAGAAACACTTAGCAATTAGATTAGATGAAACTTCTGAAAAAGAAATAATAACAGAGTTAAACAGAATTAATTCTGTTTTACAGTCTATACCAAAAACATTTGTGCATCGCGACTATCATTCAAGAAATCTTCTTGTAACAGAAATAAATAATCCTGGTATTATTGATTACCAAGATGCGATAGTTGGACCTGTGACGTATGACTTAGTTTCACTTCTTAAGGATTGTTATGTTACATGGAATGATGGATTAGTTGAAGACATGCTGGAAAGTTTCTTTACAAGAATGAAATCACAGGCTATCAACAACATATCGGACTTTAGATATTGGTTTGAAATAACGGGATTGCAACGACATATAAAAGTAATGGGTATATTTTCTAGGCTTAACTATCGTGATGGAAAAAGTAATTATTTAAATGATATACCGAGAACTTTTAAATATGTGGAAAAAGTTTTATGTAAATATAAAGAACTCTCATTACTAAATGAGATCTTTAAAGACTTAAATATTAAAAATAAAATATAATAATGAAAGCAATAATATTATCTTCAGGAAAAGGCAAGAGAATGATGCCTCTCACTAAAGACACGCCAAAGCCTATGTTAGATATTAATGGTGTGCCTCTTTTGTTAAATAAAATTAAAGTTTTAGAGGAAATTTCTATTGAGAAGATTTTTATTAATGTTGCTTACAAAAAGAATGTAATTAAAAATTTTGTAAGCACCCTGAACAATAATATTCAAATTATTGATGAAGGTGACGAACCTTTGGGTACTGCAGCAGGAATAAGAAATATTATTACACATTTTCAAGATGAGACATTCATGGTGATTAATAGTGATATTTGGACGAACTATACACTTAATTCGCTCAAAAATTTAAACCTTAATGATGATCTAGCTCATATTATATTAATTAAAACACCAGATTATCTAAAAGGAGATTTTGATATTAATGATACAAATATCATGGCTGGCAAAGAATACACCTTTTCAGGAATAGGAAAATACCATAGGGAACTTTTTATGAAGCATGATAATAAGGAGCTAGGTGATATCTTGAGAATAGAAGATAAAATAGGTTTTAGTATCTTCAGCGGTGAGTGGATGGATATAGGAACTCCTGAGCGTCTTGATAAAATTAGAAAGCTAAGATAATTCCCCAGCTAATTAAGAAGACGCCGACTATTCTTCTATATGTTAGGGGATAGTTGTAGGATAACTTTTCAAATAATACAAAGATTGTTAAAACAATGACCCATAATATGTTCATTACTCCAAGTGCGAATAATGTAAGCATGAGCGCCCAACAACAGCCTACACAATAAAATCCGTGTTTATAGCCAATTATAAAAGTGCCTAATTTACCATCTTGCCAATTATTAGTCAGAAAGCTTAGAGGTGACTGGCAGACATTCAAACAGGCATCTTTATATGGAGTAAATTGATATACACCAGCAAGAATTAAAACAAATGCAGCTAGATATGCATGCATAGGCTCCATCATCATGTTTAAAAAACCATTTGTGTGTAAATAGTATTGAGGCATCGTTATGAATAAACTAAATAATACCCAACTTGAAAGATAGCCTGCCAGCAGTATCATTGAAGAAGTTGATTCTTGTCCTTGGGCCTTTTTTCTTGAATTTAATGCTGTAAATAGCATCAGCATTGGGAGTATTGAAGGTGTCATCATTGCAATCATCATTACAGCCCACATCATGAATAATAAAAAGAAATCACTCAGCAACCACATATTGCTCATAGGTGGCATCCAAGTTAATACATGAGTTATTATGTCCTTTTCGTTCATGCTCATGGGTTTATCCATAGTCATGGCCTCGCTTGGCATGTCCATATTCATACCTGCCGAGTTATCAACTAATGGAAGGGTATTCATATGCCATCCCATGCCTAGGATATAAAACCAAGAGACTAATAAAACGATAGCGACACCGATATAGACTATCATCCTATCTTTTAGTGGTGCTTGTAATGGTTTGTTATTCATACGTACAATCAATAAAAAAATGGCCTGCAATTTAACAGGCCATTTTTATTTCAAGTTAAAGCTTAAACTTCTATAGCTTCTTGTTTATTCGCTCCATCACGATATACGAATGGTGAACTTAAACCATTACCACCTTCCCATGAATGGCTTATGCCATGATCATTATAAGTAAGTTTCGATGCCTTACTTACTGTAATTGGAAAAGGAGGTGCAACAGCTAAAGGTGTATCGTGGACTACAACTGGTCTGCCTTGTGCGCCGCCAAGCTGTTCCATAATATTTTCAGCAACACCCTCAACAATCACATGTCTTGTTGGCGAATTTACCATATAGGTAATTTTTGCTTTTTTAGTTGGTAAATACTCTCGAGGTGCTCCCTCTGCGCCTTTACCGAGACTTGCTATAACACCTAAGTGTCCGCCATAACCACCATGATATGCAGTTCTTAGTGCATCAAATTGGGCTCTACTAGCTCTTTGATCAATGTAAACTGCCATTTCAAATTGTCCTTTTAAAAGATTTTGTGGTGCGTTTAACCACATTGAAACGTTCAAACCACTCACGTCAACAGTTCCAACATGCCCTTGTTCAATGTTCCAAGTAAGAAAGGCTTTGCAGTAACCTTGAGTTGGATCCAAAAGTAAAAGACACGGACATATTGTGTCGCATGTGCATGATTCAAAATATGTTCCCCTTAAATACATTTCATGATCAGCTTTAGCCGCATCTGCGTCACTAGATGAAAACATAGAGCCAATTATAGGTGTTGCTGCTGCAACTGTTCCCAGACCTTTTAGGAAACCCCTTTTAGAATCCGATATTTTTTTGTCTTGTTTTTTCATATTACCCTCTTTTTGTACATCCGTTAATGCAATATAAGAAAATGCTTATATACGAACGATTTAACTACACTAAGTGTAATTGAATAAAAGTTACAATACAAAACTTTTTTTGTGGGAATAGTTGTTTAAAAAGATACGCATTTACTATAAAGTGGTATATGTAATTACAACAAGGGGGTCCAATGAGACATTTAAAAATTCTATCTGTACTTCTACTTACAGGGATTATTACTGCATGCGGTGGTGGGACATCTGCTCCATCCGAGTACATGGTGAAAGTATATCCAATTGAAAATGATTTCGATCGTTTTGAAACTGTTGGTCCTGTGTCATCTCGCGATGCATGTGCAGCAAAGGCAATGGAAATGAAAGCAGCAGCTTACGAATGCCAGCCTAACTAAAATTTACGTTATTTTATTTCGTATTATTTAAAACCGCTAAATCTAAGTTTAGCGGTTTTTTATTTATGGAAACCCTTGATAAAATCCTGTGCATGATTATAGATTTTTAATGTCACTGGGCCTGCGTTTTTAGAGATAAATTTATCATCCAGTTGCGTTATCGGAACTACTGGATTTGTTGAGCTTGAACAAAATATCTCATCTGAGTGTAGTAATGCATCTTTCGATATATCAGATTCCTCAAAATCTAAGTTATATTTTCTTATTAGATCTGTTAAAAATTTTCTCGTGATACCAGGGAGTAATTTATTACTAAGTTGGGGAGTTTTAATTACATCATCTTTGACAATGAATACATTACTGGCTGATCCTTCAGTAAGAAACCCGTCCCTAATTAAAAGAGCCTCATAAGCATCATTAGAATTTGCTTTATTTTTAATCATCACATTTGCTAAGAGTGATGTTGATTTAATATTTGACTTAAGCCATCTATAATCTTCCTCTATTATCGCCTTCTTCCCTTCCTTGATTATTTCAAAGTTAAAAGGTTGATACGACTCTCCCATTACTAAAACAGTAGGTAAAATATCTTGCATATAAATATGATTTCTAAAATTATCTACACCTCTGGATACGTGTATGTAAATAAAGTGATTGGTATAGTCATTTAAATCAATAAGTGTATTAATAATTTTTTCAAAATCAGTTTCATCAATAATGCTTGAATCTATTTTTATCAATTCTAGACTTTTCTTCAAACGAAGAAAGTGATCTTCCATATAGAATATTTTTTTATTATGAATAGGAATCAATTCATAGACACCATCACCGAATAAAAAACCTCTGTCTAGAATAGACAATGACGCTTTATCCTTAAAAGGATATTCTCCATTTAAGTAAACAACTTCTGACTTTGACATTATAAATCCATTAAAAGTGAATCAAGAGTTCGCCTATACAAAGATCCCTGATTAATACTTTCAAGAGCAGATAGTTTATATGTTTTTATAATCTCACCATTTAATTTTATATTCATGAAGCCGATAGTTTCGCTCTTCTGAACTGGCGCTATCAGTTTTTTATCTATCACATATTCAAACTTTAAGTTTTTTTTCTGCCGTCTTGGAATTGTTATAACTGCATCATGATTCACACCAAACTTCAGCTCAGATTTTTCTCCCCCAAAAACTCTAGTCTCAGATATTGCCGTATCTTTTTTGAAAATATTGTGAGTCTCAAAAAATCTAAAACCATACTCTAACAATGTTCTGCTTGACTGTATTCTTATTTCTGGTGATGGCGCACCCATAACCACAGCAATTAATCTTCTCTGCCCTCTCTTAGCAGAACTAGCTAAACAATAGCCAGCTGCTTTTGTATAGCCAGTTTTTATCCCATCCACATTTTCATCTACAAAAAGTAGTTTGTTTCGTGAATACTGTTTTATCTCATTAAATGTAAATGATTTTGTAGAATATAATTTGTATAAATCAGGAAAATTAGATATCAATGATTTCGATAGAAGTGCAATATCATGTGCGGTTGTGTACAAACTATCATTTGGGAGACCGGTTGGATTCGTATAATTTGTATTATTTAAACCAATATTTCTGGCAACTTGATTCATATAGGTCGCAAAAGTTTTTACATCTCCTGAGATATGTTCCGCAAGTGCCACACTTGCATCGTTTCCTGATACGGTAATGACACCTTGTAATATATCTTTGAGTTGTATTTTCTTCCCTACTTCAATAAACATCTTTGATCCGCCAGTTTTCCATGCTTTTTTGCTTACCAATATTTCTTCATCTAGCGAAATATTCTTTTCTTTTAATTCTGTGAATGCAATATAAGCTGTCATAATCTTAGTGATACTAGCAGGCGGCAAAGTCAAATCCTCGTTTGAGGATGCTAATATCATGCCACTGTCATAATCCATCAAAACATATGATTTGACATTTACTTTTGGGGCAGGCGGAATAGGAGATGCATTAACAGATGCTATGAATATGATACTAATGAAAAAAGATAATACTTTGTTAATCATATGGATATATTAACACAACACCCTATTGTGATTGAATTTTTATTTCTTCAGCTAGGGTATACACTGCAAGCGCATATAATCTACTTCTATTATATCTAGTAATGGTATAAAAATTATTATGCCCTAAGCTATAAACAACATCGCTTCCTTCGATTCTTTTAATAATAGATAATTTTTCATTTGGATTAATTTTATTTGGAGCCTTGATGTTTAAATCTAAAAAATCTTTATAAATAGTATGTGGTTTGTATGTTTTCTGAGAGATTTTTTCTAACTTTGAATTGCTAATTTCTAAATCAGTTAAAATTACGCCGTTCCTAGACCAGCCATTACGTCTAAGGTAATTTGCGACACTGCCGATAACATCGGCATTAGAATTCCATAAATCAGCATAATTATCTCCATCAAAATCAACCGCATAATTCCTGTATGAACTAGATATAAATTGAGGTTTACCAAGTGCTCCTGCGTATGAGCCCTTAATCAATGATGGATTCAAGTTATTTTCTCGACATAATAATAAAAAATTTTCTAGCTCTGATTTATAAAATTTATATCTTCTGCCTTTATTTGGGCCTAAAGCTAAAGATGCAAGAGTATCAAATGTCTTAAATCTACCTAAATTCTTTCCATACCTAGTTTCTATTCCTATTATCGCTGTAATTATTTCTTCAGGAACACCATATTCTTCATATGCTTTTTTTAGAATATTCGAATTTTCTTGCATAAAAATTCTTCCGCTTTTAATGTTATTATCATTAACAAATAATTTTTTGTAATTTAGACAATTTTTTTCTTTTAAATTGCAGCCATTCCAAGTAAGTCTTCTCTCTGGTGCTTTTTTAAAAAATTTTTTTAATTTTTTTTCCTCTTTGATATCGTTAAACAGTGCTCTTAATTCATCTTTGTTGAAATTATATTTTTCATACATATGGTTTATGAAATTATTAACTTCGTTCGAATTGTATGCAGTATTTGCAAAAGTACTTGTAGACAGAATGATAAGTAGTATTGTAAGTAATATTTTCATCACTTTCTCATTAACCTTTGATGAGATTTTATTGACATTATTATGCCAAGTGCAGCAAATACAGTTAACATAGAAGTTCCTCCATAGCTCATAAATGGTAATGGCGCGCCTACTATTGGTAGAATTCCAATGACCATGCCAATATTTACAAGCACATATAAAAATATCGTCAGTATTAATGTTCCTGACAATATTCTTGAAAAATTGTCTGTAGCTTTTATAGATATACTCATCCCTCTAAAGATTGTGAGTACATAAAGAGTAATTAATAATAGTATTCCCATGAAGCCAAATTCTTCCCCATACGCAGAAAAAATAAAATCAGTATGGTTCTCTGGTAAAAAATCTAGTTTGGATTGTGTCCCATTCATGTAACCTTTTCCAAATAGCCCTCCTGAACCCAAAGCAATTTTTGATTGTGCGAGATGGTATCCTGATCCGAGTACATCTTGGTCTGGACTAAAAAAAGAGAGGACTCTTGATTTTTGGTAGTCATACATATACGACCATAACAAAGGAATAGCTCCAATTACTACACCTGTGCCCAAGATAATATGGGCTAGTTTAACCCCGGCTAAAAGAATTGCTATCACACCAGAACTAGTGATCAGTATGGCTGTACCGAGATCAGGTTGTTTAGCAATTAAAATAGCTGGGATGAGTATAATGAGTACGGCAATAACAAGGTTTTTAAATTTTGGAGGCAATCCTTTGTCTGAGTAAAATGATGCGATCATAAGAGGTACGAATATTTTCATGAGTTCAGATGGCTGGAACCTTATAAAATATAAATCTAACCACCTGTCAGCTGACTTTCCTACTCCAAAGAAAATTGTTAGTACCAACAAAAAAATACCAAAAGTATAAAGAGCAGGTGAAAATAAACGAAAATTATCAGGATGTATTTGAGCTAACAATATCATCGCGATGAGACCAATAGAGATTCTAACTATTTGCTTAAAAACCAGACCGGTATCACCTCCTGAGACACTAAATAATGTCGCAAGTCCTAAAAAAACTATTATCATAACCAGGATGAATAATTTTACATCAATTTTAAAAAGTGATGATAAACCGTCAAATTCTGTTCTTGCATAACTCATTTCAATGCCACCTGTTTTTTAATATTTTTAAAATAATAATCAATTATATTCCTTGCTATTGGAGCTGCGACGGCTGATCCACTACCGCCATTATCAATTATAACTGCTACGACTATTTCTGGTCTTTCGAATGGAGCAAAGCTTATGAATAAGGCATGATCTTGTAAAGATTCTTTTCCAGTTTTTCCTTTGTCTAAATTATAAACCTGAGCAGTACCTGTCTTACCAGCATATTCTATTCCATCAATTTTCTTTATATGAGATGCTGTTCCAACTTTTCTATCATAAATAACTCTCCACATAGATTCATTGATGATATGTAAACTGTCCATATCAATATTAATTGAATTTTTATTATTTTCGTAATTATATTTTGTAACTTTTTTATCTTTCACATTAGAACTTTTCAGAAATAAATGAGGAGTTATGCTATCGCCGCCACTTGCTAATAATGATGTAGCATTTGCAAGTTGAAGAGGAGTAGCTAAAAAATATCCTTGGCCAATTCCAATATTTAATGTCTCTCCTGGATACCAAGGGGTCTGTCTAGAATTATTTTTCCATTCTCTTGAGGGAAGTAAACCCGATTGCTCTCCATACAAGTCAATGAATGTTCTTTGCCCAAAACCAAATTTAGCAAGCTTATCATGTATATAGTCAATCCCTGATATTTTTGCCAGATGGTAAAAGAATACATCGCATGAACTTGCAATTGCTGATGACATATTTACATCTTGATGCCCATCTCTCTTCCAACATCTAAAGGGTCTTTTATAATTTTTTAGTTTATAGGCTCCCGAACAACCAATGAATTTTTCTTTATCTATAATATTATCCTCTAAAGCGACTATCCCAAAGAACGGTTTTATTGTTGATCCAGGCGGATACTGTCCTATAAGCGCTCTATTAAACAAGGGTTTAGATTTATCATTAATAAGTTTTTTATAGTCTTTTGAGGATATCCCTCTGGCAAACAAATTAATATCGTAACCAGGATGACTAACAAAACTCAGAATGTCTCCGTTATATGGATCCATGACAATTACAGACCCTTTTTTGCCCTCTAGTAATTCATATGAATATTTTTGTAGTTCAATATCTATAGTCAAGTAAATATCGCTGCCTCTGAATGCGGGTTTTTTTTCTAAGACTCTTATAATTTCATTATTAGCATTTGTCTCTAACTTTTCATAACCTGGAGTTCCCGATAAAAGATTTTGATAAAATCGTTCTATACCAATTTTTCCTACATGAGTCATGCCATCTTTAATCTCCACTACAGACTCAAAGTCAGATTCTGATAACTTACCTGTATAGCCTATAAGATGTGAGGTCTCTTCCGGATATACATATCGGCGATTAGAATTAATAATAAGTTCCATTTCTGGGAGAAGGTACTGATCTACAGCTAACTTGGTAAATTCCTCTATTGTCGTGTCTTTCTTTAATGTTATTTCTTTCAGTTTCTTATTCTTAAATTGGTTTATGAGGTCTCTTTTCTTATCTTGATCAAAATTAAACACTTTTAACGCATTAGAAACAAAAGATTCTCTTGATGAGATATTCTCTTTTTTTGCAATTATATCGAAAGTATCAAAACTTTCGGCAAGAACCTGGCCATTTCTGTCTAGTATTTTTCCTCTAATTGGCTCTATTGGCCTTACCCGAATACGATTATCATCCGCCTTTGTTACATAAATATTGTGATTTGTTATCTGTATTGTGTATATGTGATCAAGATAAAATAGCGAAACAAAGAAAACGATAATTATTGCAATTATTGCCCTAATCTTATGAGATGCCCTATCTTGCACAGGATCATTTATTTCTTCCCAACTAGTTTTCTCTTCAAACCTTTGCTTTTTTCTGGTAGTCTCTTTGCGATGCATACTTGCCATATTTGTATTATAGGTAAGAATATAAAAAAGAAAAAATAAAAATAAAAAAAGGATGAATAATATGGACATAATACCGATAATATTTGGTTTCTTA
>CEQY01396319.1_pt1 | contig 11110 bp, 10 predicted proteins | sample 361391 | NCBI WGS metagenome assembly CEQY01 (sample SAMEA2621075, study PRJEB7988) | marine metagenome | isolation source: saline water (ENVO:00002010), including
TTCAATCAAGTAATTAACTATATCAAAACAACTGGCTACAATCCGTACTCAGATGATAAAATAAATAAATCTGATATTTTTTATATTGATACTTTAAATCATCACTACACTTCTCTGTTTAAGGAGATCGAGTATGTAACTAGTAACTACAATATAGATTCTTTACTAGAGCTTGGGTCATATCTCTCTGTAGGAGCACATATAGCTAGAGGATTAAATGTGTCTAATGTATCATCATCAGACATGTATAAGTTAAATAATGACTCTAATTATAAAAAATGGCTGAGTAAGAAAGATATAGTGTATGAGCATTATGATCTAACTAGAGAGCCAACTATAGATCATTCAGAGAAGTATGATTGTATTATTTTTCAAGAGACTCTGGAACACATCCCCCATAATCCTGTAAGAACATTAATAAACGTAAATAAAATGTTAAAGACAAATGGGATACTAATTTTTTCTGTTCCTAACTTCTTTAGTTTAAGGAGTATTATTAATATACTTAAAGCATCTCACCCATATGTTATAGAGGAAGAGTTTTTAGACATTGGTTCGACTACAGAAAAATCAGGAGTACATTGGATAGAATTTAATACTAAGTTAATCAAAAGATTAGTAAATTTTTCTAACTTTGAAACAATCACTTATACTAAAAATAATATTAATTATGGAAGTACAAAAAACTATATTATAAAAAATATCTTTAAACTTATTCTCCCATTTGTTTTTGATCAACACAGATTTATCCTCAAAAAAGAAAAACCATTTAGTGAATATATAAGCAGTAGGAAAAAAGTGCATGCTGAGCATGAAGCAATGAATCGTTGATATATGCAATCAGTTCTAGTGATTAAAATAGGAGCTATCGGAGATGTATTGCGAACATCTTATTTGATAAATGCATTAAATAAAAATAAAAATTATCATGTAACTTGGGTAACATCTGCAGAAAGTACAGCAATATTGGCTAATAATCCTTTTATTAATGATATATTAATTTTCAATAAACATACATTACCGTCACATGTAGATATTTTGATATGTTTAGAAGATATGACAGATTATGTTGCATCAGTGTCGGGGATAACAGCAAGCAAAAGAATTGGCTCTTACATAAATACAAATGGTGAACTAGACTATACTGAGAATGTTTCGGAGTGGTATGATATGGGAACTATATCCAAACATGGTATTGAAGTAGCTAATACTCTTAAGAAGGAAAATAAGAAATCATTTAATGAAATATTTTCAAAATCTTTATCTATTGATATAAATGATATTCAACCTAAAGTATTCTTCGAAGAAAAAAACAAGAATATAAGCTCTATTGATAATAGCACATTCAGAATAGGCCTCAACTTATTTGCAGGAAATAGATGGCCGTCAAAGCAACTCAGCGAGGATGATACAAAAAAACTTATAGACTCTATGTTACAGTATCTTCAAAATAAAAATAAAAATAAAAATAAAAACTATAGTTTATTATTTTTTTGTGATGATAATACTGTTGAAAAAGCAGCTTATATAACTAAGGGAAAAAATGTCACAATTTTAAATACAAATAGTAGTGTTTCAGAGTTTTCATATTTTATTGGTAAATGTGATTTATTTGTAACAACAGATTCTCTAGGAATGCATTTAGCAATTGCAAATAATATTAGACACATTGCTTTTTTTCATCCGACATCAGCAGTTGAAATTGATAATTATAATAATGGTATAAAAGTAATTTCACAGTCATCAGACTATTGCTCATACAAGCCATATGCTAAGTATGATAAATTATTATGGAAAAATATTTTTAATCAATGGATAAAAGAAGTTGAAAATTTTATGTTATTAAACAAATGAAATCACATTTAATTATTCAAGGCCCATTTTTTAGTGATAGTAGAGTTAGCACAGAGAAATCTATTATTACAGCTATTGAGTCGGGTATTTTCTCAAAAATAACACTATCAACATATGATCATCCCGATATAGAAGATTTAAGAAAATCCTACAGTATAGAAGTCATAATCAATAAAGATCCAGGTAGCCAAGGCAGAGAAATTTATAGAAAAAAATATCAAAATATTAATCGCCAAATAAAAACATTAACAAGTGGTGTAATAGTTAATGAATTTGATTATTCGATGAAGATGAGAAGTGATTGTTATATTTATCAAGCAAATAAGCTTAAAAGTGTAATAAATGATTTTATGACTTCTAATAAAACATTCCTTCTTACCGACAGTTCATCTGTAAGGTTTGATACGGGGCATCCTAGAACGTTGTATCACCTTTCAGACTGGTTCATAGGATTTAAGAAGGAAAAATCTAAACTTGTAAAAAGTATTCCATATATAGACGAAAAATATAACGAATCTTGGCTAAATGAACAGAGTGATGAACTCAAGGGTTTATATGATAGAAAGAAATTGAGCACAAGGTTTGGAGCAGAGGTCTGGATTACTCTAAATTTATTATCCAAAGCAAATTATCCAATTAATCATTGTTTAGATTACTCCAATAAAGCAGAGGAACAATTTATTAATGATCTTAAACAAGTTATGTGCGTACCAATGTACACGATGGGTATGAGATGTATGAAGATGAGGTCAGTGCATATACCGCACTTGGATAGATATGAGAATTACTTAGGAAGATCAGAAAAAATTATTTATAAAATAATTGGTCTTTTTTACAAAATCTATGCAAAGCTTCGTCAAAAATATATAAACAATTAAATGATTATTAATATCAATTTTAGAATTTATCTTTGCTATAATATTTTAAATTCTGATAGTATCAAATTAATTATATAATGTGACACGAAATGAAAATATTAATTACTGGCATTTGTGGTTTCGTTGGTTCCTCTTTAGCTCAAATATTATGTGAAGACAATAAGCTTGATATACATGGAGTTGACGATCTTTCTTTTGGGTACAAACAAAGAATTGAAAATATAGAAAACAAAGTTATTTTCCATGAAAAAGACATAGATAGTTTTTGTTTAGCAGAGAAAACAAGCTTTGATATTATAATAAATGCTGCTGCTGTAGCTCCACTTCCCGATAATCAAGTAAATCATAGCCGATCTCTGGCTGTGAATGTAGGAACTTTGGGCTCATTAGTAGACTTTATGATAAAAACTGGATGCAAAAAAATGATTCATTTTAGTTCTTCGGCAGTATATGAAGGACTCTCATCAAGAATATCCTCTGGGCATGCAGTTGGAGATAAGTTGAAGCCGCATTTGATGTACCCAATAAGTAAATATCTTTCCGAGGTATATCTTCAAGCGCAAGCAAACGTATATGGTTTAGATATAATAGCTCTCAGACTATTCAATCTGTATGGTCCGAGACAAGATTATTTTAGAAAACAACCGCCTTTACTAGGATATTTAATAAAAAATATTATACAAAAAAAACCTGTCACATTATTTGCATCACCTGATGCAAAGCGAGACTATGTTTTCATTCTTGATCTGATTAATTTTATTAAGATAATACTGAATCAGTCATATATTGAAAAAAGGTATAAAGCTGTGAATATAGGCAGCGGTAGTGCATACTCAGTCTACGATTTGGTTGAAAAGCTTGAGGAAATTTCTGGAGAAAAATTAATTTATACAAAAGGTAACAAAAAGAAGTTTTGGGACAAGTACCCATCAATGTTTGAAAACAAAATCCCTTTACCAGAGAATATTGTCCAAAATGAAGTTGACAAAGTATCATTCTGTAATCTTGATGAAACTATCGAGCAATTTAAGTGGTCACCAGAAATTAAGATAGAAAGAGGACTCAAAATGTGTTTTGATTATGCAAAGAAAATAATTAGTGCCTAGAAATATATGAATAAACTTACCTTGCTATTCTCTGGTAAGAGAGGTGGCGGAATTACTGATCTTACAAACATAATAAATGGATTTATTGATAATGAAAATACTCAAACACGATTAAGCATTATTACTCTCAGGAGGTTCAGTCATCTAGAAGAACTGTGTAATAAAAACAATATCAGTTATTCATACATAACAGCTGAATGTAATAATATTCTAAAAGAATTTTATGTAAACATAATTTTCATTTTGACGATTACTAAAAATATTTTCTTTGCTAAAAACATAATCTTTACTATGACGCATCCTAATCTTTTATTTTTACCTTTGTATAGACTTATATCTTTTTTTACAAGCTGTCGTCTATATTATATAAGACATAATCCTACAGGATTTAGACATGTAGCAAACAGTTTGAAAAATATACTCATAGTCTTGACTGATTATATCGCAAGCATGTTTTCTCATCGACTCCTTTTTTTTTCAAGAAATGTATTACATAGTTTCGAGCAATCACTTTATAAAAATAAGTTATACTACATTGGGTTTGGAATTAATTCTTTTAACAAATTGCCAACTGAGCCATATAGCCCCAGCACTCAAACATTTATTTTCTTTGGCAGATGCTTACCATATAAAGGTTTAGATATTCTTATAGAAGCGTTGAAGCTTATAGATGATCGTTCTCTAAACTTTATAATTGCTTCTAATTCAATACCAAAGGACTATATAAATAAGCTTTCTGAACTAAAACATAGACATAATATAGATATTTTTAATGAATGGCTGGATGACGATAGACTTGACATATTATTTAAAAAATCTAGTTGCGCAATACTTCCATACAGAGCAATCTCTCAAAGCGGCCCTATACTGACATCTGTAGGGTATAATATTCCTATAATTGCGTCTGATCTTTCAGGAATAAAAGAGTATCTAACAGATTTAGAGGATTCATTGCTATTCATTTCAGAAGATCCAGGGAGCCTGAAAGAAAAAATTTTATTGTTCCATGACTCTGCTAGTATACAAAATAAGCTTAGGAAAGGAATTATATCAACATCGAAAAAATTCTCGTGGAAAAATGTTAGTATTAATATTGAGAATCTGACTACTGATGACTAACTATATAAAAGAGTTTATTTATTATTTTTGCCATAGAATCTTATGGTTGTTATTCTTAATTCCTAGCATTCATTTAAAAAAATTTATATTACTAATATGCGGCTCGAAGATAGGTAAAAACGTATCTATTCACATTGGTGTGAAAATTATAGCACCTTGGAATTTAGAAATTGGCAATAATTGTACTATTAATTCATCTTGTATGATTGATGCCAGAGGAGGAATATCCATATCAGATAATGTGATGATTGGTTATCAAAGCTCTATTCATTCAATTGGCCACAATTATAGAGAAGATAAGTTTCCAGTTTTCAAATCAGCTGTTAAAGTAGAATCTGATGTGATTATTTTTTCTCACTGCTTTATAGGTCCTGGTGTACATCTAAAATATGGTTGTACACTTTTACCTACAACAACTGTATTTAAAGGTGTGTACGATGAGAGATCTACTTTAATCGGAAATCCATGCAAAGTTATCAATAAAAATGGAAATGTAGTGCGTGGTAAACAATTTCATAATAGTCCTTTTGGATTCTAATGCTGCCTTATTTTTCAATCCTGAGTTTTTCTGCCCTAACAGCTTTTCTTATCTACGATACAAATTATCGTAAGTACGATAAAGTCTTTATTTTTCTACTTTTTATTCTAGTTTCTCTATTTCTAAGTTTTAGGAGTATAGAGATAGGACCAGATTGGTTTAATTATAAAGAACTATTTCAAAACCAAATCAATTTTCCATTCATTCATAGCATAACAATTGGTGATCCCGCTTACTTTGGTTTGACTTGGATAGTAAGAAGGTTCACTGATGATATATTATTTGTCAATATTTTAATGGCTTTCATTACTATATATTTTTACTATATGTTTTGTAAGTTTCAAAAATACTCAACATTTAGCTTTTTCATCGGATTACCATTTTTGATTCTTTTTGTAATAAACTTCCCACGTCAAGCTGCTGCAATGACAATAATTGGATACTCTATGAAATATATACTTTGTGGAAATAAGAGAGAGTATCTTCTATTCCTACTTTTAGCAACGTTGTTTCATAAAACAGCAATTGTATTTTTGGTCTTGTTAATAGACGATTTAGAAAATTTCAAACTTAAAAATATTATACTCCTAAGTCTTGCAATAACGTCTTTTTTCTTATTATTTGTAAGTAAATTTTTTTCAGGATATGTTTTAAACTTTTCAACTTATATGCATTCGAATGCTGCACATATAAAAGGATTAATTTACCTACTACCAGCAGCCGCATATCTAATATTCTATAAGCAGATTTCATTTGTTATGTCATCGGAAGAGATCTTTGTTATAAAAAGACTATCCATGATTATAATATTTTCGTACTTTTTGATTTTCCTTCATCCATTTCTATATAATGCAATGGACAGGCTTTTTATTTATTTTTTACCAGTAGAAGTTTTGATATTTGGAAATTATATGATAAGGGCGATAAAGGGAAACCAAATACTTATGTACATGAGCATGATAATCGTTTATAAATTCGTATTATTCTTTGCCTGGTTGTTTTTAGGTAACAAATCTAATTATTTTGTACCATTTGAATTCTATACTTTAGCCTTATTTTGAAAAGCAATATTAAAAGACAACATATTTTAGTGCGAGTATTGACAGATAGCAATTCTTTCAAGTGGCACATCTTTAATAATATGAGATATCTAGATGAAAAATATAAAATATATGTTGTTGGTAATGGTGTAGAAATATTTAAAAAAAAGTGTCCAAAAATTAATTTTATCAACATGAAAATAAAACGTAGGCCAAGCCCATTCATGGACTTCATAGTATTAGTGAAACTTATTTGTCTTTTTATAGAAATTAAGCCAGATATTGTCCATTCGATTATGCCAAAGTCTGGGCTTCTCGCAGCTATTGCAGGCTTTATAGCTAGAGTACCAATTAGAATTCATACTTTTACTGGACAAGTTTGGGCAACACAAACAGGATTGACAAAAAAACTATATCTTAAACTAGACAGATTAATTAATAATTTGAACACAATGTGCTTGACAGATAGCAATTCTCAATCAACTTTTCTAAAGGAGTATAAAATTACGTATAAAGGTGAAAATTTACCTGTATTAAATAAAGGATCTGTTTGTGGAGTGGACTTTGATGAGGTGAATAAAGCTCTGTCCAGTGAAAATAACAACAAAATACAGTCATTAAAAAATAAATATAATATAAAAAAAGATGACTTTATATATACATATATCGCCAGAAAAACAAAAGATAAGGGTGCTATAGATATTTTGAAGGCATTCGAAAAAGTCTGTATTGATAACCAAAATATAAATTTTAAACTTTTTTTTATTGGTCCCTATGAAGAGGAGATAAAAATATCTGAGTTTCTTAAAACGGAAATCAATAAAGTCATAGACATAGGCAGTGTTGATAATCATCTACAATTTATATCTCTTACAAACGTTTTATGTTTACCTAGTTACAGAGAGGGTTTTGGTTCAATAATTATTGATGCGGCTGCTATGAAAGTTCCATCATTAGGTTACGATATTCCAGGACTGCAGGATTCAATTCATAATAACAAAACAGGCCTCTTATCGAAGAGAGGTGATATTCACTCTTTTTCCGAGAATATGTATCGTTTGTATGAGGATAATGAACTTAGGAAAAAAATGGGCTTAAATGCATACGATAATGCTATTAAAAATTTTAACTCTAAGGTCATGTCCGAGCATTATTGTGAACTTTACGAAAGCTTGATGAGTTCATAAATATATTTATAAATTGGTTTTTTTGGTTTATAACCCAATTCTCTAGTAGCTTTACTCGAGTCGATAATTGATCTACATGTCAACGCTCTAATTACTGAATCAGTTAGAGGAATGCCTAATCCTTTTGGTAAAATCTTTGTTATGAGTTTTGTAAATTTATGATTGACTACTAGATTGATTTTTTTTATTTTAAGTAAATTAGTTACTTCATTAACCGTTTGGTATATCTTTGAATCATTAGAGATATTATAGACACCTGAATATGACGATTGAGATGATATGATTGAGACAATCAAATCTGTCAAATCATCAACATGTAAGTAAGATAAGATATTATCTTTCGAGCCTATGTAGAAAAATGATCTTTGCTTAACGTGCTTTATCAGGCGTCTCAGTGAGTCATTTGGCATATCTTTTCCATATATTGCGGTAACCCTGAGAATATAGACCCGTAAAGATTTATTTCTAGAGGCATTTAGTAAAATATTGTCAGCATGCCACTTGGTCTTTTCGTAAAAATTATCAGTATGAATTTCACTATCTTCTGTAACATATTCATAGTCTTTTTTAGTATAGAAATTTTTTTTATATATACCCGCACTTCCTAATTGAATCCACTTAATATCTTTCCTTCTAATATTTATTATATCGAGCAAATTTTGTACTCCGTGTATATTAGTTGCCTCCATTTTGTTTTCATCAATGATTTCCCCAGCACAATTTATTATAAAATCAGCATCCTCAATAAATGGTTCGAGAATCGTATGATCTGAGGATAATGTTCCTTTTATTACAGTTACATTTTTATGATTGCCAGTATCAGATGATGATAATATTTTTACATGATGACCGTCGCTTATTAGTTTTTGTAGTAAATTTTGACCAACAAATCCACCTGATCCAGTTAAAGATATTTTCATAGTGATATTAAATCACAATTAATATTCTATTTCATTTCAAAACATTAATGAGTGTATAATTGATAAAATGGTCATACATACAAAATCCTATCTCAAATTAATAGATTTCTTTGCTCCATTGGTTGTAATGATATTATTACTACCATTCCATGGCAAAATTGATGAGGATTCACTTTCTTTAGCACTTCTCGCAGGTATTAGTCTTGTGCTGTATTCCTTATTCTATGAATATTATTATAATTATTACTTAACACATATGGATTCTAAATTAAGAATTTCAATAACATCATGGCTATTTTCTACTTTAGTTCTTTTTATATATGTGTTCTTCGCAAATCCTGATTTACCGAGCATTTTTTTATCAATTATATGGATTTTGATCACACCTATGATTATCTTGTTTTTGAAATTTTTCTTAAAAAAAATAATCTTAAGAAATAATAAATATATTCATAAAATTGTTATTATCGGCGATGAATATAAGTTGACTAGCATAGAATATGACAGGCTTATAACTAAAGGATATCAGATTATTTTTATCAAAGATGTAGCAGAATTTTCAAACAAACATTCATCGCTGGAGGATATTGATAGAGTCGTAATTAATATAACCAGGTTTGATATCTATAGTTTGGACAATAATATAAGATACAGTAATAAAATAATATCTATGTCCTCTTTTCTAGAACTATATCAACGTAAACTATCTATAAATAAAAGAGATGTGGAGAGCATTTTGAATATTAATCCCTTTCCAAGAAAAGTTTATTTGTTTAAACGTTTCTGTGATTATATCCTTCCTATTGTATTTTCCATCCCAATTATAATAATTTTACTTTTTTCATTCGCGATTCAAAAACTACAAGCACCAGGTGCATTTTTTTTCCTTCAAAACAGAGTAGGGAGGGATAAAGTACAATTTAAAGTATTCAAAATAAGAACGATGTATGAGAAAACAGCATATGATCCATATACTCGAGAAAATGATCAGAGAATATATCCATTCGGAAATAAATTACGAATATATAGATTTGATGAAATTCCACAAATAATAAATGTAATCAAAGGAGATATGCATCTGATCGGCCCTAGAGCTGAATGGGACATATTAGCAAATGACTACGAAAAAAATATTGAGTGCTATGATATAAGGTCCCTAGTAAAACCAGGTATTACTGGATGGGCACAAGTAATGTTTAGATATGGATCAAATATAGAAGATTCAAAGCAAAAACTAATGTATGATTTGTATTATATTAAAAACTGGTCTATTTGGCTTGAACTTGAAATTGGAATTCGTACATTTATGGTTATTTTCAATAAGGGTGGATTATAAAATCAGGTGATACATGAGTAATGCAGAATCTATAATATTCAACAGTGATTCTCTTGAGTTCAGAGGCTCACTATCTAGGACTAGCTGGATTCAGTCCTTCTCTGATAATGGTAAAATTGTATTTAAGTATAATTATAATGATTATAATTTTGATAAGGCAATTATTGACTTACTAAAAGAACGAAATTTTATTCATTCATCTAAACGTTTAGACAAAATTCATGAGGAGCTTTCAACTGTAGATATGTCCGTAGATGTTAATCAAATAAACAACATTGTTAAAACTTGCTACGAGACGAATGACCATATTGGTAGTTTGTATCATAAGTTTATAAAAGAATGTGTCCAGCCAATAATGAATGATCAGATTTATTTTCAAAAAACACCAACATTTAGATTTAGTTTTCCTAATTCTACAGGTATGACAAAAAGAGACTATCATAATGACATTATGCTTGGTCATCCACCAGAAGAAATTAATATTTGGATCCCATTTACTAACTCATCAGAGAGTAAATCTTTTGTTCTATTGCCATTAGATAAAAGTCTTTATTTATTAAAGAAATTTGATTTCAATTTACAATCACTCCACCAAGCAATTTGGAAGGATGACAAGATTAAACAATTTTGCGATGATAATATAGAAATTGTCAATTTGGATAAAGGAGAATTTTTGGTATTTGATTCTAGATGCCTGCACGCTGCTATTTTGAATGAATCAGACTTTACAAGAGTAAGCATGGATATACGAATTATTAGGCTTAATGAATACAATAAGCTTCCATTTACATACATTGGCACAGGAAGAAGAAAATCTAAATTTATACCAGACGACTACTACCATCAAAATGAAATATAAACAACATTGATGTTTTATGAATATAATATTATATTGAGATTTTTATTATGAAAACCGATATTGAAATAGCACAAGCAGCCAAATTAGAGAAAATAAACTCAATTGCTAAAAAACTAGATATTCCAGAAGACTCACTTGAGCCATTTGGCCATTATAAAGCTAAAATCTCTCTAGATTTTCTTAATTCGCTAGAATCAAAACCAGATGGTAAACTAATATTAGTAACTGCAATCAGCCCGACTCCAGCAGGTGAGGGTAAAACCACGACGTCCG
>CEQY01194337.1_pt1 | contig 11095 bp, 11 predicted proteins | sample 361391 | NCBI WGS metagenome assembly CEQY01 (sample SAMEA2621075, study PRJEB7988) | marine metagenome | isolation source: saline water (ENVO:00002010), including
GAGTTGGTAGAGTGGCGGTTTATGATGATTATGGGAGGTTGACTTTAGAAAAAATTATAGATTTAAAAACTTTCCAAAGCCTACAGAAAATTAATGAATAAACTCTTTCCCGCTAATATGTATAGTTGGAATATCAGTGTTTTATTGAATTGTTTTTTGTGGTGATAAAATCACTTTTATTTGTAAATTTAAGTATGAAAAAAATACTAATTTTATTACTGTTATTTTACGTATCATGTGATAATGATAATTCTGTAAGTTCTCAAAGTTATGTTGACGGCTGCAATGATTTGTTTGCATTGAATTACGGTCAAGGTTCTGATGAGAATTCTTGTGAATATGCTGATCATACTGTTGAAGCGGGTAACTACTATTATTCTCCAGAAAACTTAGTCATTAACGTAGGTGAAAGTGTCCAATGGAATAATCTTTCTGGTTATCATGATGTTGTAGTAACCTCCGGACCTGTTAATGTTGATATACCTCCAGTTTCTGGGCCAGCATTAATAGGATCTTACACCTTCACAGTGGCAGGTACATATGAATATATATGTAGTATAGGTGGTCATGCTAGTCAAGGTATGGTTGGAACTATTACTGTTAATAATCAGTAGACTTATATTAAAAACATTCTTTACAAAAGTTATTAAACACCTCAAGAACATGATCAATATTTTCTTTCTTCATTTTGGTCGAGAGAAAAAGCGCCTCATAAGCTGATGGTGGAAAGTAAATATGATTGTTAAGCATATATCTATGTAGTTTTGTATAATTTTTAACACATTTATCAGAAATATCTTTATAATTGTGTACAATATTTTCACTGCAAAATATTCCAATCATTGAGCAAAATTTATTAACTTGAAGAGGATAATTATACTTTTTAGAAATATCAATAAGTCCGCTATACATATAATCAGATATCTCATTTAAAGTCTCATATACATCATTATTCTTGAGCTGTGTTAGCATAGCAATACCTGCAGACATAGATATTGGATTTCCTGATAAGGTTCCAGCTTGATATATTGGTCCTTCAGGTGATATGTAGGACATGATTTCTGAGCTTGCTCCATAAGCTCCAACTGGTAAACCGCCTCCAATAACTTTTCCAAGGGTAGTTATATCAGGTTTAACACCTAATAATTCCTGTGCGCCGCCATGCGAGACTCTAAAACCTGTCATCACCTCATCAAATATTAAGAGTGAATTATTGATTTTTGTTAAATTTCTTAGTCCATTAATAAATTCATCTTTAGGCTTTATAACACTCATATTTCCAGTAATGGGCTCAACTATTACAGCTGCGATTTTATTTCCGTGTTTTTCAAATGTTTTTTCTAATTGTTCATAATTATTGAATTCGAGAGTTATTGTAGAATCTACAACTGATTGGGGTACACCTGGGCTAACAGGTTGGTCCAGAGTTGCCATTCCTGAACCTGCGTTTGATAGGAAAATATCTGCATGACCATGATAACAGCCTTCAAATTTTATGATTAAGTTTCGGTTTGTATATCCTCTAGCTAATCTGACAGCACTCATAGTTGCCTCTGTTCCTGAGTTGACAAATCTCACTTTTTCAATTGAATCAACAGCCTCAATTATTAATTCAGCTAAAGTATTTTCTCTTTTGGTAGGTGTACCGAATGATGTACCTAGCTTGGCCACATCAATAATACTATCTCTTATTTTTTTATTATTATGGCCTAAAATTAGAGGACCCCATGAACATGTAAAGTCTAGGAACTTATTATTATCTTCATCAATTATATATTGACCACTTCCACTTTTAATAAAATGTGGTGTACCTCCAACTGCTTTGAAAGATCTTACAGGACTGTTAACTCCTCCAGGCATTAATCCTTTAGCATCGTTAAATAATTTTTCTGAGTTTTTGTTTTTAAGTGTCATTTTATATTGATTTAGCGTAATCTTTTGCAAAATAACTTATTATCATATCAGCTCCAGCTCTTTTTATAGATAAGAGTATTTCATTTCTTACATGATCTTCTTCAATGAGGTTCATTTTTGCTGCAGCTTTAACCATGGCATATTCTCCTGATACATTATAAGCAGCTAATGGTACATTAACCGCTTTTTTTACGTCACTAATTATATCCAGATAAGATAATGCAGGTTTAATCATTACAATATCCGCTCCTTCTTTAACATCTAAAAGAACTTCTTTCAATGCTTCTTTTTTATTCGCTGGATTCATTTGATATGTTTTTCTGTCACCAAATTCAGGTGAAGATTCCGCCGCGAACCTAAAAGGACCATAAAAAGATGAAGCATATTTTGCAGAATAGCTCATAATTGGAGAATTTTTAAAATTATTTTTATCAAACGACTCTCTTAATATTTTTACAGCTCCATCAATCATGCCAGAGGGCGCAATCATATCTGATCCAAATTTCAGGTGAGACAGTGCTTGTTTTTTGATCATATTGAGTGTCTCGTCATTATCTAATTTATTATCTTTTAAAATACCGCAATGCCCATGTGAAGTATATTCACACATACATAAATCTGTAATTAAAAATACATCATTAATTTCCTTTTTTATTTGAGCCAATGATTTTTGAATTATCCCATTATCTGAAAACGCAGAAGAGCCAATATTATCTTTTTTATCTGGGATTCCGAACAATAGAAATGAATTTAAACCTAGATCAACTGCTGATTTTATCTCATCAATAGCACTATTAATAGTATGCTGAAAAACACCGGGCATTGAAAGAATCTCTTTCTTTCTTGAGATTTGAGATTTTATAAAAATTGGGTATATCAAATCATTGGGATTTAATGTTGTCTCAGAAGAAAGATTTCTTAAAATTTCATTTGCTCGAAGTCGTTGTGGTCTAAATCTTATTTTAGTGTTCATTTTATTCAATAATTTATAATTTTATTTACTAATTTCATTGCATTTAAGATATTATTTTCTATTGATATTCCACCTTTGTAATTACCTGTAAAATGAACTCCATTTAATATTTTTTCTATGCAAGTGAATGAATTCAAATTCGTGTCATAATCAAGTGAATATTGAGGAATCGATTGTGGCCATTTTCGATGATATACAAATTTAGGATCGCTTTCTATTCCATAAATATCTGCTAAGTCGGTTTTTATAATTTCGAGAATTTTATTAGAATTTAATTTAGTCATTTCTGGATGACGTGCTCCACCAACAAATACAGTCATTAAAATTTCATTTCTTGGTGCTCTGTATTTGAACATGGATGATAAATATAATATTCCTAAAATATTCTTCTTCTCAACCTCAGGAACCAATAAACCAAATCCATCATCTATATTAGGTATGTCGTTTTTATTGTAAGCGAGCGTAAATGTATCTAAAGGTGGGTAATTAATTGATTCTATTTTTTTTATATCACCAGTAATTCTTTTATCTTTAATAATTTCGCTGATATTTTTACAAGGGCATGTTATAATTATTTTATGCACAAATTTTTCTATTGATTTTCCGTTTTGCATTATGTTAATTATAAATCCAGGGGATTTAGCATTAATACTATTTACTTTTGAGTTGTAATTAATTCTATCATTTAGTTTGATTGAAAGAGATTTTGTAAGTTCTGATAATCCATTTTGAAATGAAATAACTTCTCTTTTAATAGCATTTTGGTTTTTTTTGCCAATTAGAAATCCTAAGATAAGACTTTTATATTTTTTTTCAAGATGTACTAATTTTGGAAATGCGTGTTTAATGCTAATTTTTTTAGGATCTCCTGAAAATGTTCCTGCTATAAATGGATTGACTAAATAGTCAGCAATTTCATTGTTGAATCTTCTCGTAAAAAAATCATGAATACTTTCATTGTCATCTTTTTTATCAGATTTATTAAATATTTCTTGAAAAATTTTAATTTTAGTTTTTTTTGAAATTAATTTAGTCTTGATAATTGAAATTAGTGAAGATGGCAGAGCTGTAGGGGAGTTATTTTTTAATATATATCGAGAAGATGAGGATTTTTTGGGTTTGATAATATTAAGATTTAGATCCATTATCATTCTTAAGGTCCTCTTATCTGAAATAGCAAATGTGTTAGGCCCCTCTTCAAATAAATATTTGGTATTTTTAAATGTCTTTATTACCCCGCCAGGTCTATTAGAAGATTCGAAGATTTCAAAATTATCATATTTTTTTTGCATTAATGTATATCCACTTGTAAGACCTGATATACCAGCTCCAATGATTGCTATTTTATCCATCATTTGTTTAAAATGTGAATTATGCTTTTAGCCCAGGAATCTGAGTCATTTAAGCTTGGAACCAATTTTAGCTGTTTGCCGCCATTTTTTATAAAATCATCCCGATATGTTTCTTGAATTTCAATACTTGTTTCTAAACAGTCACTCACAAAAGCAGGAGATACAACAAGTATGTTTTTTTTATTAGAAGAGAGCATATTTTCTAGGACTTCATCTGTAAAAGGCTTTAACCATTTATTATCGAGTCTAGATTGAAATGTAACGCTAAACATATTCTTTTTAAGATGTAGAGATTTTGCAATTAAGTTAGTAGTTTCATAGCACATTGCCTTGTAGCAGTATTTATTGCTATCTGATATCCCTGCTTCACATCCATGATCTTTACAGAGCGATTTATCTGTATATGTTTTATCAACGTGTCTTTCGGGTAATCCATGATATGAAAAAAGAATGTGATCAAAGTTTTGATAATCAATCTCTTTTATATTTTTTACAAAACAATCTATAAAAGTTTGGTCATTGTAAAAATGATTTACAAACCGTACTTTTGGAAAATTCCACCATTTATTTATTATCTTATTACATTTTTCAATCGTTGATCCAGTAGATGCAGAAGCATATTGGGGGTATAAAGGAAGAATAACCAATTCATCGTAATTACCATTATAGATCTCTTCAAGAACACTTTCTAAAGAAGGTTCCTGGTATCTCATTGCGTGATAAAAAGTATAATCGTCATTATAGTGTTTATTTAATTTGTCTTTAAGTTTCTGCGTGTAGTCCAGAATTGGGGAGAAATTGTATTTTCTCCATAATTTTTTATATTCTTTAGTTGAATTCATTACTCGAAGAGGAATTATTAAGATATTTACAAGAAAAAAACGTAATAAAAATGGCACATCAATGACTCTCCAATCCATTAGGAACTCTCTTAAAAATAGCCATACGGATAGAATAGTTGGTTTTTTTGGAGAGCCAAGATTAATTATTAAAGCTGCTTTTTTCATAAGTTTATCCAATCAATTGGTTTTAAATATTTATATAGTTCAGCTTCCTTTGATTTAATAGATGGTCTCCAATCGTATTTCCAGTTGCAAGTAGGAGGTAAAGACATAAGAATAGACTCAATTCGTCCATCAGTTTCTAATCCAAATAAAGTTCCTCTATCATAAACAAGATTAAATTCAACATATCTACCTCGCCTGTATTGCTGAAATTTTTTATTTACGTTGTCGTAATCCATTTTGAAATTATTTCTAAAAATATGATGAAAAATATCATTAAAGCTGTATCCAATATCAGTTACAAAATCAAAAATTTCATTTAGATTACCTTGCAAATAGTCAAAAAATATTCCTCCGACACCTCGAGTCTCTTTTCTATGTTTGATATAAAAATATTCATCGCATTTATCTTTAAACTCATAGTAATTAGCACACTCGTGCTTATCACAAATATTTTTTAATTTAGTATGGTACTCAACAACTTCATCAACATTAATGTAGTATGGGGTTAAGTCTATCCCGCCTCCAAACCATGCTTTTTTATCTCTTTCTATGTATCTAATGTTCATGTGTATAGAAGGTACAAAAGGATTATCTGGATGAATAACGATAGATACACCGGTAGCATAAAAACTATTACCTTTGCCAACCATTTTTTTGGAAATCTTATTTGACATTTGACCTGATAGAGAAGAAAAATTTACTCCGCCCTTTTCAATAATTCCACCGGCTAAAGTTCTTGTTCGTCCACCACCAATTCCTTTTTCATAAATCCAGCAATCTTCACTAAATGTTTGGGAAGTTAATTCGGAAATACTTGAGCATATTGAATCTTGTATGTTTTTAAATTCTTTAGATATCAATTCTTTATTCATGCGACTTTGTATGTTGAACTATAAGATTTTACATAATGAATTAGTTTTTCTACAGATTGAGGATTAACATTCGGTGTGATTCCGTGACCGAGATTAAAAATGTGTCTATTCCCAGTTCCATACGATTTTAAAACATTTTTAACGTTTTCCTTAATGACTTTATCGCTACAAAGTAATACTGCGGGATCCAAGTTTCCTTGTAAGGAAATACTATCACCAAGTGTCTTTCTAATTGAATTTAAACTTACCGACCAATCAACACCAATAACGTTGGAATTTATAGTTTGAATCGGATTGATTATATTAGAAATTCCACGAGCAAAATAAATGCTTGGTACGTTTCTTGAATTTATGTGGTCAATGATAGTTTTTATGTATGGAAGTGAGTACTTAGTATATTGTTCATTTGATATAAATATACTGTTGGAATCGAAAATTTGAACTGCATCAACACCAGAATCAATTTGAATATCTATGTACGAAATAATAGAATTAGTAATTTTTGTCATTAGTAAATCATAAAATTTAGGGTGCTCGCTTAGCAATGCTCTAATTTTACCATAATCCTTACTAGGTTTTCCCTCAAGCATATAACATGCAATGGTCCAAGGTGATCCAGAGAAACCAATCAAGGATATTGATTTATTAAGATTCTTTCTAATTCTAGAAATACCTTCAAAAATATTTTTAAGAATGGAAATTTTAAAGTTTAATTTTTCGATGTCTTTCTCATTCAAAATAGGATTTTCAAATACAGGGCCAATTCCACTTTTTAAAGTAAATTTCATTCCAAGTGCTTCTGGGATTACTAAAATATCCGAAAACATTATGGCTGCATCAAGTTCAAATTGTTCAAATGGTAGTAGTGTAACTTCTGACATGATCGAAGGAGTATGCATCATATCGTTAAAACTATATTTTTTTCGAATTAACCTATATTCGGGTAAATATCTGCCAGCTTGTCGCATTATCCATAGTGGAGTACGATGTGTATGCTCGCCATAACATGCCCTGATAAAGATTTGATTATTCATTTTATTATTTTCTGTCATCTAATATCCTTAAAAGTGTTTCTAATTTTGAATCATTTGGGAAAAGTGGCTTTTCACTGGTATACTCTTTTATTTTTTCGGCAGTAGTAGAGCCCATGCAGACATATAAATTGTTTTTCTTCTTAGGTCGTATTGAAAACCAAGTCTCTACACCAGAGGGGCTCCCAAAAACTACTGTTGAATTGCTAATTTTTTTAATAAAATCCATATCTATGTTTTTATTTTTTACAGGTTTGTAAAAAGGAAATGAGTATACATTTGAAGGCCATACATTAAAATTAGATTTTTCAGAACAAAAGTGAATGTATGAATCATTCGTACGTTTTTTAATCCAATCAGATAAATCTTGTGATATTGAGAAAATTTTATCTACTTTAAAATTTAAATTGGTGAAAATTTTAGAAGATTTATTTCCAACTATAAATATATTATGAAAATCTTTTTTAATTAGTTTAGCAATGGTATTAGCCGCAAAAGGACTAGTTATAATTATATTTTTGTATTTTTGAAGCTCATACTCAATTTTTTTAAAATTATCATTATACTTGAGTTCGATTAAGGGTTTATGAATGAGTTCAAATCTAGGATTATAATTTTTTATGCATGAGTAATCTGAGATCGGATTCTGAAGCGTCCATACAATTTTTTTGTTTTTTTTATAATCAGACATTTTTTATAATTTTTAAAAGCCCTTTCCTATGTAAATTGCTCATTATTTTTGATACAAGTGTTTCTTTGTCATCAAGTTTGATTTTCTCATTATAGTTGATTTGATGTCTCCCCCTTGAATCAGAAATAAAAATATAGACATTTAAATGATTTTTAGTTTTACAAACTAAACATCCAACTGGAGAAGTGCAGCCTCCGCCCAATTCTTTCGAAATCTCTCTTTCAATCATTGATATTTCAAATGTATCTTCGTGATTAATTGCTGATGCTATTTCATTAGCATATAAATTGTCTTTTAGCGTCTCAATTGCTATAATTCCCTGGCACGGAGCAGGAACCATTTCTTCTATTGTAAATTCGTAAAATTTTTCATTAATTGACAATCTTTCAATAGCAGATTTAGCAATAATAAGACCATCCCAATTATTCAACTTCATTTTTCCAATTCTTGTTTCAATATTTCCTCTAACATCAACTAATCTAGAATTGGGGAATAGTTTCTTACACTGAATTCGTCTCCTTAAACTTCCTACCCCAATTACTAGATTTGATTTTATTTCTTTAATATTTTTAGATGTTTCTGTTAGTAAAATATCCATTGGAGAATTTCTTTTGAGTACAGCTGCAAGTTTGAAATTATCTTCAAGCTCAATTGGTAAATCTTTCATACTATGAACAGCAAAATCAATATTGTGGCTAGATAAATTATCTTCAATTTCTTTTGTGTAAAAGCCTTTGTCTTGAATTTTTCTTATTGGGGTTAATAAATCTATGTCACCAGCCGTTTTTATTACCTTTATGATGACATTATGATTAAATTTTTGTTCAATTTTTTGTTTAACAAAATCCGCCTGTACTAATGCAAGTTTACTTCCTCTTGAACCTATTGTGATTTGAGCCATGACCTATTCAAAATTATGCATTTTTCTTAATATTTCAACGTAGTTAATTTTCACTTCTTCTTTTGTGTTATCGGATTTAAGGAAATCAATGGGCTCCCTGATAATTTTCTTTATTAAACTTTTAGAAAATAAATTCACTATTTTAAGAGTCTCTTGATCATGTTTATTTTTTAATTTCAACAACTCAGATTTTAATAGGCTTTCATAATAATGTTTTAAATTTGAAATAGTAGGTACAACTTTTAGTTGGTTAAGCCAGTAAATATATTTTGATACTAGGTCATCAATGATATTAAATGCTTGAGGTAGTTCTTTTTCTCGTATTTTAATATATTTTTTTATAACATCATTTAAATCATCAATTGAATATACTTCAATACCTGGAAGTCTTTTCACTGAGTTTTCGATGTTTCTAGGTACCGATAGATCCATTAGTAACATTGACTTTTTTTCAGATTTAAAAACTGAAAGCATTTCTTTTGTTGTAATTAAATTATAATGAGCAGTTGTACACGTTATAACAATATCAACTTCTTTTAATTTATTATGATATTTTTTAAAATTTATAAATTGTGCGCCGACTTCATCTGCTAGTAATTCACCTCTTTCTGTACATCTGTTTGAAATAAACAATTTATCGACACCTTTTTTTTTAAAATTTTGAGCTACTAATTTTCCAGTTATTCCAGCACCAATAATAAGGATTGATTTAGTACTAATATTTGTAATTAGTTCACAGATTTTTTCAACTGCTGTATAGCTTATAGAAAAAGATCCATTTGATAAGTTAGTTTGGTTACGAACTTTTTTACCAACTTCTAATGTTGATTGAATAAGTTTATTCAAAACTGTTTTACTGCCGTTTTGAGACTTTGATAGGTCGAAGCTTTTTTTAATTTGTGAAGTTATTTGAGTCTCTCCTATTAGAAGTGAATCTATACCACAAGAAACAACCATAAGCTGTTTAATACATTCGTTTGAATTTTTGTAAGTTAAGAGGTCTAAATTACATTTCTTTTTAAAGTTATTATAAATGAATCTTATATAGTTAAGCAATTCAGATTTTTCACAATAAGCATAGAATTCGGTCCGGGCACAGGTGGTAAGAATATAAACTTCTTCAATATTAAATCTGTCCTTGTATGTGTAAGCGACTTTAATTTGATCCTCAGATAGGGAAAATAGCTCTCTTTTTGATAATACAACCGATTTATGGGTAACACCATAGTAATGAAGTTTATTTGAAAAGTTATCCATAATGTAATGTAGGTATATTATACACGATTTGCACGTTATTTATATTTTTAAATAATATTAGTTAATACTATTTGAATCAAAACAAATTTACATCAAATTATTTATATGCATGTAACTAATTATAGGGCCTAAGTATCTTTGAATTAGTTGAAACTATAAATAGTGATTTAAGAAATAAATAGAATTTTCTTATGTTTAAAACGCTAATTCTTTTTGTTAGTATCTCAATATTATTGAATTTTTCAATCTTTTTTAATAATTCAAGATAAATCAAGTATGAAGTGTATACACCTATCTGAGCTCCTTTATCGAGTTTTTTTATTCCAATGAGTGCATTTTTAAAATCATTTTTTATGTCTTTTATGATATCAGATTTATTGCAATCAATTGAATTATTTGTTATTTTTAAATTAAAGTAGTTCCTTTCAAGTATTTCAGTGTCATGTTGGATATCTCTTAAAAAATTAACTTTTTGAAAAGCTGCTCCTAAACTTATCGAACTATCTTTGAGTTCTTTAAATTTATTTCTATCGCCATTTACAAATATTTTTAAACACATTAATCCAACAACTTCTGCGGAACCATATATATATTTGTTGAAAGTATCTTCATTGTACGTTTGATTATGTAAATCTAAACGCATACTACTTATAAATGATTTGACTAAATCATAATCGAAATTGTAATCATGGTAAACCTTTTGAAAAGAATTTATTATTGGATTAATACTTATTTTATTTTTTATTGATTTATCAAATTCATTTTCAAACTCATCTAATAGCTCTTTCTTGTTGTATTCATGAAAAGAGTCAACAATCTCATCTGCGAGTCTGACAAAACCGTAAACCGAGTAAATTGCATGCCTGTTTCTTTTAGAAAGTAAAAAGGTACTTAAGTAAAATGAAGTACTGTATTCGTACATAACTTGTAAAGATATCTTTTGAGATAAATTATCGTAAATCTTTTTCATATTTTTTCTCCAATATATTTGAAACTATTTTACCAGAAATTAAGGCAGGTGGGACACCTGGGCCAGGTACTGTAAAGTGGCCACAATAAGCTAAGTTTTTTATTTTTTTATCTATTATTTTGGGTTT
>CEQY01039678.1_pt1 | contig 11093 bp, 9 predicted proteins | sample 361391 | NCBI WGS metagenome assembly CEQY01 (sample SAMEA2621075, study PRJEB7988) | marine metagenome | isolation source: saline water (ENVO:00002010), including
TGAACTTCATCGTTTGAGGCAAGCAACTCAGCAGAGAGATCCTCCGGCGAGGTGACCGCCGGCTCAGAAATTCTTTGGATACCTCCAGGAACTTGACGATAATTAGCATGAAAGATCTCATCTCGTCGCGCATCGACTGCTGCAACAATCAACTTTTGACAGTGCCGGATGGGATATGCGACCAAATCAAGACTAGTGACTCCGATCATGGGAACATTCAGTCCAAACGCAATCGAAATCGCTGATGTGACGCCTACACGTAAGCCAGTATAAAGTCCAGGTCCTATATCAACGGCTACAACACTAATTTCCTCAAGTTCAACCCGAGCCTGTTCGCATACAAACTCTATTTGAGGAGTTAAATTTTCAGCATGTCTCTTCCCTCTTGACGAATGAGCCGACGCTAAGACACCCTCATGTCCACCTATTGCACAGCCCACTTGAGACGTGGAGCTTTCTATTCCTAAAATCAGCATTTAGATAAACCCTTTGCTTCAAGCGACTGCTCTAAAGCAAGCATTCGGCTATTCCAAGAAGGACCATTTGCTGTAATCGTTATCAGGCGAGCATTATCTTTTTCGCCATATTCAAATGAGATTTCCAAGTGATCCTTAGGTAACGCTGAGATAATTTGATCCCCCCATTCAATCAAAGTGACCGTATTACCTTCGAATAACTCGGGTAAGGCTAAATCACGAACCTCTTCAATTTGATCTATCCGATAGACGTCAAGATGATGAATCTGCAAAGACCCTTGATACGTTCTTGCCAGAGTAAACGTCGGACTTGTAATGGCCTCATTAACGCCAAGTGATGCTCCGAACCCTTGCGTAAAAGCAGTTTTCCCCGCACCTAAATCGCCAACTAGAAGAATTAAATCACCAGATTCAATAATTTCAGCAACAGACTCTGCTGTCTGGTGGGTATCTCCAAGAGAACTAGCACTAATTTTTATCACAACTTAAGGTTAGTGCTTCATACCTTCAGAACTGATATGTTCACAAACCATTTGTAATTTATTCGCTAGCAACACTTTTGATAGCAGCTTCAACTGCAAGTGTTGTCAATGCTCGAATTGTTGATATTTCTGCACGAACTTGTCCAGTTGCTGCAACCACTACTGCGTCTCCATCTCCGCTTGTATGGGCAGGAAATAAGGCTCGAGCATAACCATCATGAGCACTTTGGCTAACTAGAAAACATTCTGGTTTATCTAATTTTGCATTCGTTGCTACAACACCAATAGTCGTATTCTCAAATGGGTTAACTTTTGGGATACTAAACTGGCCATCTCTGATCTTCTCTGGATATTCTCCAAAATCAATATCGCCACTTGCATTAACAGCGATTAGGCAAGAAACAATTAAATTTCCTTCTCGAAGAGTTGAACCTCCGAGACCTCCAAGCTCGGAAAATTTCTTACTTCTCCATTTTGATACGGTAGCTCCTGCTCCTGCTCCTACTCGGCCCAAATGCGTTGTTGGAGATGCTACTATCGCAGCTTCTTTCCCCTCTTGGTGCCCCGGCCGAACCGTCGCGGAACCAATCCCGAGGTCAAACAACGAAAGCCCCACAACGATAGGTATTTTTCCCGCCGACGTGTTAAATCCGATATTCGCCTCTTCAAGAAATTCCATTACGCCTGAACATGCGGACAATCCGAAAGCCGAACCACCTGATAAGACCACAGCATTGATTTGATCTACTGAACGCGTTGGCTCTAAGAGCGCAAAGTCTCGGGTAGCCGGTGCACCACCTCTTATCTCACCAGAAGCTATCGTTTTTTGAGGAAAGAGAATCACCGTACAGCCAGTTCGAGCACTCGAGTCTGTCCAATGCCCCACCCTTATTCCTTCAATTTCGGTAATCATAAGTGCACCTAAATGTAACGCCTCGGTATTCTGCTTTCAATACCACAAATTATCTCATAGGGTATTGTGTCTAGGCATTCCGCCCATTCTATGGCAGTAATTTCTTGGCTTAATTGAGTACCGATGAGAACGACTTCATCTCCAGATAATACTTCAGTGTCTCCGCAATCAACGAGAAATTGATCCATTGTGATATTACCGACAATAGGGAATTTTTTTCCACGTATTAGTACCATCCCTCCCTGTCTTCCAAAATTTCGCCGTAATCCATCCGCATAACCCATTGGCACTGTGGCGATTCTTGTATCCTTTGGTGCACGCCAAGCAAGGCCATATGAAACTCCCTCACCTGCACTTATAATTTTCGTGAAAGATACCTCCGACCGCAAACTCATCGCAGGCCTAAGCGAAATATTCTCAGACCAACCTTTGGTAGGAGAAATACCATATGTGGCAATTCCACACCTCACCATGTCATAACGACCATTAGGGAAATTTAAGGCGAGAGCGGAATTTGCTGCATGGCAAATCTTTATTTGAACATCGCTCTCATCTAAATCATCTATTACATGATTAAAAATTGAAAGCTGATGAGTAGAAAATGGATTATCAACATCATCTGCAACGGCACAGTGAGTCCAGACTCCTTCAAGAATCAAGTGTTCGCGCTGTGTAACTGATTGAGCCAGCGAGACCGCAAATTCTGGTTCAGCACCGACCCTTCTCATACCAGAATCTATTTTTAAATGGACATTCAATTTAGTATTTGCGGACGATGCCGCGGCTGCGGCAGCAGAAATCCCTTCCCCACTATAAACAGTCGGAATCAAGCCACATTCAACGACTTCAACCATTTCTGATGGGCGTGGTTCTGAGAGAAGAAGAATTGGGACGTCTATCGCAGCATTTCTTAATTCTCTTCCTTCTTCTACCAAAGCAACAGCTAACCAATCAGCGCCACCCTCCACTGCTGCTCGCGCAACTGGAACAGCTCCATGCCCATAAGCATCAGCTTTGACGACTGCACAGAAGCGCGAGGGTGAAACAAGTTTCTTCAGTTCTGTAACATTATCTCTGATAGCTGATAAATCAATATCAGCCCACGTTGGTCGCATTAAGCACCTCCGGTAAGACCCTAATGATATCTGACGCTATCATCCCTTCAGCTAGACAATTATTAGCAGCTTCAGCATGTATCCAAGCTCCACCTGCAGCAGCTTCAAATGGTGAAATCCCACGCGCTAAAAATCCCGCAATAACCCCGCTCAAAACATCACCTGTTCCTGCAGTAGCCAGCCGCTGATCACCATTGTTGATGATCAGACATCTTCCGTCTGGATGAGCAACAATAGTTTTCGGTCCTTTTAGTAATATGACCATATTTAGCTTCGCAGCTGTTTCACGCACGTCAAGAACGCGATTTGTTTGCGGTCTATGACCGGTCAAATACTCGTATTCCGCATCATGGGGAGTTAGAACAATATGGTCACCAAAATGCCCAGAGTCCAGTCTCTGCTGACCAAGTGCATACAAAGCATCAGCGTCTACAACAGTTGGCATTTTAATTGCAGAAAGTAAGTTAATTACACCCTTTCTGGTTGCTTCTGTTTTACCTAATCCGGGGCCGACAACTATTGCTTTAAATCTTTTAAAATCACTTGCGATTATGTAGTCTTCCCAATCTTCAGATGGTAGATCGAAGCCGACTATCTCTGATGGTATTTCGCCCTGCCCTCCTGGAGTGCTCATTCTCACATAACCAGAACCAGTTCTTAGTGCTGCGTTGGACGAAAGCAATGGCGCTCCATTCATCCCTTCCGATCCGCCGATCACCCAACAAGCTGACATCCATTTATGCTCCCTGTCGGACATGGTATTTAGAATTTTTGCGACATCAGACTTTTCAAGCACAAATGTTTTCGCCACAGAAGCATCTAAACCAATATCAGCAATTTCTATGGATCCTGCATGAAAAGGCCCATCTGCTAATAAGTGGCCATATTTGAGAGCTTGAAAAGTAATTGTTGCATTTGCTGTAACCGGTTTACCTTGAGCTTCACCAGTTAGACCACAGATACCGCTAGGAATATCTACCGAAAGAACCGGACCAGGGAAATCAGGTGCACAATATGGCCTCTTCAGACCTGTACCCACGGCAGCGTCTATTAGCAGATCACACCCATGTACCTTCGCTACGTTGTCATCTGATTGGATAACATTGACCTTGACCCCCCATCTCCGTAAGCATTTTGCTGCCACAATTCCATCAGCTCCGTTATTTCCCTTTCCAGCGATGACTGTCACTCTTTTCCCATACGTGCCTTTAAGCATTTGCCGTGCGTGCCAGGCTACAGCGCTCCCTGCTCGCTCAATCAGTACATTAATAGGCTCACTAGCTTCCTCGTCAATGATTGCCATTTCAGAAGGAGTCACTACAGGGATCATGGATAACTCAGCTCACCGAAAACAATGACATATTCAGTCATAATTCCAATATGAAAGCAAATCCTCTATAGGAGCTATTAGCAAATCAGCTACTGGAATAGACGCAAGAACATCTGCCCTAAATGTTGGTTCAGTCTCTGTGACATAGTCAGAGATTGCTGTATACCTGTTCTTGTAGCCTTCCATTACATGTCTTGCAGCTTGTTCACTTAAATGGTCTTCAAGTTCGATGTGCATAAGAGTAATTCCTACAGTCTGCTTGTCCTTTATCTCAGGGACTAGAATGATGATCCGCTGATCATGTCTACCTCTCGTGATAGTTACTTCTTGTTGAGAAGCCACGAGATGTTTGCTGCCCTTTAATTTAGGATCCCTGTCCGTCCTTGAAATTAGATCGTAAGCTATGCCGCCCTTGTCAACGACATGCACTTGGGCAGTACTTGATTGAACGTCACCCTCAATCGCGTACCTGATAAATCCTGAAATTGATTTAACAGCTGGGTCCATTGCTGCTAAGTAACGAAGATTTTTGTACGAAATACGATCACGTGGTGTGCCAGCTTCAAGCATGCTAGTCACAAGATTCAACTGAATAAGTTCTTCGTCAGATCTAGAAATCCCCACGGTAACTGTTTTCGCCTGATGTTTGATTGCATCAATCGGCCTGGTGAGCTCTTCAATTCCAATCGTTAGTGCTGCATTAAGGTCTTCCAATAACGTTGCAGGCGTCCCTACTTTTCCGGTATCGATTTGGTATGAGTCAAGAGGTATTGTCCCTAGTGCATATCTATATAGCGTTGATATGCGAGTTGCTGTGCTCGCCTCCAAACTTCCGTTATAGAAACCCGAACGCAATCCATCAAAAAATAGGTTAGTTATTGACTGCAACGATTCATAAATAGACTCTAAGAGCTCTTGCGAAGTTATGTTCGGGTCTTCTGACAAAGTCTTTTCAATCGCTGATCTGGTCTGCCTGAAAGGTAAAGCTAAAGCGTCTATTGACAAGGCTGCTTCATATCCAAATAAATGCCCGACCATGGTTGCAAGGATAAAAGATATTCTTTGGTTCGTTTCTGGAACAACTATTACATTGTGGGCGTCTGGGTAGGCATTCCCGTTATCAGTTATTACGATAGGCGCCGCTTTATGAGCTTTATAAATTGCAACTTCTTTTGCAACATCAGACTGCATCGAATCATTAAGTCCAGTCGCACAAATAAGCACTAGCGGTTCAGCAGAGAGATCAATATGTTTTTTATCTTCTGTGAAATCTGCAGCTATTGATTTATAACAAAGCTCTGAAAGTTTTATTCGTATTTCCCTTGCAGCTACCATGTTCAAGCCATTGCCGACAATAGCCCAATAGCGCCTAGAGGGTGCCAGCTCAAAAGCTATATCACGTATCCGATTTTGTTGTTTTAGAACATCAACCATTTTCTTTGGGAGCTCATTTAGTTCATACAAAAGAGTTTGACGATTCTCTTGGTTTACAGAATTATTAGGCCCACTTATAACCTGATCTCGTATTGAAATACCTAATAAAAAACTTGCTGCAATTTGTGAGTAAAACGCTTTTGTTGAAGCAACACTCATTTCAATGTCTCGACCATCCGATGTGTAGATAACTCCATCTGCCTTTTGGGATAGATCCGAGTTTCTTCTGTTCACAATTGCAATTACTGAGGCACCTCTACCTCGGACTAGATCTACGGTTCGGTTGGTATCCGTAGTCGTTCCTGATTGACTAATAGCAACCACCAGCACATTAGACATGTCAGTTGATAACCTAAAACCTGAAAGCTCAGTTGAAGGGATTGACTCTACAGAAATCTCTGTTTCCTCTTTTAGATATTGACCTAAGGCTTGTCCTGCCACAGCAGCTGTTCCTTGCCCTATGATATAAATCTTATCTATTGTGTGATCTTCCAATTTTTTTCTAATTAATCTTGGAAATTCAATTTCGGAGTGAGCGACCCTAAAGCTTCCATTATCGTTCAACAGATTACCTCTAAGAGTCTTCTCAAAAGATTCAGGAGACTCAAAGATTTCTTTCAAAAGAAAATGTGGGAAATTTCTACGGTCAATATCTCTGGTTGTAATTTCAGCTTTTGTTAACTCATTGTCTTTAATTGGGAGAGGAGTTCCGTCATAGGCGATACGCTCCAGTGACTCAAACGCAACAGGTTCCTTAAGCGAAACAGAGACAATCTCTCCGGGTCCGGAAACACTATCATTGCGGTTGGGAAGGATTTCTCCGTTCAACCGCAAATAATTATCTGTAGTCTCAACAAGGCCATACGGTTCGCTCGCCACTACATAAGCTTCATCAGAGAGCCCGATATATAGTCCTTGCCCACTTCCCCGCAACGCCATGTATAACTTATCAGGTTCTAAATCGGTATTCGCAATGATCGCAATGGAACCATCTAAAGATTGCACTGTTTGCCTGAAGGCTTCATCAAGGTCACTAAAAGACCCATGTTGATTAGAGAGCTCATTTGAGATAATTGCCGGAATAACTTTTGAGTCCGAAGTTATGAGTTTGGGAACTTCTAAATTTCGGACTCTTTTAAGGTCAGCAAAGTTATCAACATCTCCATTAGCTGCGGCTACCACAAACGGGCTGTCTTCACTTTTAAGTAATTCTGAGTTCATAGGATGAGCATTAGGCTCCGAAATAATACCAACGCTTGCCCATCGTGAATGACCTATGGCTACTGCTGTTACATTCTCATTTTCAAGCGCTCTGTAGAAAAGATCATCAGCTAAAATCAATTTGCGGAGCTCTCGAGTATTGTCTCCAAGCTCACCTATTTCAGACGCTACTTTGTAAACAATACTTAACGCATTATCTAGAACTCTTACTGATCCAGATTTGTAATTCAGATCGTTAGCCCTGTCCTCAATTTCTTGGCGTACTTCTGGGTTTTCAAGATCTAACCCGTGATTTTGTATCATGAGATGAATCCCAGCTGAGTCCCTGCCGCGTACTTCAAGCCTGTCTAGCCCTGCGAGAACTTGCTGGACTGTAAGAAGTATCTCAATGAAGCGATCTCCCTTTCGGCCAGCTAGAAGCTCCTCTACTGATTGTGAAACGATAATTCGATCATATTCAATATGCCAAAGGAGGTCTTTGAGTTTGATTAGGTCAGTGTTTATTTCTTCTAGTTTCTGACTATCCATTCCAGCTTGCACAAGCTCTGATTCAAAATTTTCTACATCTTCTGCGAGGTTTGAACAAATGCCTTGCAGATAGACGCGAAATTGTGGATCGTTTATTAGAGCATTAATTCCTGCAGCTCCAGAAATAAGTTCTTTTACTTCACGCAATTTTTTAATACATTGCAAAATATCTTCGTGTCCCTGAATTTTTACAAGATTCGAGAACTCAGCACTCTGTGTTATCCATTCAACTGAAGGTGGAATCCGTGATGATTTCTGTCTAGCAATGGCAATAATCCCGCACATTATTCCATTGTAGGGATTTAACTAGCTCTTATCACGGCAGTTACGTCATCAATAACTTGATATTTATGATTTTAGAGCTTGTTTTATTGACTTTATGACTTCGTTTGCTACGTGATGGACTTCCAATTCTGATTCACCTTCAACCATTATGCGCAAAATTGGTTCCGTGCCTGACGGTCGAACGAGTACACGCCCCTTTTGAGTGAAGATAGATTCTGCTTCTGTGATAAATGGCTGTACTTGCTCAAGAATAGTTTTTTGATTACCTAACTGTTCTTTGAGTTCTACTGAATGGAGTACTTGAGGAAACTTACGCATAGAAGACTGAGCTAACTCGACTAATCTCACCTGAGACCTCTTCAAACAGTCTAGAAGGTGAAGCCCTGTTAAAATTCCATCTCCTGTTCTGGCTTGATCAGAAAAAATTATATGTCCGGATTGTTCTCCTCCAAGACTCCAATCGTTCTCACCTAACGCTTTAAGTATATGCCTATCGCCTACAGCAGTCGTGTGGACACTTATTGCTTCTGCTTGCATCGCTTCGTGGAATCCCATGTTCGCCATTACAGTCGCTACGACGGTATTATCTCTCAGTTTTTTTCGCTGCTTAAAGTCGCGAGCAAAAATTGCCATAAGATAATCTCCATCTATGGTGTTGCCACCGTTATCTATGGCTAGGACTCTGTCCGCATCCCCATCAAAGGCTAGTCCTAAATCTGCATTTAACTCTTTTACCGCATCACGAAGAGAATTCATGTCAGTAGAACCGCAATTCCGGTTGATATTATTTCCGTTAGGTTCAGAATGGATAACGGTTAGGGCAACTCCTAGTTCTACAAATATTTGGGGAGCTATATTACTTGCTGCCCCGTTGGCGCAATCAATAACAACAGACATGTCTTGAAAGTTTTTTTGTAAAGATGCATTTTTCAAAGAATCTATCCATGAAGCGAGGTAGGTCTGACTATCTGCTGATACTTCAACACTTCCATGAGTTGGTGGTATCGATATTCGTTCGCTAAGAAGATTTTCAATTTCCTTTTGTGTCTCATCAGAGAGTTTTTGTCCGTTAGGTAGAAAGAATTTGACACCATTGTATTCAGCGTGATTATGTGAGGCGGAAATTACTGCTCCAGCAATTTCAAATTCAGAAGCAATATAAGCTATGCCTGGAGTTGGCACCATTCCTAAATATTGTGACGTAGCTCCTGCAGCCTTTAGCCCACCTGCCAAAGCACTCGCGAAGGCGTGTCCAGACTCGCGCCCATCCGTTCCGATCACGAACTCTTTAACTTCGATAGCATTTGACGTTGCAAAAGCTAGTTTAGACACCAATCCAGTAGTTAATTCAGAGTGAGCTAGACCCCGAACTCCATCAGTACCAAATTTAAGTCCCATGTAATCTAGGTTAATGCACTTTCAATATTTGTTGACACCAAGTAATCGGCAGGAAGCCAAAGGAGATTTATCGCTTGGAGAATTGAGGAGCTTTACGAGCTTTTTTAAGACCGTATTTCTTAGATTCTTTCTTTCGTGAGTCTCTAGTTAGAAATCCGGCTTTTTTAAGTGACTCTCGATGATCACCGTCAATATCTACTAGAGCTCTTGCGATGCCTAATCTTAAAGCACCAGCTTGTCCAGTTGACCCGCCACCGTCAATAGTTGCATTGATATCAAAGGTTCCATCTGTACTCGTGACACGTAACGGTTCAGTAATCATCATTCTGTGAGTGTCTGAAGGAAAGAAATCTTCTAGAGTCCTTCCATTAACAGTTATCTCACCTGATCCGGATGTAACGCGGACTCGAGCAACGGCTCTTTTCCGCCTGCCTGTAGTTTGAACAAGTGAGTTTGCCATACCTTAAACTTCTTTCGCTCGTGCGTGATCTATTTCCAACGCAATTGGTTTCTGTGCCTGATGTGGATGAGAAGTTCCAGCGTAAACTTGTAGTTTCGATAGTTGCTGTCTACCTAACCTGTTTTTAGGTAGCATGCCTCGAATTGATTGACGAACTATTTCAGCGGGTTTTTTCGCTAATAGCTCTTCGTAGCTATCAGATTTGATGCCGCCAGGAAAACCGGTATGACGGTATACGATTTTTCGTTCTGCCTTCCCGCTTGTGAGTACTACTTTGTCAGCGTTGATAATAATTACGTGATCGCCAGTATCAATGTGAGGGGCATAAGTAGCTTTATGCTTTCCTCTAAGGATTTTAGCAACTTCGGTTGCCATCCTTCCCAGCACAAGACCTTCAGCATCTACAAGATGCCATGAGCGTTCTATTTCAGATTTTTTTGGTGTATATGTAGCCACAACTTTATTCTTTTCAAGTTATCTTCCTAAATCAGTTAGGACAACTATCTACGATACGGTGAAACAACTCCCTAAACAACCAATTTTTTGAGACATCATTGCTTTTTTGGATCTCAATAACCAACTTCCATTAGTGTCAAACCATGAGGAGGCGCCACAACTCCTGCAGAATTTCTGTCTTTCTTTGAGATAATTGTTGACATGTCTGATTTATTCAAACGTCCTTTTCCTATAGATACAAGCGTTCCCACAATTGACCTAACCATTTGGTGACAAAAGGATGTTGCTGTAACCCATATTTCAACGAAAGATCCTTCCTCCTTTACGGTAATGGAGATTACTTCTCTTATTAAGGAAGCATCCTCCTCTTTCCCATCAACAAGAATGGTGGCTTTACGACAAAATGAACTGAAGTCATGCTCTCCAACTACAGCCTGAGCCGCTCGTTGCATACTGTCAAGGTCTAACTGTGTCCGAATATGCCAAGCAAATCGATGAGAGAAAGGGTTAGGGTAATTATCATTGAGAATTCGATATCTGTATGTCCGACAAATAGCTGAAAACCTCGCGTTAAAAGAATCGTTTGTCCTTTGCAGGTCTCTTACCGTTATGAACGGAGCACAGAGTTTATTAAGAGATCTTTCAATTTTCTCAATATCGAAAGCTTCAGCATCAAAAGAGATTACTTGACCTTCAGCATGGACGCCTGCGTCTGTTCTCCCTGCACATGTTAAATGAATTTCATGACCGAAAATTTTCTCTAACGATTGTCTCAATTTACCTGCGACTGTATCAACATCAGGGTTTTCTGCAAAACCATGGAAGGGACCGCCATCGTAAGAGACGGATGCTCTATACCGGTTCATGCCATGAGGAGGGACGGAAACCATGGCTTTCTAGTTACTGATTCCTTGACGGGTCAATTAAACAAGTTCAATTCTTGCCATTGGAGCGTTATCACCGTAACGAGGACCCATTTTTAGGATTCTGGTGTA
>CEQY01201401.1_pt1 | contig 11089 bp, 7 predicted proteins | sample 361391 | NCBI WGS metagenome assembly CEQY01 (sample SAMEA2621075, study PRJEB7988) | marine metagenome | isolation source: saline water (ENVO:00002010), including
TCTTCATCTTCATCATCCGTAACCTCTTTTTCAGTTGTCTTCTCAACATACAATTTAATTGGAAAATCTACAAACTCTGAATGCTTTTTAACAAGCTCTTTTAGTCTATTCTCTTCAAGATATTCAACCATATCTTCCTTTAGAGTAAGTACAATGCGAGTTCCGCGACCAATTCTCTTTGCTTCTGGTTCATCTGCAACTACGGTAAAAGAACCTCCTGCAGTTGATTCCCAAGTATATTGTTCATCTTCGTTATTCTTTGATGTAACTGTTACTTTATCAGCAACTAAATAAGCAGAATAAAAACCTACACCAAATTGACCAATCATAGATATATCCGCACCAGCAGTCAAAGCTTCCATAAATGCCTTCGTACCTGATTTAGCAATTGTACCAAGGTTATTTACCAAATCAGATTTTGTCATACCAATTCCAGTATCACTTATTGTTAGTGTTTTGTTACCTTTATCTGGAGTAATCTGAATCTCCATATTTGATTCTGATTCAAGAACAGATGAATCTGTTAAAGATTGATAACGAATCTTATCTAATGCATCTGACGCATTAGATATTAATTCTCTTAAAAAAATCTCTTTATTAGAATAAAAAGTATTAATAATCAATGATAGCAATTGATTAATATCCGCAGAAAAAGCAAAAGTCTCAACGTTAGTATCAGCCATTGTTATATTTTATTATATTCGCCATTTCTTTATATAACTATTATACAAAATCATATAATATGACCAGTATATGTATTTCTAAATGGATTGACTATAATATTGTCTGTGCTCAAGATTATCTTATTCAAATCATTATTGATTTTCTTTCTATTTCTGATAACATATACTCCACTTTTCTAGAACATGTTACTCTCAATAGATTTATTGGATTTGACAACAAAGATTTAATTACACACTACTTTCACAAAGCTACAAGAAATAGGTTCATAATCCATCAATTTATAAGATATTGGATATTTAAACGAAAAAATTTACATTATATCAATGATACAGACCTTTTATTAGAACCATTTGATAATACTAAAAATTATCCAACTATTGTTGATAATAGAGGGATTTATCGGTTTGGTTCAGGAGACATATACAAAATGTTTATTTCAAATTTGGAATATAGTGAATATCAAATGCCTCGCATATTGCCTATAAAAAATCCTTGGTCTAACCAGATTCTTAACAAAACTCAACTATACAATTTGTTCATATCTTCCTATCAATTACATAAAACACCATGGCTATTTATTGAATATGCTAAATTAGATTTTAATGACCAACTTTTATTAAGAAGACACAATAGTTATCTTTCGGAAAAAGCTATATACAATGATGTTTCAAACTTATCCGAAAAGGAATTCAGAAAAGAATGTGATAGAATTTTCAGGTATAACATTGTGAATTCTATTATTCGTTATAATTACTTCAAATATAACTCATTAGATTCAATTAAAATCAATGTATTGCGCAAATTTTTCAAGCAAATTATAATTAATAATCATTTAAGAGATGGGTTTGGATTAAGCATATCTTCTAAAGAAAAACAATCCCTGTTTCAGTTATGGGGACACTATCCTCATATTATAACTAAAGTTGATAAAAATAAGATAAATTCTGAATATGAAACAGATATATCGAGGGCAAGATTGTTGTATGCATATAATGAAATTTTGAATCTTTCTCACAACCACACTATAAATCATACGGAAATAACTGCCCAACTACCTGATATTATGGATATATCTTTTGAACAATCCACAGAATATAGGAGAAATAGTATTCTAAATAACACTATAAGACCTCCAATTAGTTTTCAAATAGAAGGTAGAAATTATGATACAACACCTTCAAATACAAATGATATACCATTCACATTTGGAGAAACTAACCAACAAGAAATACCTAATATATTTCAAACAAATTTAGAACAATATATGGAAGAAGACTATTAAATAATTTACATTATAACTATTAATGGAGGACGACGAGCAGAATCCACAATATACGTTTCAAACTATCAATAGCAAAAGAGAACGTTCTGAGGAAGATATGGACTCTTCTCGTGCAAAAAGTCCACGTAATACAGATGAAGGCCGTTCAACACCAGCAACATTACAAGATAATCTTGAAATACCCGCAAATCTTGATAAAATATACGAACAAAATTTTATACGCCAATCCTTTTTAAAGGATATATTTAAATTTTGTAAACTATGGAATGGTGTCATATCAGGCTCTTTTTCACTAGCTGTTACAATGGATACACTTAATTTAGAAAGAACTACAACATTATCAAACTATCCAACATGGGAACCAGAAGATATAGATATATACTTTGTTATACCAAAAGAATCTACTGAAAATATGACAATGGATGGAAAAAATATATTCACCATTATTAACGCTTTCTACACATATTTTTGTGTTATTAAAAAATATCTTCATAAAGTCCCAAATAATACTATATTTGATACAAAACCCGGATTATGTAATGGTAATTCTGCTAATACAATATACCCGGATACATGTATGGTTCAAAGCTTTATTTCTGAAAAATTAGTTGATGTTTTAGATATTCAACTAATATTCTATTATTATGAGGACAAAGTTTCAAGATATCAACAATTTGAAAATTCTGTACTAAATGTTTATGATTATAGAATGCTTCAAACATATATTACTGTTACAACCGATGACGATATTCCAATTATTAGATTTGTATCCAATGATGTGAAAAATGATATATTGGACAAAAGGCTTACAATCGTTTATAATCCAAAAGAAAACTATAATTCATGTATGAAAAGTATTTATAGAAGCGTTAAATATATAGATAGGAGCTTTCGTCCAGACAATCTAAGAGATTTTTTAAATACTCAAAAATTCAGAATTGATAATTCGGCTTTGAGAACATATAATCATATTAAGGTGACTGGCGTCACATACGATTGGAAATCAGCAGAATCAAGACAAGAAGTTGAAACTTTATGTCGAGATAATGAATTAGTTCCCATAGATACTCAATATAATATCTGGAAACGCCCCTCAAATATAGGTTATACAATACCAGGATTACTTAAAGTAGAAATATATGAAGAAGATGATGGTTCCATTAACTATGAATTAATAGAACGTGTAGAACGTAAATTGTTTGATATTCAAATTAAATGGAATAAACTGAATACCAGAGAATACTTTGAATGGTATCTACTACCACCTTTTGTAAACAAAATGGACTTACAATTACTTTTCTTTTTAAAAGCTACACATGAAAAGAATATAGCGTTAATGAGAGATATTAAAAATAATATTTCCCTTCCACAATTAGGTTCAGCTTTAAGTTATACTTTCTTTCATCCCATTGTTTATGAAAATAGAGTTATTGTTCCGAATGAACATATAACGGACTCTGCTTTATGTAAAACTACACAAGCAATTAAGAATATATATATTAGAGAAGCATTAAGACACCAACAAATCAAAACTTCTAACGAATCAAGACTTGATAATACTACATTTAATCTTATTCTAGAGACGAATTCTACTTTCGAAAATTTAAACTTACCTTATACACGAATATTTGCTGAACAATACGATTTTTATATCGCGAATATTGATGGATTAGCTACATATGATATGTATGGTATTCCAACAGAATTCTTTGATATATACGAATTTACTTTATCAGAAAGTGATGCTCAAACAGCAGAAGATGTTCTTGATTACGGGGGCATTGCTAAATTATATTTTACAAAACTAAATTCTGAATTTAAAAGTATTTTAGACAATAATCCCTTCGAAATAGAACCAACAAATGGCAGATTATTTCATTACCTTCCCAATTGGAAAAAATTAGCTATCATTTTAAAACTTGCAGATAAAAATCAAGTTAAACAAGCTTTCAAAATTGATAATTCTGTTCTTAATAAAGTTTTCAATACCCAAGGTATTCAATATATCGAAATTATTTCCGGTTGTGGATTGATATCAATACCACATTGCTCTCATAATTCAGATATTAATATTAAGTTATTATGCCGATTTATTCAAGAATATGGATGTAAAGAATATGAAGAAAGTGATAAAGATTCTTTCGATGCTACTTTCCCACCAAATGAACTAAATTTTAGTTTTAAATATCCAAATGAAATGCCGAATATTACTTCTAATGTTATAACCCTTATTAAAAATAATTTCTATTCATCTGATACAAATTATAGTGTTGAGCAATTTGAATCTAATTTAAAAGAATTTATTGGAATTCTTACTCATAATAATAATATAAGATCACCTCCAATACTTGAAAGTTGGGAATTTATGAGCAATATATTACCATGCTTTTCAATTATACACTTGAATAGTGAAGAAGGCAAAGAATATGTAAAGACATTAATGCGTTATACTGAATCAAATAATCCAAATATTAACTCAGACTCTATTAATAGAATTAAAACCTATATGAATCGATTTTTTGATGAATTATCTATAAATGATAATGAACACCCCAATGTTAAAGAACTTGTCCTATTTGCAACTGGCAGTATTGCACTTCCTAACGAACTGAAGTATACACTACAAATGGAGTCAAATAATTACGAAAATCTTCACTTACCCGTATCACATACATGTTTCAATCAAATTGATCTCCCATGGATTCCAATACATCATTACCCAGATGATTTTTATGACAAATTCAGAGAACAATTTGTAAAAAGCATTGAAATTGTAACAAATCTTGATTTAAATCAACAATCAAATATTGATACTATGGACATCATTGTAAATAACCCTGACAGACCAGAATCACCTCAAACACCTGAACATAATGAACCACCCCCTCCACCAAATTCACCTGCAGATTATATGGAAGGTGGACATAAAACAAAACAAAAAAAACTAATCTATAATCCCATTAATCAAAAACGCGAATAATATTCACTTACCTTCGTATTTGCCTTTATTCCCCAAGGATCCATAGTCTTTATATATAAACCTTCAATACTCTTAACTCGACTTAATGCAACATATGTTTGTCCTTCCTCAAATATACCAGAACCTATATCTATTTCTGCCATATCTAATGTTGCACCTTGACTTTTGTGTATTGTTATTGACCAAGCCAATATTAAAGGTATTTGTGTAATTGAAATATTTAGCTCACTATCTTCTGAAGATTCCCAACTAAATGGCTTCATTACTGTTTCCAGTCCATTATTAAAATGTACTATTGGTAATCCAGTTAAATCTTCAAATCCTACAACTATCCCACAACTTCCATTACATATAGGTAAATATGCTTCAAGATCAATATTTGCAACACTCATCACTTGTGCACCCACCTTTAGTTCTATACTTTCTAAACACGGTATCTGATTTATCAATGATTTTACTTCTTTCTTAACTTTTAAATCGTTCTTATCATAATACCTTTTCTTATTTACTATATCAATTTTCATTCTATATTTACGTACATTACCTGGTAATGCATCCAATTCAGATTTGTTTAATGTTTCAACCGTTTTCTTTAAAGGATATAATTTTGTAGGTTTTATTTTCAAATCATCTACGTTCTTTTCTACACAAGACATCAAAACATTAAATGATTTTCTGGATATTTTACCTTTTCTTACTTGATTCAATATCTTAATATAATTGCTATCTTTTTGCCTAAATATTGTCTTTAGTTCGATTTGATTCTTAAAAGTATTTGACCATTCTAATGATTCAAAACAAAATGCACGACTATATTCATCGTTTCCTATAGGGGGCAATTGATAAAAATCACCACTAAAAATTAACTGTATTCCCCCAAATGGTTTGACATTTTTTCTTGCCAATTTACCTATCAAATTCAAAATTTCAAATAATTTTTTTGATAACATACTTACTTCATCAACAATCAAAACATCTGTTTTTATCCACTTCCTTTTATTTATAACCTTCTCAACACATTTATTTGCAATGTTCTCTATACTTCCATCTATATTTGTACCTAAACCACTCCATGAATGTATTGTTGTTCCTTTACAATTTAATAATATAGCCGCACATCCGGTTAATGCACACACTTGAACCCTCTTTCTGCTTTTTCTATAAATATATCGTATTAGTTCTGTCTTTCCACTTCCCCCAGCACCAGTTATGAACACATTCTCTCCTTTCTCATAATGTTCAATAACTCTCTTCTGCCCATCAGATAGTTCCATTCTATATTTATTTTATATCATTCTATTTAATCAATTTTCATAAAAATGATATATTATTGCCCAATATCAGGTATAACAAATTATCTATACATATATATAATACATATGAATGATATTAAATATGTGGATAAATCGTTAATCCAAAAACCTATTCGGGTTGAGAAAAAACCCATTCCTAAAATTGTTCGTCCTGAACTTATAAGAATGGATGCATTGGGAAGGAGAGTAAAGGAACTTACTGATGAAGAAAAGACAATAGGATATAAAACATTGGAAGAATTCAATCTATTACAACACAATAAACTCTTTTAGAATAAATAACATCGTTTTCTTATATTCTATCGTGTTTTTTATATATTATATGTACCATTAATCTTCATTGGAGTTTTTACTTCATAAATTTCAATATTTCCAATACATTCTTTAACATTACCTATTTATAGCCTCGAAAATAAAAAAATGATTCATTATTTCTCTTAGAGATGATAATATCTTTCGTTAAGATATAGTAATACATCTACAGACATACAATCATGACCTCTGTCAAAGTTAAGACTATTCCTGCGCGCATCGTTACCGACCGCAAGCACATTTTCAGTGCTATGCTCCAAGACATTAATGATATGGGTCCTATTGACTTCATCGAAATGTTCAAGGAAACGCGTGAAAAGTACGAAACTATGCCTTTGGCTATCAAGACCAAGACGACTAAGATTAAGGCGCCTAAGCTATCTACGCAAACTGGATGGCTGCTTTATTCTCAGGAGTTCGTCACAAATCAGAAGGTACAGGCTTTTGAACTATTCCAGCAGTTTGACGACGAGGAGCAAAATGCGGGTAAGGACGAAAAGGAGAATGGCACTATCAGTGCAAAAAATTTCAAGAAGGCTGTTAAGAAGCTCGGTATTGAACTTACGACTGAAGTTAAGAGCAACGCTCGATTCAAGAAGTTCAATCTTACTCAAGTTCTACGAACTGAGGCTGGGCGGATGTGGAAGGAAGCTGATAAGGAGGAATACAACGAGAAGGCCGAGGAGTTTAACACTCAGAGCATCGAGGAATGGCGAAACGCTTACGAAGATAGCAATGGCAAGTTCATGCTATCTACTGAAGACGTCGTCTCCAAGATTAAGGCATCTGGACCTGATTCTCCGGAGGTGAATATCAAGAAGAACATGAAAAAGGGTGATATTCTCCATATTATCGGGTGTGTTGGACTTGCCAACGAAGTGTCCCACTCTTCTAAGCTGGACGAATTGCGTAATGCTCTACTGGAGTACTACAAGGGCAATTGCGTTTAGACACTTATATATCCATCAAAAAAACCATAAAAAACAAAAAACATACAAAAATTAAAAAAGCCTATGAAATTTTTTTCTGTTCTATTATATGCATACACCTCAGTATTGGCACTTTATTAAACTCAAAAAAATGTCATTATTAAAAGACCTTGATATTAGACAACAAAAAAAAGCACTTAAAAACATGTCTTCTGTTGAAGAAATGGTATTTAAACGCACTTATTTATTCGCGTCTGTAGTACCATGTCCATAGATTTATATGTTTGTGTATTTTTTTAGAAATAGTTACCTTTTATCTAATAATATTATGATATTCAATGATGATGTTTGGAATATAATCAAATTATACATTTTTCCTAAACATTTATGGACACTTCCAGAAAATATTACTTTTTCTAAAATAATGAAACAACTACCCAAAATCACCAACGTTTCATCGAATAATAGATTCATTCTTTTTTTCAATCCAAAATATACAAATATATCCTTCGTTAAAATATTGGAATTACTTAACTGGTATGATCATACTCTAACACATAAAATCTTAATAGAATCATATATTTCCATTCAAAATAATGAAAACAATGAAGAACATATTTCAATACATCCACCTCCACCACTTATAATATAAGCACTATCCAATATATAATTATATATGCGTATGTTTTTGTTTTTTAATACACTTTTCGTATTTTGTAGTAGCTTTTCCACTAAACGTTACATTCCTAAATCTAATCTAGCAATTTTTGGAGTAACTGGTAAAACAGGTAAATGTGTACTTCAACAAGCCTCAAGTATGAATAAAGGAGTCTTTTCGCTTGTTAGACCAAAAAATATGGTTGAAACAGACGAATCTCATACTGTTTATTATGGCGATGTTACATCTTTAGATGACGTAAAACAAGTATACGATGGTAATGTAATTACTGGAACAATTATATGTTTAGGTGGAGCAACCTCAAAAGTTGGAAATACTATGTTAACAGAAGGTACAAAAAATATTATTGATTGTATTCTTAATTCCAAGTTGTCATCTAACCGAATCGCAATTGTCACATCCATCGGTACAGGCGATAGTATCAATCAACCTCCTCTTTTTTTTAAGATATTAATGAAAACAGTTCTTAAAGATGCTTTTGTCGATAAAAACAATCAAGAAGCATTGTTTCTTAGTGAAGATGGAATTGGTAAAGATTTAGATTTTACAATAATACGTCCAAGTGGATTAACAGATGATAGTCTCAAAAATACTTTCATTATCGAAGAAGGTTCTGGAACAATACCCAGAATGAGTGTTGCTGAATTTTTATTAAATGCTATATATGATAGAAAATTTCCATATATTGGCACAGCCGTATGTATTACAGGACAAGAACCAAATATTAATGGCCAAATGTTTGAATCTAAAATTTAGTCATTATAAGTTTAATTCAAATAATTCATTTACATTACTACTTCCTTGAACTATTTCATAATTTAGAGAAGATATATCCATCTCTGATATATGTCCCTTTGTTTCAGTTACATAATGAAATACCTTTATCTTTGATACTATCTCAGGAGAACCTAACATACCTGATGTACTAACATTTATTGCTGCAAATAAGGTATTGCTTATTGTAGGATGTTCTTTTATTATTGCAGAAGAATATATCGCTCGATTCTCCTCTCCAACATAAATGCCGATTACATCATTTATCTTCACATTATTTCCACTTATTGGATACACAAAAAATGTAAATGGTGTATAAGTATATACTACTGGAACACCCAAAGCTTCACTTATTGTATATAGTTCTAATTCGGGTTCTGGCTCTGAAACTCCACTAATAGGTAATAATCCATTTACATTTAGTTCTATCAGACTTGATACATTACTTGAATTTATTGGCAAGGTAAAATTCTCTAATGAATAATCTATTGATATTAGAACCCCCTTTGTATCATCCATATAGTGGAAAATCTTTATAGATGATATTGTTTCTTCTACTCCAAGTGTATTTACATTTATTGCTGCAAATAATGAGTCATCAAATCGATTTACTACACTTTGTCCTCTATTTTCATTACCTACAAAAATTGCTATCACATCATTCTCATTCACACCACCATATATTGGACTTATGTAAAGCACAAATGTTTCGGGTGCAGATATATTTCCATTTGGATTAACTATATCCGATAAAGCTTCTTCCAATGTTAACAAAATAATTGATGACTCATATTCAGGAATCATTCCCGAATAATCTAATCTAACCCAATCTGACGCATTATTCCCATTTATTGGTAAAGAATAATTCTTAGAAGAATAATCGATTTCTATTAAATATCCCTCTATTGAATTCACATAATGGAATAGTTTTATTTTAGATATTTCATCACTTATACCTTGTGTATTCACATTTATAGTTGAAAATAACAAATTATTATAACTACTCACCGCGCTTTGACCCCTATTTTCATTTCCTACATAAATTGCTATTATATCGCCTATATTTACATTACCTATTATTGGACTTATATACAAAATATAGGTATATGGTTCCGAAATTGGTGCATTTGGGTTAATTATTTCTGACAAAGCCTCTTCAATTCTCAATATTTCCAATTCTGGCTCTGGTTCTGGTTCATAATATGGAATCATTCCTGAAAAGTCTAATGATATTGGATTTGATGCATTGTTTCCACTTATTGGTAATATAAAATTATTTGAACTGTATTCTACCTCTATTAAATACCCTTTTGTATTATTCACATAATGAAATACCTTAATCGTTGATATTTTATCTTGAATACCTTGAGTATTAACATTAATTGCTACATACAATCCCCCATTATATATTCTTAATTCACCTTGTCCTCTATTCTCATTATTCACAAAAATTGCAATTATATCATTCTCATTTACTCCCCCATTTATAGGACTTATATATAGCACATATGATTCAGGTACCCCATCCGGACCATTCGGATTTATTACTTCTGGTAATGCCTCATCTATTGTTAATAATTCCAACTCTGGCTCTGGTTCTAATTCAGGAATAATTCCAGATAAATCTAATCTTATCGGATTCAATGCATTATTTTCACGTACTGGTAATATAAAATTATTTGAAGAATAATTTATTGCATAAAGATATCCTTTGTTGCTTGTTACGTATGTAAAAATCTTAATAATAGATATTTTATCACTAATACCTTGTGTATTTACATTAATTGCAACATAAAATTCTCCATTATAAGTTGCTATTATTCCTTCTCCTCTATTTTCATTATTCACAAAAATTGATATTACATCTCCTTCATTTATACCCCCAATAATAGGACTTATATATAGTACATATGTATCAGGTGTTCCTTCAGGTCCGTTTGGATTTACTATTTCGGGTAATGCCTCATCTATGGTTAGTAATTCCAATTCGGGTTCTGGTTCAATTGTTACCTCTGATTCTGGTTCGGGTTCTGGTTCAGGTTCTGGCTCTGGTTCTGGTTCAGGTTCGGGTTCTGGTTCCAGTTCAGGCTCAGGTTCTGGTTCAGGTTCTGGTTCTGGTTCAGGTTCTGGTTCAGG
>CEQY01396317.1_pt1 | contig 11089 bp, 16 predicted proteins | sample 361391 | NCBI WGS metagenome assembly CEQY01 (sample SAMEA2621075, study PRJEB7988) | marine metagenome | isolation source: saline water (ENVO:00002010), including
TATTATAGTACCAATTATTATGTGAGTAAATTTGGGGGGCAGGTCAAGGCCATTGAACAAAAGCTAGCAGAACTAAATTCATCCGACAGACAAGAAATTGAACCTTTGCTCGAAGAGTCCAAAAATACATTTGAAACCGTTCAATATGATTGTCTTGGCTGCAAGATATGTTACCCATCTGAAGTTACCAACTTTTTGTCAGAGGCGTACCCCGAGGTCGAATTGGAGCCTGATGGTTGTGCCACAGATGATATTTTTGTAGAGGAAAGAGTTGGGTGGCCCCCATTTCCCGGAAATTATAATAACTTTCGCTTTGAAGCTCCCATTGCTATTTGCACTCTAAATTCAAAAGAACTTATGAACAAAGTCTCAGACCTCCAATCTCCACACATTAGTATTGTTGGGACAATGAACACTGAGAACCTTGGGATTGAAAGAATTATTAAAAATATAGCTACCAATCCAAATATTCGCTTTCTTATTTTATGTGGGGAAGATTCTGAGCAAAAAATAGGTCACCTTCCTGGTCAATCTTTTGTTAGTTTTTTTGAAAATGGAGTTGATTCAGAAAAAATGAGAATAATAGGAGCGAAGGGAAAACGTCCTATATTGAAAAATGTAGATATTGGTAGCATCAATCAAATAAAGGAACAGATTAAACTTATAAATTTGGTTGGCTGCTCAGATTTAAGAAAAATTGAAAAAGCTATAAATGAATGTGCAGGTCAAAATATCCCAGCATTTGAAGGAAGTATTCATATGTCAGCAGGAATAGAGAAAATTCAAGCTAATTGTCCACCTCCATTAAAACTTGATCCAAGTGGATATTTTGTAATTTACCCAGATAAAGACAAAAACTTGATTACCGTTGAGCATTACGCTAACAACGGAGTCTTAAATAAAATAGTTGAAGGTCGAGATATCGGTTCCATATATTCAACCATTATTGAAAATAACCTTATAAGTAAGTTAGACCATGCTAGTTATTTAGGAAAAGAGCTAGCAAAAGCTGATGAATTTTTAAGGGTTGGGACACCATTTGTGCAAGATAAGGCACAAGACCCAGATCTTGTTCCACCACCTTTAGAAGAAAGCACCAATAACTGTAAATCTAAAAAATGTTGTTAAGGAGATTTTATGAGAAAAATATGGATTGCATTGTTTTTTATGCTAACTACTTTTTTGGGGACGTCAAATCTCGTTCTCGCCGAAGAAACAAAAAGTAAAATTACCAAGGTGATGCTATTTGCTGATCCAAGAGAAGCTGAAACGAGCTGTGGGTGTGCAGAAATTATTCGTTTAGCTAGAGAATCTAAAAATGGACAAAATGTTACATTTGAAGAAGTTGATATTAGAAAAATCTCAGATAAATATAAAAAGTATAAGGTTATGGTTTCACCGACTGTTATCTTTCTTGGAAAAAATGATAGCATCATTAACCGCTTCCAAGGAGAGGGTTCTGGCGTCATAAAGAAATTAAGACATGCAATAAAGAAGATCGTAAAAAAATAAACTTTTGAGGTATTAATGGAATTCTTTGACTCTTTTCTTTCATCTCTTGAGGTAATCACTTCTGGTGAATTCCAATATAGCAATATGGTAGCAATTCCCCTTGCTTTTATTGGTGGGATTATTGCTGGTCTTAATCCTTGCTGTTTACCAATTTATCCGGCCGCTGCTGGCTGTTGTGCTGCTTTGAAAAAAGAAACTATTCGAGGAAATATAGGAATTGCGACACTTTTTATTTTAGGAGGGAGTGTTGTCACCACCATTCTTGGAATTATTTCGGGACTTGCAGGTAAAGTTTTTGGACAAGTTGGTACTTGGCCCTTTTATGTTATTGCGATAATTCCTATTGTCTTTGGATTATACCTTTTAAAAATATTAAAGTTTCAACTTCCAAATTTTTCTGGAGTGAATGTAAAAGCAAAAGGTGCATTTGGTGCATTCTTAATGGGAGGAATTCTAGGAATTGTTATTACTCCTTGCGCTACTCCAATACTTGCAGGATTACTCTCTTACGTTGCAACAACTGGCGATCCAACTTGGGGTGGAATTCTTCTTTTTACTTACGGAATTGGGATTGGAATTCCGATTGTTTTAGTTGGGACAATGTTTTCTTCTTTTATCTCTCGTTTGTCGTCTGAGAAATCCCGTCGTTGGGCCGATAATATTGCGGGTGTTATGCTAATTGGAGTTGGTATATATTTAATTTGGGTGGCGTAATATGTCTACTTGTTATGCTGAGTTAATTCTTGGATTTTAATGACAACTATAGGTAGTTTGGTTGGTATTCGGAAAACATTCAACATAATCTTTTATTCAGGATAATATGGGACTGATTGGGTAATAGAAAACTTGCTCGAAGAAAATCTTGAAACAGTAGATATTACTGAGAGCTTCGAGCAAATGATTGAAGATTGTTATGGTGAAACAACTAAAGTTGGCTTTCTTGACCTCCTGACTGTTGAAGTGATGAAAGACCAAGACCCTATTGCGTGGGATATTGCAAAGTCAGAATATATGGATGGCCTAGCGCAAGATGAGCAAGTAATTACATTTGATAATGGTTCTAATTATTACTGGCTACATGACATTGAGAATTTTGTTGAAGAAAACTTAGAGGCTGCTTGATATGCCTCTAAGTACCTATAAATATGAGGGATTCTGCACCCTTAATTGAGTTTGACAGGTGTCATATTAGTGTCGTATTACTGTCGTATTCACTTGATAGAAAATTAGCTACTTTCAGGAAAACGAAAGGAGCTATAAATGGAAGAGAAATTGGCAAAAAGTATTAAACGAGCAAAATTAGTTAAGAAAGAGCGTAGTGACCGAGCATGGACACAAACTCAGCTTGCAGAAATATCAGGTGTTACACTTCGTACTATTCAAAGAGTTGAAAAAGACGGAGCTGCATCTTTTGAAACTATGATGGGGATAGCAAATGCTTTTGATATTGATGTTAAGGAGCTTTCGCAACCAGAGCCATTAAAACAGAGAAAGAAAAAACAAAAGAGCGTGTATCTTCTCCCTAGAATAGTAAGTGGAAATAGTTTATCAAACGTAATCTCTGGTGCAGACCAATTCCAAGTAGAGCATGATGAGGCTTCCGATCCAAGGTCTATAAGTGCAATGAAAGGTATTATCGAGTTATTAAAGGGTGACATAGTTAGACTGCATGATGCTGATATGTCTAGTAGACTCCAAGTAGAAGCCGAGATGACACAAGAAATACAAGGTTTAGAAAAATATGGTTTTTATTTGTTCGGGATTAAAAGAGAAATTCCAAAAGTTGACAGTGATAAAGAAATAACAATGTGTACTCTTTTTATGAGTCATTCTAAATCACCAAAGATAGTTACTGATAAAAGATCAAATATGATGGTTCCTGCTGTTCTTACTGAACTCGCACAATAGGAACAATTATGACAATCATTGATGAGAATAGTTTTTCAGAAGAAAAACAATGTACTTATAAGGAAGAACTCTATTCTGTGAGAGATAATGGAGCTGTACTTCGTCACTCTAGGCAAAGAAAAAGGGTTCGGCCAAATGATAATATATGGACATTTGGTAAAGAGAATAAGAGTAATGCATACCTTCATTTATCGAATGTTCGGATTCATAGAATTGTGGCAACTGCCTGTACGTCGTCTTAAATTTTTACTATCCAACCTGACATGAAATATCCTAAAATCAGTTTTATATAAGGCCATCCATTGATGCCCGTATCTTTTTTTCAAGAAAATCCATAGTATTTCTGACTTTATATGAGTTTCTTATATCTTTATGAGTGAGTAGCCAAAAATCTGAACCAATTTTCTCATCTAAATTTTCAACAAGACTTAAGCCCTTATAGTATTTTGTAAAATATGAGGGGAGAACAGCAAGTCCAAGCCCTTCTGCACACATTGCTGCGGAAGTAAGAAGTCCATCAGTAACTAATTGAGGTGAATGATTATTTAAGAATCCATCAAGCCACTTTTTTGAAGAAAGATGAGTTAGAGAGTTATCCAGTTGAATGAATGTATGTTTACCTTTTTCTTTGTGTAGATCCTTGATAGGAAAAGACTTTAGATACTTTGAAGCAGCGTAAACGTTGAACTTAATCCTCCCAAGCTTTCGTCCAATAAGATTTTCTGGTGGGTTTGAGCTTGGTCTGATGGCTATATCTGCCTCTCTTTTAGACAAGTTAAAAAAGTTCGAGCTTGCTAATAGCTCAAGCTGAATATCTGGAAATTCTTTTAGATAAGATTTTGTTATAGAAGGCAGTACGGTATGTGAGAGCGTATCTGTCGTTGTGATTCTTATTGTTCCTGAAATCGAAAGATCTTTTCCAAACATATGTCGAGAAATCCCTAAAATTTGTTCTTCTATTGGAGAACATCTTTTAAGAAGTTCATCGCCTGTTGATGTTAATGAGTGGCCAAGTGGAGTTACATCAAACAATCTCGTTTTAAGCTCAGACTCTAGTTGCTTAACTCTTCTTGAAACAGTCGCATGGGTTCCACCTGTTATCTTTGAAGCCTTTTTAAGGTTTAAAGTCTTAGCTAAAGCTATGAAATACTTAAGATTTCCCCAATCAAAGTCATTTTTCATATTTTATAATACCTTTATCAAAATTCGATATTTATTTTAATATATGATCAAACGATAATAAAGTGAATCTTTATTATCGGAGTAAATCGATGAAGATCCTAGATAAGGGAATATGGAAACCAAACGAAAGTTCTTGCCCCAAGAAGAACTCTGCTTTCTTAGAGTCTATCGAAAAGGCCGAGGTGGATCGCTATCATCTGTATGTAAGCTATGCTTGCCCTTGGGCACATAGAGCGATTATCTATCGAGAGCTAAAAGGTCTTCAGAATTATATTTCAATGTCAATTCTTGATCCTCGTTGGGGAACTGAGAATGGTTGGTACTTTAAGTCAAGTTGCAATCAGGCGTCGACCAAGGAGACCACCAAGGATCATGTGTTAGGAGCTGACTTTCTGTGGCAAGTTTACGCTCAAGCTCATCCAGAATATATCGGCAAAGTTACCGTTCCTGTTCTTTTCGATAAGAAAGAAAGTAAAATTATAAGTAATGAATCCTCAAATATCATAAGGATACTAGACACATTTTTTCCATCTGAGGCCAGCACTCTATATCCCACCGACTTTAGGGAAGATATTGATAATCTCAACAGTTTTGTTCAAAACGGTATTAGCGCTAAAGTTTATCAAGCAGGGTTTGCAAAATACCAAAAAGACTATGAACGTTACTCTACTGAACTCTTTAAGGCCTTAGGTGAAGTAGATGAGCTTTTAAGTGGAAGAGAGTTTTTGTTAACTGACCGAATCCTTGAGAGTGATATTCACTTATTTTGTGCTCTAGTTAGATTTGATCTCGTTTATACCTCAGCATTAAGACTTAATCATAGATGCCTTGAGGATTTTAAAAACCTAAAATCATTTGTAGTGAGAATCCTTAAAATCCCTCAAATCCTAAAAACATTTAAACCATTTCATATTAAGTCACACTATTTTGATTATATTGAAGATATTAATCCAAGGATTATACCCATTGGCCCAAACCCAAAATACTTAAACCTAAATCAGGAGGAAAACGATGAAGCATCTTAGTATTTTTTTAGTTCTATTAGCAGTAACAAGCACTGCTTTTGCAGACGCATTTGATCTTGAACCCACGCACACTTATGCCTATTTCAAAGTCGATCACTTAGAAAGAGGAAATTTAACTGGTGTTTTTAAGGATGTTACGGGAACCGTTAGAATGGACGGTAAGGATTCAAAGAAACCTTCTGTGGATGTAACTATTCAGATATCATCTATTGATACATTTAATAAGAAAAGAGATGAGCACCTTCTAGGCCCTGACTTCTTTAATGCTAAAAGATTTAAAACCATGACTTTTAAAAGCACGAGGGTGAATAAAAAGAGTGGAAATAAATACGAGATCACTGGAAACCTAACGATAAAGGGTAAGACAAAAGAAATCACTGCTGAAATGACTCGTGGAAAAACTGGAAACGATCCATGGGGGGCTTACCGTGCTGGAGGAAATGTTCTTTTTGAATTTGATAGACGTGATTTTGGAGTTGGAAAGAAAGATTTTGATGCTCCCGTCATTGGTAATACAGTCTATGTTGATTTTTATTGGGAAGCTGTAAGGAAAAAATAAAGTGGCTTCATTTCTAGTCTCAAAAATATTGATCTTTGGTGTCCCTATCGTTTTTGTGGGGGCACTTCAATATTTACGAACGAAAAAGAAGTTTTCATTAAATACTATTGATTCAATTTACTCACTCGTTTTAGGGTTTTCAGCATCACAGATATTTGGATTGAAGTTTGAATTTCCATCAGAAACAGTAGAATTTATTCCTTGGTTTGCAATTATCTTTTCTGGTGTGACTTTAGTTAAGGATAAAAGGGTAAAAGGTATTCTTTATTGTGCTCTAAGTTTCTTTCTAGGATGGATTCTATTAGGCCCTCTCCTGTCAGACTCATTAACAAGGCATTTTGAATGGGCCCTATTTGTAATCTTGTCATATTTTGCTAATTATTACTCTTTTAAAATAAGTGAGAAATTAATATACAACCTAATTGTTTTAGTCTTGGTATTTGGAGTTGGTATTTATATTTTTATGGCCGGTAGTATCTCAATAGGTCAGTTTTTGATCGCTGTTGGGTTAATTGAGACTTCAAGACTGATTTTTGAGAAAATTCTAAAAGCTGAAAATACTAAATTCTCATTAACAATACCTTGCCTTCTCGTTGGTGGGCTTGAGTTTTTTCACTACGGATTTTGATATGAAACTAAACCTTATAAGCTTTGAATTATGCCCTTATGTGCAAAGATCCATTATCGTATTATTGGAAAATGATATTATGCATGAGCGAACTTATATTGATCTTTCAGATAAGCCTGATTGGTTTAAGAAAAAATCACCACTTGGAAAAGTTCCAATTTTAGAAACACCCAGCGGAATACTTTTTGAATCAAATGTTATCTGTGAGTATCTTAATGAAATTTCAGGGAGTAAACTTCACCCCGATGATTCATTTGAAAAAGCTCGCAACAGATCCTGGATAGAGTACGGTTCAGGGATATTGAGTCTTATATCAAAGTTATATAACGAAAAGGATGAAGGTCTGTTTTTTGAGCATTATGATGAAATTCGAGAAAAGCTTGATCTTGTTACCCAAGAGAGAAAAGGAATTTATTTTAATGGTGAAAAGTTTATGATTGTTGATGCCGTCTATGCGACCATTTTTCGCTACTTTAATGTGATTGCAAAATATAGTTCATTGAATATTTATAAATTAAAACCTGACATAAAAGACTGGAGAAACAGTCTTTTTAAAAGACCAAGTGTGGAGGGCGCAGTTATAAATGATTTTGATGAAAAACTTCTGGGTTTTTATTTAAAAAGAAAGAGTTACTTATCCTCTTTGCTGAAAAAAGTTTAAGCATATCCTTTTAGAATGTCCGTGAATCTATCTAAAACTGTGGCTTTATCAAGCTTGTTTTAAATATCACAATTTTTGTCTCATCTATTCTTCTTTTGTTTTGCTCTGGATGTTGTTCAGGTTAGACCGATTCTAGTCTTCTTTGTTCGGGATTGAGACTTTCTCTACACTTTTATAATTCAGCTCCCGATCATTGTGAGGAAATGAACAATGACCAGGAACTTCATGCTAAAGGACATACTTCGAGACCTCATTAATGAGAAAGATATTTCTGTTGCATCTCTCGCAAGAAAAACTAGTGTGCCCAAAACCAATATTAACTCTTGGCTACAGGGAGCTTCTCCTAATATCGAGCAGCTTTATAAAGTTGCGCAGTTTTTTGATGTTCCCATAGAATATCTTGCCTTTGGAAAACAAGTCGAAGATCCCATGTCTAAATTTATGGATAAGTTTCATATCCATACAGGATTATATGAAATCTCAATTAAGAAAGTCACCCCAAAGAAAAACGTCAAGAGGAAGCATGACAAATAAATCCTATATTTTATTAGTCGATGATGATGGCACAGGTCATATCATTGAAAGTTTCTACTTTTTCAATCTCCCTATCAATTGAGTTGGCACCCATGTGGTGCCAACCCTTTTTATCAAAGTCATAATCAACTAAGTGTCTATTCGTAGCATAAAAAAGATTTTTGCCACCCTTGGGAGTTGCAAACCAAATTCCAGAAGCAAACAATTCTCTGGTTTGATCGTTTTCACTCCCACAAGTAATGACTGTTTTAAATCGAGTTGTGTAAAATAAAACCTCGTCAAATAGTACGCTCAAATTATTTTCCCTTTATGCAACATCATCTTCTTCATCTTGAACAACTACAATTTTAGATTTTAACTTAAATACAGATAAATACTTATCTAAAGTTTCAACCTTAAGTTTTCGCTTACCTTTAATGAATTGTGATATGTTTTGTATTTGAATCCCTGAAAGCTCTGAAAACTCTTTGATACCCATTTTCTCAATAGTGTATCTGAGAGCATCTTCGACACTTTCGCCAAAATGTTCAATAGTAGTGACAAGTGTTTCTCTGGCATAATCCAAATCTTGCATTTGTTCTGCTACATATTTATCGAATGATTCACTTCTTCTGGGCATAATCCCTCCAATACTCTTTAGCTTTTTTTATGTCAGAATTTTGAGATTTTTTGTCACCGCCTAAGAGGAGGAGAATGACTTTTTCTCCATCCTCGGCGAAATATACTCTTAAACCTGGGCCATAAAATATTTTGATCTCATACACACCATCCTTAAGGGGTTTGAGATTTTTTGTTGTTCCACCATCAGCAAGTCTATCTACATAGTTTGTGACGATGATCCTTGTCTTTCTGTCCAGCTTTTCAAGCCACTTTATAAATGGCTTTTCTCCTGAACTTGTAACGTAATACTCAATATTTCGTTTCAACAAATTAACCTCCTTTATATTAATCAAAAATGATTAATATGTCAAGCTGCGTCTAAATCCTTAACATTATTGATCTTTTTTTGTCGCTTCATTTCTTCCGGGAGGTAGTCATTAATTTGAATCTCTCCGTACTGAATCAAGTCCAAAAAGTCGGCTTTTGTTGTTTCTTTGTGTTTCTTTTTGTAGCTCATAAAAGCAGTGTCCTGACGATCAACGCTTGTGATTGTTTGAGAAAGAATTTGCTTTTTATGATCTTCATTAAAGAGGGGTAAAAGGACTTCTAAAATATCAGAAGGAGTAATTTTCTTTTTACCTTTTTTAAGTTTGTTCAGTTTTTCAACTTCGTTACTAAGAGTGTTGCAGATATTAGTATCCAATCTCATTGTAGAAGACTTCTCTTTGTTACCAGTTTTTCCATTTTGTGTTTTTTTATTTTCTTTCATTTTGTTTCTCCTTATTTTTTAAGCTGCAAATGTGTTAAGTAGGGCACTGACTGCCATAAGTTGTTCAATACTTAGTTTTTCAAGTTTGGTTTGACACTTTTCAACAGTCTCATCTCTTAAAATCGGTTGAGACAAAAGATAGTCAAAGTCGTTCATCGTGCATCCCCAAGACTCAATTATTGTTTTGATTCTTGTTTGTGGAAGATTCACTCTTCCGTTTTCCCAATGGTCAATTACACTTCTTGAAAGGCCACAAAGTTTTGCAGCTTCGACACGAGTTAGACCTTTTAGTTTTCGCAATGACTTCAAAATTCTTGCTTCTTTTGAAATTATCTTTTGATACTTTCTTCCTTCTTTTCGTGGGGTATGAGGTTTGTTGTAAACTGACCTTGCCGGAAGGTTTGGAAGTTCCATTGTCCCATTAATGATGTTACGAAAATCTTCAAGCGTGTAACGGTAACGTCTGATTAGCTGCTTTAATCTTTCATCAGAAATGTTACGGCGACCATTTTCTATTCGCTCTATTGTTTTTCCTGAAACTCCGATTGCTTTGCCAGCATCATCTCTGGTGATCCTTCTTGAAATTCGCATTTTTCTAATAGCAACAATGTCATCAGTGAATACCTGAATGTTATGTCTGCCTCCTCTTTTTGGTTTTTTTCTCTCCATAAAATTGCCTCCTTTGGCTTTTAAAAAGTTACATTTTGAAAATTAAATGGAGACAATTTGAGATTAGGTTTGTGTAACCTGAGAAGTCTGGCGGCCCGTACTGAATAGATTTTCTTGCAGATACTCTTTATTGATCTCTACAAGTCATTCAGCAAAGTGTTCTATTGGGTAGCAATTGTGAGCAATGCAGCTCTCAAAAGATTTACTCAATAGAAACAGTAGCTTGCACATTTAGCCCGACAAATTTAAACACTTTGAAAAATGTAAAAACAAGCAAGCCAAAAACAAGCCACGGACAAGCCAAATTCAGAAAAATGCAGAAATATGTAGAAAGAAACCCTCAAATAACCTTCTGTAATGGTTTCCGAGTGATTTAAGAAAGTTAGGTCTTTACCATCAAACCTAGCTTGGAAAATTGGAGCGGGCGATTTGCCCACTCCGAAATATTTGAATTTATTGATATTTTGACTAACTGGTAAGTTTTGGTAAGCACAAGTGCTCCAAAACTCAGCGTTGAAAGAGATTAACAACATTATCAATGTCGTTATTTTTAGGTAGGGAAATTCCAAGGGCTTCGGTAGCACCTTGAGTGTCTTGAGCCACAAGTCTCAAATACCGCATAGTGGTCTTTATTGTAGAGTGACCTACAATCTTCATAACTTTTGCCAAGGGAACACCCTTGATAAGTAATTGTGTAATAAATGTGGCTCTTAAATCGTGGAACTTTATTGGGGTGATACCAATTTCACGACAAAAGCTTTTTAATACTTTTGCTTGATTACCTTGCGACCATTCTTTATGTGTCTCTAAAACTTTATTGTTAGGATTAACGCTTTTGGATTTTAAGTTTTTGAGAAACATTTCAAGTTCATTTGAAATAGGAATGTAGCGGTTTCTGGTACTTTTAGTTGGCCCCAACCCATCCTTTAATGTCCATGCCTTCGTTACAGATATTACTTTGTTTTCAAAATCTACATCTGTCCAAGTCAGGGCAAAAAGCTCTCCATTTCTCATTCCTGTTAGCAAGGCCATTACCCAGTGA
>CEQY01396316.1_pt1 | contig 11087 bp, 9 predicted proteins | sample 361391 | NCBI WGS metagenome assembly CEQY01 (sample SAMEA2621075, study PRJEB7988) | marine metagenome | isolation source: saline water (ENVO:00002010), including
CAGGACCCTCTCCTTAAAAGGGAGATGCTCTAACCAACTGAGCTACGCGACCTTGTCTCCAAAACGTGAAACCTAATTTAAGTATTCTGGCCAACTCTGTCAACAAAAAGCGAAGCCTTAATTAACAAAAATTAAGCCTCTGTAATTCTTATCTGGACAGAAACGTCAACTTGCCAATTCATTCACTAAATCCTAGTTTGAAGCGAAATGAACCACAAAAAGACAGTTTCTTTTCACACCCTTGGCTGCAGGCTCAATATGTCTGAGACGGGATCTATTGCCCAGAAATTCGTGGACAAGGGATATGAGATTAAGTCTTTTGGCGAAAGTGTAGACGTCACTTTTCTTAATACCTGTACTGTCACAGACGGAGCTGACTCTACTTGCCGCAACCATATCAGAAAGGCCCAAAAGGCATCACCTGAAGGAAAAGTCGTGGTGGCAGGTTGCTATGCTCAAATGGAGGCAGAGAAGATTAAAGCTATGCAAGGGGTAGATTTAATTTTAGGAACTCATGAAAAGCATAAAGTTTTTGATTTTTTAGATAGTGAAGAAATGAACCAAGTTCATATTGATAAGTCCAATGAGTTCTGGGGAGCGGCGACGACCGAAGCTGACTCACACACCAGAGCTTTTTTAAAAATACAAGATGGATGCAATTATGTTTGCTCATTTTGCATCATCCCTTTTGCTCGTGGAAGATCCCGAACAATTTCAAGAGAGAATGCCATTGCAGAGGCTAGGAATCTAGTGTCCAAAGGTTTTAAAGAAATTGTTCTGACAGGAGTAAATATTGGGGAATATGAATCAACCTCTGGGGAGAGATTGGTTGATTTAGTTCAGGGGATCCTAGAGGTCGAGGGCCTAAAGCGCCTTCGACTCTCTTCTGTCGAGCCTAATACGATTACCAAGGAGCTTTTAGAGGTTCTCAAAAATTCTGATAAGTACCAGGATCATTTTCATATTCCCTTACAATCTGGGTCTGACCGAGTGCTCTCTAGTATGAGAAGAAAGTACGATACTTATCAATACCGAGGGGTAATTGCTCTGGTAAAAGAGTATTTTCCTGACGCTTCTATTGGTGCAGATATTATTGTGGGCTATCCCGGAGAAACTGAAGACGAATTTTTAGAGACCTATAAATTACTTCAGGAGCTACCTATAACTCATTTCCATGTCTTTCCCTATAGTAAAAGAAAAAACACTACGGCAGCGAGAGCAGAGAGCCATATTCAACCAGAAGTTAAGAAAGCTCGAGTAAAGCAGCTGATCGCACTAGGTGAGCAAAAGCTGGCTGCATTTACCAAGATTCAAGAGAGCCGCCAGGCTGAAGTTTTATTTGAACGAGAAAAAGAAGGCTATTTTTACGGCCATACTTCAAATTACCTAAAAGTTAGAGTGAAAAACCAAGGAACCAACCTCAAAAACCAGATTATGCGAGTTAACCTTAATCACGCGCAAGGCACCACACTTGCTGGAGAGGTAGTAGATCTTTGAAAACATATTTTATTTATGTGCTGATTGGACTCATATTTTTATGCTATAAAACATGGTTCTAGAGCTTTCTTAAATTTTCTTTAGAAAAATTTACCACGCTGATTGTGTGAAAGTTTATCTGTGCTATAAAGCGCCCACTGAAATTCTGGCTGGGTAAAGCGAAGCCTTTTGGCACTTACTATCTCCGAATCTGCACTTGCTACGAGCGGGCTGAATGGCTCCCCTAAGTTAAGGTAAAGATGGTATTTAAGATGGGAGAAATGCGGGGAACATTTCTTAGCTGCCATCAGAACCAACTCAAGGTTCATCCTTAAGGCTTGAACCTGGTCAGAATTTCACCCACAAATAGATTAAAAATAATCCTTCCTAAAATGAATTTGTGATCTCTCCGGGCCGAATGCTACGATACCAACTGGAATTCCTAGGTTTTCCTCAATGAGTTTTATATAGTCTTCAAGCTCTTCAGCGTATTTTCCTTTCGCTTGGAAATCATCTTTAAATGGCTTTAAGCTTTTATAAAGTGGCTTGGCTTGAGAAAGATCTAACCCTGGATAAGCACAGTCATATTCTCTTCCGTCGACTTCGTATGCGTAGCAGACCTTAAGCTCTTCAAGTCCAGACAAAACATCAACTTTAGTTAAAGCGATTGAGGTGAGACTTGAGGCTTTGACTGAATATTTTAGAATGGGAAGATCTAACCACCCACATCGTCTTCTTCTTCCTGTGGTGGCCCCAAATTCGGCACCGATTTGCTGAATTCTATCTCCAATTTCTTCTGCTATTTCTGTAGGCATAGGACCTTCTCCAACTCTTGTGGTGTAGGCCTTAACTATGCCAAGCTTTTCTCCTACAACGCCGTTAGTTACACCCGCTCCAGTGTAGATGCCAGCTGCACCCGTAGAGCTTGAAGTAACATAGGGGTAGGATCCATAATCAATATCCAAAAGAATCCCTTGAGCTCCCTCAAACAAAACCTTTTTTCCCGATTGAGTGGCTTTGTCGATGAGAGAAAAAGTGTCATCTACATAAGGAAACAAAACTTGTCCAAACTCAAAGAGACGTTCTACTTCTTCCTCGATGGTAGGGTAGTCAACTTTGTAGAGGTTTTTAAATAAATGCTCTTTTTCTTCTAAGGCAATTTTAAGTTTTCTGGTAAGGACCTCTTTATTGAAGAGATCTTTCATTTTAATAGCTCGACGTCCGATTTTATCTTCGTAAGCTGGACCAATTCCTTTTCCTGTGGTTCCAATTTTATTGTTTGTAGCACCCTCACGAATGGAATCTAATAATTTGTGGTAGCGAGTAATGATCGTGGCATGAAGTGAAATTTTGAGTCTGTCAGGATTAACTTCAATATCCTCAGAAACTTTTTTAAGCTCTTCCATAAAAGCCTCTGGCTCAAAGACAACTCCATGGGCGATGACAGATGTACAGTTTTTATGAAGAATACCGGAGGGAATTTGGTGAAGAACAATTTTTTTTTCGCCAACAATGATTGTATGTCCAGCATTGTTTCCACCCTGGAAGCGAACCACGTAATCAGCTTTTTGACCCAGAAGATCTGTGATTTTTCCTTTACCTTCGTCACCCCATTGGGCCCCAATAATCGCTAGGCTTGTCATTGAATTTTTCTCCCTACAAATGTCCAAACTCCCCAACAATACGGCCGTTTGGGCTGTAAGAAAACAAAAAAATAAACGCTTTGTCAGAGTTGGTTCACTGTGCTATTTTCAGAGAAATAAACAATTTTCAAACAAGTCTAGAAAGTATATCCAAAATTGATCGCAGCCGTAGCACTATCGTGATGAGGAAGTAATATATTCTCCTCTAGCCCTGCGATATCCTCATATTTTTCTGTGGTATCGTAGCTTGTATTATAACTAAAGCCTTGGGCCAAAAGACTTGCACCTAATGTTAAACTTTTAAATCTATACAGATAGCCAATTTGAACACCGCCACCAGCTCCTCTTATGGCATCTTTTATAATCCTATCTTCGTCCTCTAAACGAACTTCAGTGTAAGAGAGAAAACCCCCTACAAAAAAACCCTGTTGGAAGGCACCGTTGAAAAAATAATCCGATTTTAGATAAACACGACTTACATTAGTTTGAAGGTCAAAGCCATTGGTTGCATCTGAAGTAAAAATATCCTCTTGATCAAAACTTTGCGCTGTATTATTTGGTACGAGTGCTCCTATATAGAAAGCAGACTTTGTTGAAAAAGCCTCACCAATTTCGATTATTGAAGAGGGTTGGGAGGACAATTCTATTTTGGAGTTGAAGTGGATTGTTTCCTTTTCTAGACCAAAGGCAAAAGCATTTAGTGATAAAAACAGACATGAGAATAAAAAGCTCTTGGTAAAAAAAATCATAATAATCTCCCTACTCTAAAAGGGAGCAATTCTAATGCCAAATTGAAATAAGATTAGCCCCATCTAGACTTTAAACTGCTGAATTAATTTTGGCAGGTGGTTAAAAATTAATCAGTTTTTTCGTATATTCTTGTTGTAGCTTCCAGAATTCCTTAGTAACTATATCTCCCAATAAAGACATTTTTAAAGGAGAGATCATGCTATCAAAGATGATATTTGCTATTGTTATGGTTTGTTTTTCGATGCAATTGGCAGTCGCCAAGCCTCGAAAAAGAGCTGAAAAGAAGATTAAAAAGTCAAACTCAAATGAGGTGAAAAGATTCCATGTTTATGGTGCCATGAATTTAGGGAGAAAATTTGATGAGGTTGCTGAGGGTGATAACGATGCGACTACTTACTCTATCGTTAACTTTGAAAGACCAGGTTTTGGGCTTGGGGTTGACTATGATTTAGATATTAGACTGCTATGGGATGAACTCTATTGGAGAGTTGGTATTTATCACGAATTTAATCGAGAATCTTGGCAAGTGAGTCAGTTTTCAACTTCAGGAGCTGGAGGAAGTACAGGAGTAACCAGAGAGTCAGAAGTTGAGTATCAAGCCACTATTTTAAGTTTTACAGGTATGCTTTATAGAGAGAATGGCTGGGATCTTCTTGCTGGACTAAATTATACCAATATGAATTCCAGTGGTTCTGATCAGTTGAAAGATTATGAGGCTAAAAATGATTGGGGTCTACACGGAGGTGTTGGATATGAATACGATGGACTAAGATACCAATTTATTTATAGATATCTGACCCATGAAACCAAAGGCGACAATGGTTATGAAGGATATTTAAATCTTTCTTCATACCTAATTACAATTGGAAAATATTTCTAAAATAGAACTAGTAGAGCCCCTGAGACAAAAGGGGCTCTAAACTAGCACCCTTTGAACTGACCGAGAATTTGAATGAAGGTTAGGCTATGGGGTGTAAGTCTGAAATTATTTTCTTGTTGTACATTCCACTTATTATCCATTAGCCCAACAGGCTCAACAATTTTTTTACCATTAAAAAGAACAGAGTTTCCGTAGAGCCCTTGACCTGCTTCTAAAACATCGTAGAATTTGTCACCGGGAAAGCCCTCCAGCTGAAATTCTTGAAAATCTTTAGAAAGGTTTATGGCCAATAGAACAGCACCGTTTCCAAATTTTGAACAATGAGCATAAAATCTTAAATCTGAGCCTTGGTTATCAAAGTCAACTTCAAGAACATTTCGACCCATATACTTTTTCCACAGAAGACTAGCGTAGTAGTCAGGCCTAGGAGAGCCATCTCTATTTAAAAGAGCGTAGTCAGCTCCAATAAGGTTTTGTCTGATGACAACTTTATGCTCAAGCTTTGCCAACTGTCCCAACTGATCTATCCACCAAAGTGCGTTGATATATTTATCAGAAACTCCAGGCTCTCCTCCGCATTGAGCTGAACCAGTTTCACCCAACCAAAGCTCGCTTTCTGGTGCATATTGATCTCGAGTTTCTTTCAACTTTCTAGCCCAGACACTGACCTCGTCTAAATACTTGGGCGTAATCAAATCATCTTTATCCATTCTTCGAATGGCCACGGGACATCGAAAAGATTGAGTGGGGTAGTAGTGCCAACTAATAATATCTATTTTTTCTTTTAATTCTGGAATGAGATTTTCAGTGGATCCGTACCAAAATCCAAGGGGCTCTCCAATGACAGGCCAGTAGGCAGAAGCAGGCCCTGCTAGACTTGCTTTTAAGTTTCTCTTTTTGAGGAGAGATTTCATTTTAAGGTAATTTTTAGCATAAACTTTTTCTGAGGGTTGATAATCAGCTCCAAAAACAGCCCACTGAGCAAAAACTTCATTTCCTAATTCAAATTTCCAATCATATTTTTTTTGAGACAGGTAATTCAATAACTCCATATGATTATCTGATTGCCACTTTTGATTCTGGAAACTAGAGGGACCATGATTGAGAGTGAAAAAAACCTTAAGGCCTGTTTTTTTTGAGAACTCTTCAATCTCATCTAGTTTTTTTATTGTAAACTCAGAGTCGTAACGATCCGGTTTCTGATTGCCTTTTATATTATAGTAAACCGCTTCTGATTCAGAGCCACCTATTCGTATATATCCTGGCATAAGCATTCTCGCTCTTTCGATTAAAACAGGGTCCGCTAGATCTAATGGAGGAATTTTATTTTTACCCCGGCCCCCTATAATATCTCCTTCTTTATCCCAAAAATAACTACCTACAATTTGAGCCGTATCAAAGGAGACCGATAAAAACTCTTCGTGGGTGGAACTAATTTTTTTGTCAGTTTTAATTTTTATCGTTGGGGGTTCTGAGTTCAAACAAGAACAGAGTAAAAAGAGGAAGATAGTGATTGTCAGAGTATTCATAGGAAGATTTTAATAAAAAAAAAGCCCCTTGTCTCCAAGGGGCAAAACGTCTAAATGCAAAGGACACTTTATGCGATAGAGCGCATTTCAAAGTTCGCTTCTAGGGCATCCAGTGTTGCTTGAAATTCTGATAATGTAGGAAGATTTCCAAAATGAGTGTTCTCAAATGTGTTCATTCCGATAAAATCGAAGACCTCAATCTTGGTTGATTGTTCACTGTCTTTTCTAAAACATCTCCATTTGGTGTCACCGGTTTTTTGGAAATTTGTCAGGACACTTTTCACCAACTCCTCTCTGGTTTTTACTCCAATACCCATAACTCTTCCATTAGTGTCGAGTTCCAGGTACCAGACTTTGTAGTCCTGCTGCTTTTCGGGATGTTTGTGGGGTTCTACACAGACTGCTAAAAACATGTGCTTCTCCTTGTCTGATCACCAAGAATCCTTCTTGATAATTATTCGCTTCTTGCGTATTTTTTTGCAGTGGTTTTTTTAGATAGGTCCATAAGTTCTTCCATAAACTCTTCCTGCGCGGACCTATTTAGCGCTTCCTGCATGGTCATCATATCCATGTTCTAGATCGGCCGCACGAAGTTTTCCCTAACAGTTTCTGGCCTATAAATAAGAAATTGTAAGAAGCAAAAGGCTCAATTTGCCCCGATAAATGTTAGGCCGCGCAAACCCGTGGAAATTGCTGGCCTAGCTAGTGGTGGGAAGATGGGGCGTTTTGCCCCGATATTGCCCCTACGCTTTGTTTCAATAGTGTTTTAGGTGAGTATTGAGTAGAATAAAATTTAACATATGAGCATTAATGTATTTCTCGCCTCGATGAAAATGGCGATGGCAACTTTTTTAAGTCGAATTCTTGGTCTGGTAAGAGAGCAAGTGATTGCTTTTTATTTTGGAGCTTCCGGTTTCACAGATGCTTTTCTAGTGGCTTATCGAATTCCAAACCTTCTTCGAGATCTTTTTGCTGAAGGAGCGTTCTCCGCAGCTTTTGTTCCTTCATTTGTTGAAGCTAATTTAAAAAATAAAGAAGAGGCTAGAAAGCTTTTATGGTCACTTTTTATTTTCTTAGGGCTTGTGACATTTAGTTTTAGCTTATTAATTTTTATTTTTGCACCTGAAATTATTACTGTGTTTGCTCCCAGCTTTGTTGAAAGTTCTGAAAAATTTGAACTCACAGTATTGCTGACGAGAGTGATGTCACCCTTCTTATTCTTAGTCTCGTTAGCAGCTTTATTTATGGGGGTACTGAATTCATTGAAAATCTTTTTTATTCCCTCACTTGCGCCTGCATTTTTTAATTTAACAACCATTGCCTCGGTTCTTTTTTTCGTAAATAGATTTAGTGAACTGGGTTTGAATCCCATTCTTTCAGTTGCAGTGGGAGTGACGCTTGGGGGATTGGTACAGGCCATGGTTCAGCTCCCACTTATTTTTAAACGCGGATACGGACCTATAAGGCTTACAAAGATATTTACTCGTGAATCTAAGAAAGTCATCGTAAAGCTCGGGCCGGGTCTATTAGGTTTTGCAGCGACTCAGATTAATCTTATTGTAAATACTATTCTTGCTTCTGGAACAGTTGTTGGAGCAGTGTCTTGGTTAAGTTTTGCCTTTCGACTTTTTCAATTGCCAGTGGGAATTTTGAGCGTATCTATTGGAAACTCAAATTTGGTATTGTTTTCTAAAGCATGGAAGGCGGGAGATAAAAAACAAGCGGTCGAACTATTACAAGGAAGTTATTTTCTTTCTTTATATCTCGTATTGCCAGCTATGATTGCGCTCATATTATGCAGTGATGAAATGATTAATGTCATTTTTGAGCGAGGAAAATTTACAGCTGACTCGACAGTCATGACTGCTAAGGCTCTTCGTTGGTATGCTTTAGGACTTCCCTTCTATTCTCTTTATAAGATATTTGTTCCGACGTTTTATTCAATTGATCGTCAAAAGATACCTGTTTACTGTTCTATCGTAGGGATTATTTTAAATATTATTTTTTCAGTCGCTTTGGTTCCTTCCTATGGGTTTGAAATTTTGGCGGTGGGAACGACTTTATCTATTCTTTTAAATGCTTGTGCTCAAGCTTGGATATTAAAGTCTGATTTAAACTTTGAGCTAAATTTTTATCTGAATATCCGTTTAGTGAAAATTCTTCTGAGTGGGATTACGACTTTCTTTTTAGTGTATTTTGTAAAAACTCAGATTCATTTCCTAGAATTTAATTTTTTGATACGCTGTGGCTTTTTGTTTGGATATTTAGTCGTTATTGCTCTGTGCTACTTTGGGTTTTGCGCCGCTCTAGGAGAAAGGGAGCTATTCAAGCAAATTCTTGCGAAATTTATCCGTAAAAATTCTTGAGTTAACGAGTTTCCCTAGTGTAGACTGTCCCCAAATTAAATAAGGATCCTGATAATATGAGAACAGATTTCAATACATTAATCGCTCTAGCGACTCACACGATAAATCACCTGAAGCAGGCGGACATTATTGAGTACGCGGCAGACAAACGCTCAGAGCTTATTGATGCCATGGCAACTGAGCTTGGAGTCGCTTTTTCTACTGATGAAGATATAAGAGATCAGGCTATCGAAGAGGTTGAAGAAAAATTTGGCTTAGAAGAGGTCCCTGAAGATATCACCGAATCAGAGATGTTTAACCATGCGAGAAAAGAAATTATTAAGTCATTCCAAGGTGAGAATCTTGGAGGTCTTTATATGGTTGAATCACTTTTTAATGTGGGAAATAGAGTAAAAGACTTCCTTCTAAATTGTGATCTTGTCGATGATGTCTATAGCTCAGATGAAGATCTTATCGAATTCGTTGTAGGTGCAATGAGAAAATTTAATCCTAGAACCGAAAATCAGGCTCAACAAGCTTAATTAAACGAAATACAATTTCATATACTTAGCCCCTCTTTTTTGAGGGGCTTTTTTGTTATTTCAATTATTTAAGATTAAACCTCTCATGTTTTTTCACATATCAACCGATACTCCGATAGAGATGTCATAATTTTTTAGGAGGGCATTTTGAGTTTAAGTATTTTTACTAGGTTTGTCTTAGTTGCAGGTTTAATCACCAGTCATATTGCCTTCTCGCAAGAGGTTGATCTTGGAGTGCATGGCAGCCAGTGTTTTAGAATAGGAGGTGTGCCAACAGTGACAGCTCCTGATGAGGATGGCTGTGTTGTTCATGGTTGTAGTGCTGGAGGTCCGACTCATAGAGTTTGTAATCGTGAAGAAAAAGAAAGTGATCATGAATTTGATCTGGCAGTTCATAGTAGCCAATGCTTTAGGGCCGAAGGTGTGCCAACAGTGACCGCTCCTGATGAAGATGGCTGTGTTGTTCATGGTTGTAGTGCTGGAGGACCAACCCATAGAGTTTGTAATCCCCTCAGTAAATCTACTGAGGAAGAAGGCACAAACGTATCCCTATCATGGATGGGAAATCAAAGGGTCGTTAGAATTGAAACAGATCCAAGTGAGCAGGGATATATTGAGACTTGCTCGAGGGCAGGTGGATTTATATCAAGAATACCACTAGAGGGTGAAAGAAGAACTGAAGTAAATGTAAGAGAGGGAGTTGTTCAAGCAACCATAGAATCATGTGAGTATATGATTTGTGCTCTAGATTCTGGGGTGTCTGCGATTGCGGGGCGAAGAATTTGCATAAATACTGTGGTTGAAAATGAGCAAACCAACAGCGGTGCTGGAAGAGCTATTTCTTGTGTGAGAGGTGATGACGAGCACACAATTATCTGTGGAGATGAAACATACTCTAAAACCTGTGAAGATCAGGCAAATAATGAGCTTGATATTTCCGTACAACCGGCAAAAACTTCCGGTTCGAGAAATGTTCAGCCAGGAGCAAGAGTTATAGTTAGCCCGTAGGTGGGAATTTTTTCCGACTCAAAGGCTTTTGTTTAATGGTTTATAATGAAGTAGGACAGTAAACCTCAAAAGGTGAAAAAATGGTTAAGGGAACTCGTTTTTTAATTTTAATCTTATTACTCACGCTTAGCGTGCCGGTGATAGCGGCGGAAAGTGTGACGTTGGATGCGACCACAAGAAGGATCATGGATCTTTGTCGCGAACTCAACGGAACTAGAACGACTCAAGCTATTCCTGGTGAACCAGAAGAGGGGCGTCGAGTCGAAGTTTCTAATAGAGGTGATCTACGAATAGAAACATGGGAAAAATGTGAAACGAGTCTTTGCTATATCAATACAGCAGATGTCGGGTCTGTCGACTTCAACGATATCAGAAGCTTTGAAGATGAAATGATCAGCGTGGAATCACAAAGTGCCAGTGGTGCAGTTGCAAGAGGAAGAACTTGTACAACAACTGTAAGAGAAATTCGAGAGACCGTAAGAAGAGATGGTGATGATCGAGGAGATCGTGATCGCGATGGAGGGGGCTCAGGAAGTGGCGGAGTCTCAGTCGAGATTGATGGAAGAATATTTAGGTGCGATACAACCTCTGATCCAGAAGAGTGTCTAAGAATTAAAAATCGCTCCCTAGGGGGATGGGTTTTAGTTCGTGGTGGACTAGATGGAAGTGGTCGTAGAATTTATATCGCTAGACGTAGTGGAAGTGGTGACACTGACGGACGTATCGGGACCGATATAGATTGGGATATCGATGGAAGAGGAAATGGTGCTAATATCCGTTTTGTAAACGGTAGGTACGTTATTGGCGGACATAGATGTGCTGTTTCAGAAAGTAGAAGATCTTGTTTAAGAAGATTGGAAAGAGAAGGGCTAATCGGTGTTAGTGGCTCTGGTGAAATTATTATTGATTGTGCT
>CEQY01023665.1_pt1 | contig 11083 bp, 8 predicted proteins | sample 361391 | NCBI WGS metagenome assembly CEQY01 (sample SAMEA2621075, study PRJEB7988) | marine metagenome | isolation source: saline water (ENVO:00002010), including
ACGACAGGATACTAAAAGACTATCGCAAAATTTTAAATGAAATTAATATAATTGGTGAATCTGTCAAATCAATAAATTCAGAAGAATTTCCAGAAATCACAAATAAACTTAAAAAAGAATATTTAGATGGCAAGAGCCTAGATGATATTCTTCCATACGCATATGCTTTGGTAAGAGAAGCCTCGGATAGAGTTATGCAGATGCGACACTTTGATGAACAAATACTTGGTGGAATTGCATTACACAAGGGTAAAATTGCTGAAATGAAAACAGGCGAAGGTAAAACACTTGTGGCAACTTTACCAGCCTACTTAAATGCATTAAGTAATAATGGTGTTCATATAATTACTGTGAATGATTACTTGGCAAAAAGAGACTGCGAGTGGATGTCAAAGCTTTATAAATCACTTGGTCTTTCAACTGGAGTAATTCTATCAGGGCAAAATATAGATGATAAGAAAGATGCTTACGAATCAGATATTATCTATGGAACAAACAATGAATTCGGCTTTGATTATTTAAGAGACAACATGGTTTTTTCTTTAGAGGATAAAGTTCAGAATAAATTAAACTTTGCGGTGGTAGATGAGGTTGATTCTATTCTTATAGATGAAGCAAGGACACCATTAATAATATCAGGCGCAACAGATGAGAGCTCAAAAATATATAAGAAAATAAATTCATTTGTTAAGACTTTAAAAAAAGGTTCTGAGGATGATGAAAAATGCGACTTCTTTTTGGATGAAAAATCAAAACAGGCATTTTTAACTGAGAATGGCCACGAAACATATGAAAACCTGTTATTAAAAAATAATGTTATTAGAGAGGAAGCAAGTCTTTATGATGCAAATAATATTAATCTTTTACATTATATTAATACAGCTTTAAGGGCCCATTATTTATATTCAAGAGATATTGATTACATAATTGAGGATTCAAAAATTATTATAATAGACGAATTTACAGGCAGAAAGATGCCAGGAAGAAGATGGGGAGATGGGTTACATCAGGCAATTGAGGCAAAAGAAAAATTAAATATTGAAAATGAAAACCAAACCTTGGCGTCAATTACGTTTCAAAACTACTTTAGACTTTACAAAAATCTCTCAGGAATGACAGGAACAGCAGATACAGAAGCACAAGAATTTCAAGAAATATATAGTTTAGAAGTAATCGTAATACCAACAAGTAAAAATATGATTAGAAATGATTATGGGGACTTGGTGTATTTAACAATGAAAGAAAAATTTGATGCTATAATAAAAGATGTAAAAGATTGCAATCAAAGAAACCAACCAGTTTTAATTGGTACCGCTTCTATCGAGTCCTCTGAGTATCTATCAAAATCGCTTCATAATTATGGTATTAATCATAATGTTTTAAACGCAAAGCAACATGAAAAAGAGTCGTTAATAATAGAGAACGCAGGTTCTCCTGGAAGCGTCACTATTGCCACAAATATGGCAGGAAGAGGGACTGATATTGTTTTGGGGGGCAAAAAAAATATAAATAATTCAGACAATTGGAATGCATTGAACGAGGAGGTAATAAGTTCCGGAGGACTTCATGTTATAGGGACAGAAAGACATGAATCAAGAAGAGTAGATAATCAGTTAAGAGGTAGAGCAGGAAGACAAGGCGATCCTGGATCATCAAGATTTTATCTTTGTCTCGAGGATAATTTGATGAGAATTTTCGCATCAGATAAAGTAAGCAGTTTTATGAAAAAAATGGGAATGGAAGAGGGTGAGTCAATAGAGCACACTTGGGTTACAAAAGCGATAGAAAATGCGCAAAAAAAAGTCGAGGGGCATAACTTTGATATCAGAAAACATTTATTAGATTATGATAATGTAGCAAATGAACAAAGAAAATTTATATATTCACAAAGAGACGATTTTCTTGATTTAAATAAAAGAAAAGAAATTGTTAAATTTCATATAGAAGAAGTTTTTACAGTGCTAATCACTGAATACATATCTAACGAAGAAAATAACTCTGAACAGTTAGAGGAGATTCTTCAAAGAGACTTCAATATTTCAGTCAATGTTACTGAAATTTTAAACAAATCAGATAAAAAAGATGAAGTGATTAGTAGTTTTTTAAATGAGATTAATTCATCCTATGAATACCTTATAAAAGAAGTTCCTGATGAGATTTATTTACAACTTATAAAAGAGATATATATAAATATTTGTGACAAAAATTGGATTGAGCACATTCAATCTATGGATTTCTTACGTCAAGGAATTGGATTAAGAAGTTATGCTCAAAAAAACCCAAAACAAGAGTATAAAAGAGAGGCATTTAATATGTTTTCGGTTATGCAAAATAATTTGCATTATTCATTTATAAGCTTAATATTTAGATTAAACTACAATGCTACTTTTGAAAAAACAGATTCATCAAGAGACATTAAAACTGTACACGAAGATTCAAAAGGCATTGAAAAAAAATCTGAAAATATAAAGAAAACAAAAAATAAGAGCAAAAATAACAGAAAAAAGAATAAGAAACAAAAAAGAAAAAAGAAAAAGTAATTATTTCTAAAAAAATATGAAAATTTATCCAATAAAAGGAATAAAACTATCGTCGATTCATTCGGGCATGTATAGAAAAAAAAGACTAGATCTTTCAATTCTCGAATTACCTGAAAATAGTATTGTTAAAGCTGTTTATACAAAAAATAAAGCAAGATCAAGCACGATTGATTTTAGTAATAATAATCTCAAAAAAAAATCGCCGAAGTATCTAATTGTTAATTCTGGAAATGCAAATGCTGGAACTGGCAAATACGGGATTCTAGATATAAGAAAATACTGTGGAGAATTAGCAAAAGTAGCATCTTGTAATGTAAATGACATATTGGCTTTCTCAACAGGGATAATTGGAGAAAGAATACACGCAGATAAAATTAGTAAATCTATACCTACGCTATATAAAAATCTTAAAGAGGATAACTGGTTAAACTTAGCAAAGTCAATCATGACTACTGATACCAAATATAAAATTTTCTCCAAAAGGATAAAAATAAAAAAAGATTGGATTAATGTTACCGGTGTTGCAAAGGGATCGGGAATGATTAAGCCAAATATGGCAACAATGTTATCATTTATCGCAACAGACCTAGATATAGATAAAACTTCTCTTTCTAAAATTCAAAAAAGCGCAACAGAAAAATCTTTTAATATGATATCCGTAGATGGAGAAACATCAACAAACGATGCGAGTGTGATAATGTCTACAAGACAATCAAAACTATCATATAAAAAATTAACAAAAAAAGAAAAAGAAAAATTTATCAATATTATTTATGAAGCACATATTCATTTAGCACAAAAAATAGTTAATGACGGAGAAGGTGCTACAAAATTCATTACAATAAATGTTTCTAAATGCTCATCTTACAAAGAGGCAAAAAGCATTGCTATGTCAGTAGGAAATTCCTTGCTTGTTAAAACAGCTTTGTTTGCCGAAGATCCAAATTGGGGAAGAATTATCAGCGCTATTGGTAATGTTGAAACTAAAGAAAAAAATTTAAGCAAATATACCGTATCTTTTGGAAAAAATTTAGTTTTTAAAAATAATTATAGATCAAAAAATTATGATGAAAAAATATTATATAAATATCTAACGAATAAAGAAATAGAGATTAATATTTGTTGTAATACTGGAAACGAGACTGCAACAGTTTGGACAAGTGATTTAACATATAAATATATTAAAATAAATGCAGAATATAGAACTTAATTTATCAGAAATTAATAAATACTATATAACTCCTGAGTATTCTAAAAAAAAAGAAAAATTATTTTTTGAAGTAATAGATAACGCATTAAAAGACGGCATAAAAATAATTCAATTTAGGTCAAAAAATATAACTAATGAAGTTTACAAAAGTATTTCGTTAAAAATATCTGAAAAATGCAAAGCTAATAAAGCCTTATTTATCGTAAATGGATTTGAAAACTATACAAATGATATTTTTTGTAGCGGTATTCAGTTTACATCAAGCGATATTAAGAATTTAGATTTTTCTAAAATTAAAAAGAATATTTACTTTTTTGGTTCTTGCCATGATGAATACGAAATAGGAATATGTAACAAGAATAACTTTGACTTAATTTTACTATCACCCGTAAAAGATTCAAAGGGCAAAAAGGGAATAGGCTGGCAAAGATTTAATGAATTAGCATCTCAATCTAGAACCCCAGTCTTTGCTCTTGGAGGCCTAAATTTTAAAAATGACATGCGCATTGTAGAAACAGAGGGTGGGTCTGGTATTGCTGCAACAAGTTATTTTTACAACTTATACCAATATAGACAATGATAATTCAAATTTCACGTCCTCAATTACAGGTTTTGATAACCTGCTATCTCCATATGAGGTTTTAAAAACCGCATTTATATTCTGCCTATTTACACTAATATCTGGATATATGTTAGAGTTTTTTTCAAGCCTTATTCTCACAAGATCAAACTTTTGATCATTTGCTAGTTTTTTTTCAAAAAAAGAATTATTTGATATAAATGGCTCAAATTCTGAGCTTCTTCTTTTAATGCTTAAGATCAGCTTTGACGACTGAAAAAAGGGAGAGAAAGGCTGGCTCCATTTATTTATATTTTCAACGATAAAATTCTTCTTTAAAGAAAGAAAATTTAAATAGGATGGCATGTCGAAAAAATTATCACCGGCCGGAATATGTAATTTGCTTTTTATCTGCATCAGAAAATCATTTTCTAAAATTTTTTTCGAAGGGTTACCCTCGAGATCTTCTAATTGTGATAAACATTTTTCAATGCCAGTTTTATATTTATCATATTTTGAAATATCTAGTATTTCATCATCATATAATTTCTTGATTAACAAGTTACTCTTATCTAACTCTTTCAAGAATTCAATTTTCAAATTTATTCTTTGCGAAAAATCTGACATTTCTAATAAAGTTATAACACTAGATTTTATACTCCAAATATTATCTTGCAGAAGGGAAGAATTAAGTTTTTCGCTCAAATATTCACATTTAAGAAAATTTCTTACATTTTCAGCAACTGGCTGTTCATATATAATATAATCATTCATAACTTTGTTATTAATTCCATTACACTTTTTTTTAATTTCAAAAATGAATCATTATTTTTAATATAATAATCTGAATTATCTTTATTATTGTCAATAGAATTTTGAAGTTTTATTATTTTTTTTGATAATTGTATATTATACTTTTTTCTTTTCATTATTCTTTGAAGCCTAATTTCTTCATCTGCCTCTATATATATGGATTTGTATTTTCTTGAAAAATCATTTTTTTCGATTATTGGTAAAACAAAAAAAATGGTTTCACTCTTGCTCTCTTCTATAATATTATTAAATTCTTCAAAAACTTTCGGCTGCATATATTTTTCAAGTTCAATTCTTTTTTTGCTGTCATCAAATATATGATTTCTTATAATCTCTAAATCTATAGAATTATTTGAGACATACTCTGGAAATATTTTATTCATTTCAGAAATTATTTCCTCTCTTGAATAAATTTTTTGCACCATTGTATCTGCGCAGTAACACTCAAAACCTAAATTGTCTAAAATTTTTTGTACTTCTGTTTTACCAGAACCAATTGGACCAGTTATTATATATATTTTCAATTTAAATACCTTAACAATGTGTGTAAATATATGTTATATATCTTATATTAATAAGAATTTATTTGATATTTATATTATGAAAGAAAAAGTAGAAGTTGTTATTGCGCAGTTTAATTCTATTGTAGGCGATTTAAACGGTAACGAAGATAGAATAATCAATATTATTAAAGATAACCGATCCCTTGATACCAAAAAAATCATCATATTTCCTGAACTTGCCTTATGTGGTTATTCGCCAGAAGATCTATTATTTAGGAAAGATTTTTCGATAGCTGTTAAACATTCAATTGAAAGAATTAATAAAAATGTTGGTAGTAATGAATACTTAATTCTTGGTGCGCCAAATTATTCAGAAGATATGTCTGAAATTTGGAACAGTGCCTACATAATGAATGATAAAAAAATAAATCATATATACGACAAGCAATTTTTACCAAACTATGGTGTATTTGATGAAAAAAGATATTTCTCGAAGGGAGATAGTAATTTTGTATTTGATATAAATGGAAATAAAATTTGTATACTAGTGTGTGAGGATTTGTGGAACTTCCATCTTTTACATGAACAAAATTTAACGGATGTCGATTTTCTAATTAGTATAAATGCATCACCTTTTGAAAATAAAAAAGTTTATAGAAGAGCTGATGTATTCCGAAAAGTTATCAAAAAATATAATTTTAATCTTATATATTTAAATTCAGTTGGAGGTCAAGATGAGATTGTTTTTGACGGATCATCATTCTTGATGGACAGAAATGCAGATTTAATTCATCGATGTAGTACTTTTAAAGAAGAAAACTATAAATTTTATATATTGGATAAAGAATTTTCAAAAGAAAATACTTATAGCATAGAAAGCAAGCCCGATGAATTCGAAGAGCTTTATGAGGCAATTAAAGTTGGCACTTATGATTATATAAAAAAAAGTAATTTAAATGGAGTTATTCTAGGACTTTCGGGAGGGATCGATTCAGCTCTAACTCTTGCAATTGCAAATGATGTTTTTGAAAAAAATGATATTGAGGCAGTTCTGTTACCCTCAATTTATACATCAGATTTAAGTATTAAATTAGCAAAAGAACAATGTGATTTACTTGGCGTAAATTTCTCAACAATAAGTATCAAAGATGTAGACAATGCAATAAATAATTCATTAGAGCAAAGATTTAGTGGATTACCCAAAGACATCACTGAAGAAAATATTCAAGCTAGAGCCAGAGGCTTGCTATTAATGTCAATTTCAAATAAGACAGGAAAAATATTATTGACCACAGGAAATAAAAGCGAGCTTGCAGTTGGATATTCAACTTTATATGGAGATATGTCTGGAAGTTTTGCACCACTTAAAGATATTTATAAGACAGATGTGTATAATTTAGCAAAATATAGAAATAAAGTTTCAAGAGTAATACCAGAAGGCGTAATTGAAAGACTTCCAACAGCAGAACTTGCTCAAGATCAATATGATATTGATACACTGCCGCAGTATGATATCTTAGATAAAATTTTAAAGGCTTTTATCGAAGAAAAAAAATCATTAAGCGAGATTTGTGATTCAGGATTTGAAAAAAATCTTGTCTCTAATGTAATAAATATGGTTATCAGAAACGAATATAAGAGAAGGCAGTATGCTCCAGGTGTAAAAGTCTCTGAAAAATCTTTTGGAAGAGATAGAAGATTTCCGATTGTATCAAGGTTTAAATATTAATCTTCTAGTAACTCGATTATAACTTCTTCTGAACCGACCGTATTTACATCACGTTTTTTATCAGATTTTTTGTTGTCTACATTTTCAGTTTTCAAATCAACATTTTCGTCTTGTTTTTTTTGTCCCACAATAATATCTTTTGCAATTACATCGGAAGTATCATCTTTCGAAAAATACTCTAACAAATTGCTACTTGTTTCTTTAATTTCTTCAACCACCTCATCTATATTGATTAGCTCTTCAGATTCTCTATGTACAATAGTATACTTTTTAGGCTTAATATTTCTTGGAATTTCTATAAGATCCGAATTGTTAAAATATTCAACTTTGTATACACCGGAAAAGTTATCGAATTTTTGGTCTTCTATATCAAAACCTAATCCTATTGCTATATCATCAGCAGTTTCACTAAGACCTAGAATATTTCTTTTAATATTATTTTCAAGGACGTCTTGAAAAAACTTTGATTCGTAGTTCGGATAATTAAGTTCAATTATTTTTTCAATACTCCTTGCATTATCAAGCATCATGAGTTGAGTATAAGCGTTTCTTAAAAAATATAGCGCATCAACATTTGCAGGAGCATTAGGGTATTTTTCAATTAAATAATTACATCTGTTAATCACAGCAACAAATGCTTTTCTTTTGTAATAAAAATTAGCAACATGTAACTCATATGAGGCAAGCGTGTTTCTTAAATAAATCATTCTTTTATATGAATCCTCAACATAATCAGAATCATCATAATTTTTAAAAACAAAATTAAAGTCTTCAAAAGCCGTTCTTAGATTTACAGGGTCTTTATCAATTTGCACATGAGGCAATGCATAATTAAAGAAGGTTTTGCCTCTATTGAAATTGGTTAATCCTCTTAAATAGTACGCATATGGTATTAGATTGCTCGTATTATTCATTGATATAAATCTATCAATAATAGCTATTGCCTCATCCCATCGATTTAGTTTATAAACAGAAAACGCTAACTCAATATGACTTTGTTCAGCATATTTTGAAAAAGGGTAATTTGACTCTATTTTTCTATACTCTTCAGCTGCTTCATCATATTGCTCTCTTCTAAGTGCGCTCTTTGCCCGAGCATAAATTGCCTCAGCGGTTTGTGGTTCACCACTTGTATCGATGATATTTCCTCTGCTATCAATTTTTGTTCCTTCTTCTTTTGCCTGAAAACTTGAACAACTAGTTAAAGACAAAATTAAAAGTGTATATAATCCAATTTTTATCATATTCTATATATATATTTTTTATTAATATTAAACTATGAACAATAAAATAAACAATAATGTTATAGAATATATAATATCCGAAGAAAGTAAAGGATTGCGAGTAGATCAAGCAATCTCAAAAGTATATGATGAATATTCAAGAAGTCTAATACAAAAATGGATTAAAAAAGAAAAAATATTAGTAAATGGTAAAACTACAAAAGCAAAAGAGATTCTTTCTTTAAACGATAAAATTACAATTTTCCCCGAAGAAAACATTAGCTCTGATGAAATATTACCAGAAAATATAAGAATAGATATAAATTACGAGGATGAAGATCTCTTAGTTATAGAAAAAAATACAAATATTGTTTCTCACCCAGCAGAAAGCGTAAAAAAGGGAACCATAGCAAATGGCCTTGTACATAATTTTCCCGAACTAGCTAATCTACCTAGAGCTGGTTTGATACACAGACTTGATAAAGACACATCAGGACTGTTAATTGTTGCAAAACATCTTAAAAGTTTTCAATTATTAACTCAAGCAATGCAAAATAGACAAATAACAAAAAATTATATTGCTTATGTTCATGGTCAAATTATGAAAAATAGTACAATTAATAAACCAATTTCAAGGCATAAAATAAACAGAAAAAAAATGGCAGTCAGTATAGGGGGCAAAGAAGCAATCACATCATATGAAGTATTAGAAAACTATAATTTTTTCACAAAATTAAAGATAAATCTCTTAACTGGAAGAACTCATCAAATTAGAGTGCACATGAACAGCATAGGATACCCTATAGTAGGAGATCAAATATATGGTTTAAATTCAAATAAATGTAAAAGCTCAAGTAACATTGCAAAAAAATTCCCACGCCAAGCTCTTCATGCGGAAAAATTAGAATTTATGCACCCATATTCAAAGAAAAAATTAAAGCTCATATCACTATTACCTAAAGATCTTGTTAATTTACAAAGTGAAATTAGTAAAGATGAATAACTTGAAGCCAAATTGGAATGTATCAAATTCGGTAAAAGTTTTAGTTACAACTAAAGACTTTGATTTTAGAAAAAATTTTAACATTGCTTATGAATACGAAAAATCAAGCATAGTTAGAGATAATATAGAGATATTAAGAGACAAATTGCTTCCATCGCAGCCATTCTTCGTAAAACAAGTGCATGGAAAAAAAGTAGTTAATATTGACAAAGATAATTTTTCTTATGTTGCAGATGGAATTATAACGCAAGAAAAAAATAAAGTAATCGGAATCAAAACTGCCGATTGTATACCAATCATAATATCAAGTCTTTGTGGAAGCACAATTTGCATTCTTCATGTGGGAAGAAAAGGTCTTGAGTTTAACATAATTCAAAAAGCATGTAGTCTTCTTGAAAATTTCAAACTTTCATATGAAGCTTGGATTGGGCCATGTATTTCAAAAGAATATTATTTGGTAGGCTCTGATATAAAAGATACTTTTGAAGAAATTGATAAGAGATCTTTAGGCTTCTTTAAAAAAAATGGAAATCTTTTTAGTATGGATTTAGCAGGCTTGGCATCACTACAGTTAAATGACTGTAATATATCAAATATTTTTTACTCAGATTTATGTACAGTTAAAAATGAAGAATTATTCTTTTCACATAGAGGCTTTGCAGACAGACAAAGATTTGGGACTTTTGTTTGGGTTGAATAAAAAAAAGGCGGTAAATTCATACCGCCTTTAATCTATCTAAAAAACTTTAAAGATTATAAGTCGAAGTTATCTCTGTCATCTTCGTTATTACAATCACGTTTTTTAACGCCATTATCTTTAGCGTACTTTTCAGCACCTTCATCGATAATAGCTTGTGATAATGCTACGTCACCTTCAATCCAGTCACTAGCAACTTTCCATTGACGCTTTCCAGCATCCCATTGTTGGAATTTTGCTAGATGTCCACCTACGTGGTCCATACATGTGATATTAATTTCAGGGACAAGACCAGTTGCGCCAAGCGCATCTAAGTCTTTTTTGTCAAGACGTAAATTCTCAAAACCCCAACGTACTTGCGCACTATTGACTTTTGGTCCAAAACGATCTTGAGCTGTTTTTAAAGCTTCGGTATGGAATACACCAGCTAACACGCCAAGGTTCCAATATACAGAACCAATACGACTTTTATCAGCTAAGTCACCTTTACCAGCTTTGTAAACTGTATCTACGATGTCGTCAATTACTTTTGCAACTCTTCCAGCTGGGTGAGTTGTAATAGCGTAATATCCTTCAGCAGCGTCTCCAGCAGGAATAACGTCACCATCTGAGTTACTCCAGATGTTTCCGATTAAGTTCCCAACTGAGAAACCAGTTCTTACAGCTGTTTGCATAGCCACAGGGTTCATTACACCCCATCCTCTCAATAGAACATAGTCAGGCTTCATCTTACGAATTTTTAGCCATTGAGATTGTTGCTCGTTACCAGGATGTGGTACTTCGATCGCTGTATGTTCACAACCATG
>CEQY01022007.1_pt1 | contig 11079 bp, 9 predicted proteins | sample 361391 | NCBI WGS metagenome assembly CEQY01 (sample SAMEA2621075, study PRJEB7988) | marine metagenome | isolation source: saline water (ENVO:00002010), including
GAAGAGCTATCTTTAAAGTTCAAAGATGTTGGGCCATTAATCAGATTTGCAACAACGGGAAAGCTAAATGCACCATCTATTGATGATTTATGTTTTGTTTTAGGTAAGAAAAGGGTAATAGAGAGAATATCAAGATTTCTTGAAATATATAAATAATATTCTCTGAGAACTAAAATCATTTAATTTAAGCTTTTGTTATGACAGGTTTAATTTTTTTTATTATTTCATTTAGCTGAGGATTATCTTTGACAGAAATAGGGATAAATTCTTTTTTTGAAGAAAATAAATCATCTCTTTCAGCTTGATTGATAACTATAGATCCATCAAGGCCTGATATTGATCTATGATATGTATTTTTTGGTATTTTTAATGCTCCACTGTTACGATTGAGATTTATGATTTGATAAGGCTTTTCCCACTTTAAATTTATTAGTTCAAATTTTCTTGAGCCTGTAATAACACGATTATTGTCTATTTGATGATAGTGTATGTAGAATTGCTTATTTCCGAATTCATCATCAGGAGGAGATGTTGCTGCTGATTCATGAATAACTAAGTCTGATGCATTAGAGGAGGGTATTGAAATATCATAAAACAATACATTCTCTGTTTCCCTAAAGATTTTGTGCTTATTAATTTTAAGAGTCTTCACGTAATTCATGTTGCATAAATCATGCCAAATGCTTAAGACGGCACGGTTATTGCATAGACTAATAGTAAAACTATTAACATTTAATGAATTTTAGAATAGATAATGTATCACTTATTATTTTTAGCGATATTGATGGAACTTTTATGAATAATGATAGCTTTGATTTGGGCAATAATATTGAGATAGTAAAGCTTTTAGAAAAGTCAAATCATATGTTCGTTTTTAATACTAGTAAAACATTTAATGAGATTTGTCATTTACAGAAGGTACACCGCACAAATTTTTCTTTTATTTGTGAAACAGGAGGGGGAATATATTCAAACGAAAATATATCATCACCGTTCAAAGGAAAAAGAAAAAATTATTATATAGTTCATGAATCACCAAGAATAAAAGATATAAAACAAGAAATCCAAACTCATGCTAAAAGATACTTTCCTGGTGAATTAATCTTTTATGATGATATGAATAAAAAACAAATATCAGATATCTCTGGATTGAAGGGTGAAGATCTTAAAAGATCATTAAAAAGAGATTTTTCAATTTTATTTAGATGGAAGTCAACAATAACTAGATATGAAGAATTCAAATCATTATTAAAAAATTATAATTTAAATTTAATTGAAGGTGGAAGATTTAGTCATATTTGTTCTAATCAAAACAAAGGCAAAGCGGTACAAAATTTTATGAGCATAATTAAAAATAAATATAAAAATGTACAACTATTAAGCATAGCCTTAGGAGACAGTATAAATGATATAGATATGTTAGAGATTGCTGATTTTCCATGCATTGTCAAATCTCCGCATAATAAGCCATTAATTGATGGCCTTATGCATAAAAACACAATTATGAGTCACAATTTTGCTCCTAATGGATGGATAGAATGTATTCAATCAGTAATAACAAAGCTTAGGATTATGGATAATTGTAATGGCTGATTTTCATCAAAATGGTGTTGTAAGCACGTTACATAATTTATCTAACCGTTCATTAGATGAAATTGAACAAGAATTGAGAGAATTTTCTAAAAATGCACCGATAGAATTAATATTGCCATCACTTTATTCCGAACTAAGCGGCCCCGCACTTGAAAGGATTGTTAAGTGTCTTAGTAAAGTCAAATATTTAAATCACATTACTATTGGATTAGATAAAGCTACTAAATCTGAATTTAAGAAATCAAAAAAATTCTTTTCTGATTTGAACCAAGAACATTCAGTAATCTGGAACGATAGTCCTAAGATGAAGGAACTAGATAATGATTTTAAAAAACTCGGAATTGCTCCAGGTGAGCCAGGTAAGGGTAAAAACGTCTGGTACTGTATGGGCTATACGTTCTCAAGAAATGAAGCTAGATCTATAGCACTGCATGATTGTGATATCACAACATATACTAGGGAATTATTAGCAAGGCTAGTCTACCCAGTCGCAAATCCTAATTTTAACTATGAGTTTTGTAAAGGTTATTACCCTAGAATTCGGGACAATGCTCTTAGCGGAAGAGTGACAAGATTATTAGTTACACCTCTGCTTAAAACTTTTAAAAAAGTATTAGGTCATAGAGACTATGTAGAATTCATTGATGTCTTCAGATATCCATTAGCCGGTGAATTTTCTTTCAGAAGCAGGATATTGAAAGAAATTAGAATTCCTTGCGACTGGGGACTGGAAATTGGTCTCTTATCGGAGATGCAAAGGAATCAGGCATACAACAGAATCTGTCAAGTTGATATTGCAAATACATATGATCATAAACATCAGCCGTTATCTGAGAAAGATAACACTAAAGGTTTATCAAAAATGTCCATTGATATCACAAAGACATTAATAAGAAAACTAGCAGCTCAAGGAGATACGTTTACGCATAATACGCTAAGGACAATTAAAGCTACATATTATAGAACTGCACTAGATTTACTAGAAACTTATCACAATGATGCAAAAATAAATGGACTAGATTTAAATATAAATGAAGAAGAAATTGCTATTGAATTATTTTCAAATAATATCATTATTGCTGGCCAAGAATTTTTAGATAATCCTAATCAAAATCCTTTAATTACAAATTGGAATCGAGTTCAAACAGCGATGCCAGAAATAAAAAAAAGATTTTTAGAAATTGTAGAATCGGATTCAAAAATATAACACTTATTTTTAATATGTCAGAAATTACAAAAGATAATTTAAAAAAAAGAGTTAATCAACATATCGAGAGAATCTATAAAGATTTACTAAGTGAAGATGAACTTCAACAATTTTCTGACTCTATAGTTTCTCGGATTATATCATATCAAGATAATTTACCTGAGCATATTACAAAAGATGGCGAATCATGGTGCGAAAATACAGTTGTTTTGATTACGTATGCGGATAGTATTGATGATAAATATAATCTACCCATAAATTCAGTATATAATTTTTTAAATGAATACGGCAAAGATTTTTTTGAAATAGTTCATATCTTACCTTTTTTCCCATCAAGTTCTGATACTGGTTTTTCTATTATGGACTATTACACAATCTATCATAAATTTGGCCAGTGGAACGATATACTCAGCATATCAAAAAATTTTGGATTTATGGCAGATGTCGTTATAAATCATGGTTCATCGAAAGGTAAGTGGTTTCAAAATTTTATAAAAGGCGAAGGAAAAGGGCATGATTATTTTCTAAATTTTGATGAGACATTTGATACATCAAAAGTAATTAGACCAAGAACAAGTGATTTATTGAATATGTTTGATACAGAATCTGGAGAGAAATACGTATGGTGTACTTTTAGTAAAGATCAAGTTGATTATAATTTCAGCAAACCAGTAGTATTATATGAGTTTGTTGAAGTTTTGTTATTTTACCTTTCTAAAGGTATAACAATTTTTAGATTTGATGCGGTAGCATTTATATGGAAAAAAATAGGAACTAGCTGTATTAATCTAGACAAAACACATGAAATAGTAAGATTATTTAGAACATTATTATCTTATCTTGCCCCTAAGGCAATTCTAGTTACAGAGACAAATACACCAGCTAGAGAAAATGTTTCATACTTTGGAAACGGTAATGAGGCACATTGGATTTATAATTTCTCATTACCTCCTATATTAGTTTACTCTATACTCTCAGGAAATTCCTCTTACATTGAACAACTTACGATGAGCATGCCTCCATCTCAGCCTGGAACATCTTACCTAAATTTTATCGCATCTCATGATGGTATTGGACTTCGTCCTGCTGAATCATTTTTAAATGAGGATGAAATTAATATATTTATCGAACAAATGGAAAAAAATGGTGGAAAAATATCATACAGAACTAATAGTACTGATACTATCGAGCCATATGAAATTAACATTTCATTATTTGATGCGATGAAAGAAAATTTCAATAAAGAATCAAAACTAATAACTGAAAGGTTTTTATGTATTCATACAATTATGTTAGAACTTGAAGGAGTTCCTGCATTTTATATACATAGTTTGTTTGGATCAGAAAATGATTACACCCTTTTTGAAAAGACTGGACAAAATAGATCATTGAATAGGGGTAAGCTGAAGCCTGAAGATATAGATCTATCTGATCAATCTAAATATAAAACAATAATATTTAATGAGATCAAGAAATTGACATGCATCAGAAAAAAACAGAAAGCATTTCATCCTAATGCAGTACAATTTACCCTTCATTTAGGTTTAAATCTCTATGGTGTCTGGAGACAAAGTCTTGATAAGAAACAAAGTATTTTTTGTGTATCAAACTTAACAGAAAAAAATATTGAATTCTCTTTATTAGATATTAATCTCAAAAGTTCTGAAAATTGGATTGATCTTATATCAGGAAAAAAAATATTTGATATTACGTCTAAATTAAAGTTAATCCCTTATCAAACATTATGGTTATCTAATACATAATTATCTAGATATATACCAGATAATAAATATTATAGGAACAACTATGAACAAAGATACGAGATATACTCGAATCATTGTTCTGAACCGTATTTTTGTCTGAAGATTTTTATTCAAAATTTATCTATGTTCATATTACTATATATAATCCAAACATATATTATAATTTATTTCTATGCTTAATTTAATATTTTATATTAACAATGTTTCTCATTAGTTTTATTATTGATATTCACTGAGCCTGATTATGAAATTCAGCGTGTCGAAGAATATACAAAATGATAAGATAATCATAGGATGTTAAATGAGTTGACCAATTCATTTCTAAATTTTATTTATTTAAGATGGCTTGGACTGACAATTATTTTATTATCAACCATTTTGGTATTATCCTTATATCCTATCAATAATTTGATAACCAGTACTGCTGGCAATGATAAGATATTTCATCTCCTGTCATATTTAATACTTAGTTTTCCTATGTCTTATAAAAAACCAACATCTTATAGGTTAATATTTACTTTCTTTGTATGTTTTGGAGGATTAATTGAGATAGTCCAACCCATATTTAGCAGATCTAGAGAGTTATTAGATTTTATATCGAATGCGATTGGAATAATATTGGGGATGATTATGGGCCATCTAGTAAAAGTACCTCACAAGCATTGATTCATATTTTGGGTTTCATGATATTAAATATAGAATTAAACTTATAGACTTAAAGATAAAGAGCTCGAAAGTGTTAAAATAATGAGATTAGGTTACTTATGGAGATATAGACAAAATGATTGATTTACTGATGAATAGTTTTATTAAGTATGGTGATAATTTAATTGCAGTTTCCGTGCTCTTGATTGGAGGTTTTTACTTTCGCTTTATAATGCAAGCGTTTGGACAAACATGGATAATGACAAAAGCTCATACTGCTACAATCATAATACTGCCTATTATTACTTATGTAATCACAAGTGTTATTTCAGGCAACATCGCCTTGTCTTTAGGGATGGTAGGCGCACTATCAATTGTACGTTTTCGTAATCCTGTACGATCTCCTTTAGAGTTATCAACTTATTTTGGTGCAATAACTATGGGTATCGCAGCATCAGTTTCAATCAAATGGCTTTTATTTCTAATCTTGTCTATCACAGCTGCTTTAATTGCTCTGATTATTGTAGATTTCCTGTTTAACAAAATACTTAATCGCCCATTATTTATTACTTCATTTTCAGAGGGAAATACTCTCTCAATACTTACAATCAAGGCATCTAACTCCATCAGTATATGCGAACAGAGTGACATGCTTCAATCAAAAGTCGTATTTAAAGATTCTATTACATACTCATTTACATCATCAAATTTTTCTAGGCTTGTAGAATTTGAGCAAAATGATGAAGTTCAAGCGAATATTATTTCCAGTGAGTTAAGAAGATAAAAATGAGATTCTTTTTTTTAATTACATCCATCTTTTTTTCAAGTCAAGCACAATCGACATGTAATTTTCAAACTGGAGAGTTCACTGAAGAAATGTCTGATCCGTCTCAAATACTTAGAATTGAAATAGATATTCCAAAAAGCTCCAAATATGCAACAAATGCAATAAAGACAATTACGTCGAAATCAACAAATATACCACCAAAACTTAAAAAAAATTTTAAAGCTAATATATTAGTACATTATAAATTTGGAGTATGTGAACATTCAGCAAAGGTAAGACAAAATGGTGATCTTAAAGATCATCTTATGTTTAAGAACGGTAATCTTATAAGATCTTTAGATGTAAAATTATTTGATGGCAACATTCTGAATGCTGTCAAGTTTAAGCTTTTGATACCAAAAACACGGAATGGATATAATGAGATATTAGGGACCTCAATTTTAAAAAACCTTGGCTTTATTACTCCAGAAACATTCGAGGTGGTGACGGTGATTAATAAGGTAGCCGCAAGAATGATATTTCAAGAGAAGGCTTCAAAAGAACTACTAGAGAGAAATAAGCGAAGAGAAGGACCTATTTTTAAGGGTGACGAAAGTTTGATATGGTCATATAAAAGTTTTCAAAATAGTGAGCTAGCTCCATTATCTCTCTCTAACCTTGTCAATCATGGATGGTTTAAAAAAGGAGATAATTCAAAAAGAATAACACTGAATTCGTATGCACTTTTACAGATAGCTCATCTTAAAGCTAGATATAATAAAATTGATAGGTTAAGAGATTTTCATATATTTCCGAATAGAATGAAATCTAATTTATACACCGACTTATACAATATTTTATATTCAATGAACGGGGTTCACGCACTAAGTCCAAATAATAGAAAACACTATTTTAATACTATAGAGTCTAGATTTGAACCTATCTATTATGATGGTGACTTATCTCTCGTTAGACCAGTATTATATGATAATCAGGATTACTTCCCTTCCAAGGAAATTAGCCCTCAATTATTAGAAAAAATAACTTTACTAGATAATGATGACAAGCTTTATAAACATTTTAAAAAGAGAGTAATCGATAGGATAGAAGCAAGGAAATATTTTACAACTGCATTAGCACAATTTAAGACTAATATCAGGCTTGTCAATAATAAAAGTTTTCCAGATTTACACAAGAAAAAATATTTTGACGAAGCAAGAAAATCAATTGATTCTATTTGGTATAAAAGATTCCAAGAAAAAAAAGGAGTAAAACAAAAAATTGTTACTGAAGTTATATTGAATAAAAATAAACATACAATTAATTTTGATAATGGAGAATCGTTTATAATTTCAAATAAAGAGTTATCTAAAGTTTTAACTAAAAATACATTAAATGGGAAAAGGACTACATTCATACCATCAAAAAAACATTATGAATATAAAAGTATTACTAATATAAAAAAATTTAATATAGATGATAATTATATTCATGCATCCAATGGTATGAAAGTTACAATTAATAAAAACAAAAAGATTCTGAGATTTGAGCAGACGTATTATTCTGATTGGGCTTTAATTCATGGTGGAGATTATAGTGGATGGGAAATTGATTTTAAGGGCAAACCTTTTTTAATGAATAAACTTGATACCTCACAGGAGCGTATTAACATACATGGATTAACAGGTTGTCTTACTATCTATAAAAGTGTAATTGATAATACCTCTATATCTGCAACAGGTGGAGGTTGTGAAGATAGCATTAATTTTGTTGATACAATTGGTAAAGGCCTAGTGCTGTTTATTAAAGATGCTCGCTCAGATGCAATAGATGCTGATTTTTCATATTTATCATTTAGAAAAATACAAGTTAATAATGCTGGAAATGATTGCCTTGATGTAAGCGCAGGAGAATACTCAATCGATTTCTCGTTAATGGAAGGTTGTATAGATAAAGCTATATCTATCGGAGAAAAGTCAGAATTTTTTGCAAAAAAAATAATTGTTCGTAATTCAAGTATTGCAGTCTCGGTCAAAGATTCATCCAAAGCTAATATATTAGATATTGACATGAATGATGTAGATTTATGCACAGAAGTTAAACGAAAAAAACAAGAATTTGGAGGCGCAGCTTTATCTGTAGATAATTACAGCTGTTCTTCTTCAGTATTTATTGATTCTGAATCTATTTTTTTAAATGATCAATCATGAGTTTTCGTAAAGAGAGAAAGTATAGACTAACAGTATTTGAATTTGATTTATTAAAAAATAAATTGCTAGGTATTGGTATGGATAATCTTTTCCAACCTAGAAAAATCAATAGCTTATACTATGACACGGATGCGTATGATTTGTATCATCATTCTGAGGATGGTGTTGTTCCTAGAAAAAAAATTAGGATAAGATGGTACGACTCTGTCAAAAACGCAAATGTCGAAACCAAAATATCAAGCATCGAAGGCAGATATAAGTTAAAATATTCTAAAATCTTAACTGACTCAAATAGTTTTCCGAAGGTAATTAACGACCAGGTTTATGGCATACTTACACCCTCGTTATTAGTATCCTATCATAGAGAGTACTATACATTAAAAGGAATGAGATTGACTTTTGATTCCAAAATCACTTATAAAGATTATCGATCTCCTCTATCAATGAAATATGATGACGCTGAAAGAGTTATGGAAATAAAAGTTAGCATAGATACTTCTGAGGACTTTATTAAGAAATATATTCCTTACCCAACATCAAGATTTTCTAAGTATTCAAGGGGTATTTTATTCTGTAATAATAATATCTAGGCTCTTTGTAACTCTATTCTCAAGCGTATATTTTTTTAAAAAGAACTACTAAGAATTTATTATTTTGATTGAAGCATTAATTTTATTTCTGGGTATAAATTCTCAGAAAATTCTTGATTATATTTTCTTCCTGGATGTCCTGGATCTGCCCAATACCCACACTCTTTAGAATATTTATGAATATTAATATCAAATAATATCTCGGGTGTATGTATACCTTGGTTTCTCAAATTAATAACAAAATTCTTAAAAGGTGACTGAGAGAAGTTATTAACTTCATGAAAATTCCAAACAGGGACAAGGACAATGTTCGAATTAAGGTAATTTTCGATATATTCTTTAGTCTCTAGAATTATTTCAGTCATTTTTCTTATATATAATTCATTGGAATATGCATTATTTAGGAAATTTTCAACTTTTTTTTGTTTATTATATTGATCTTCAATATCCTTTATACATCTAGTTGGTTTTTCTTCTGTATATGTAGACTCATTATAGACAGGGAGGTTTGAATATTTTCTATTGATAATATTACTAGCTATTATGTATATTGATTTTAGGTTCCTTTGTAAAAAAACTTTTGTTTTGCTCATAATACCCTGATCAATTTCATTATATCTAACGATAACTTCATCATCACTCCGTAAAAGTGAATACTGACCAGTACTAGCAAGAGTAATATCATTTTTTGTCAACAGATATATAATCAAGTCATATTCATCTTTTTTAAAATTCTTTATTATATGGTTATAATCAAAAACATTATATCCAGGAACTCCATGATTTATTATTTCAATCTCCCCATCCTTTTTATCAAGCAAATATGCAAGAGTATCCTTAGTTGCAAGGAAACTCCCAAAGGCTACAGAGTCACCTATTAAAGCAACCCGATATTTCTTTTTATTATTTTCATCGTCTATTAAGTGTTTGTGCACTCTTTTACCATCTAATATCAATGAATCATGACTATTCCATTTTTCTACAAGAAAATGCTGAGGTTTTTTATTAATACTACTATCGAGATATAATGATTTGTTTGCTAAAAAGAAACTTCGAAAGATAAGTTCAAATAGAATTAAAGCTATTAGGGTCGATAAAAAAACTGTTAGTAAAGACTTAATCAAGTTCATACTTATTTAAATATTCTTTTTTCAAATTCTTATCTTGTTCTTCTTTATAAAGAATATAATTTTCTATCACCAGTATATCTAAATTTGTTCCCATAAAACATCTAAATGCATCCTCAGGAGAGCACACTATTGGCTCACCCCTTACGTTAAAAGAAGTATTGATTATAACCGGACATTTAGTCCGAGTATAAAATTCATTAAGTATTGAGTGATATACAGGATTTGTTTTTTCATGAACAGTTTGAATTCTGGCAGTATAATCTACATGAGTAACTGCAGGGATTTCAGACCTAACTTGATTTAATTTATCTATTCCAAATAATTCTTTATTTTCATTGTCTAATACTCTTCTGTTTTTCTTTACTTCTGCAACCAATAACATATAGGGACTTACTTCCTTTAGCTCGAACCAATCACTCTTAAATTCGTCCAGTACACTTGGAGCAAAAGGTCTAAAGCTTTCCCTAAACTTTACTTTTAAGTTAAGTTTTTTTTGCATTGTTTCTGATCGCGAATCAGCTATGATGCTTCTAGAACCCAAAGCCCTTGGACCAAATTCCATTCTACCTTGCATTAGACCAATAGCCTTTTGCTCACATATACCATCTACTATCTTTGTAATTATTTGCTTGCTGTCGAGTATATGAAATTTTGCATTACATTCACTTAGAGCTTTATTGATTGAATCACTAGTGTATTTTGGACCTAGATAAGAACCTTTCATCGTATCAAACTGTGAAATTTTTCTTTGATTATTATGATGAATATACCAAGTAGCTAAAGCTGCGCCAAGTGCACCACCCGCATCTCCCGCTGCAGGCTGAATATAAATTCTCTTGAAAATGTTTCTTTTTAATAAAATTCCATTTGCAACACAATTTAATGCAACACCTCCTGCAAGACAAAGGTTTTCTTCCCCTGTTTCTTTAGCAATATTAGTTGCAAGTTTCACAAGTATTTCCTCTATTACGCTTTGAATAGATGCGGCTACATCCATTTCTTTCTGCGAGATTTTTGTTTCTGGCTGCCTAGGGGGACCATTGAATAAATCATGAAACTTTTTATTAGTCATAGTTAATCCTGTTGCGTAATCAAAATAACTCATATCTAGAGAAAAAGAACCATCATGAGCAATTTCAATTAAATTTTCTTTTATAAGATTTGCATATATAGGT
>CEQY01396315.1_pt1 | contig 11074 bp, 10 predicted proteins | sample 361391 | NCBI WGS metagenome assembly CEQY01 (sample SAMEA2621075, study PRJEB7988) | marine metagenome | isolation source: saline water (ENVO:00002010), including
TTTTTGACTTTTTTTATGAATTATAAAATAAACAAAATGACCATTTTCAAGAAATTTGATTGCAGTCTCCTCGCCAATACCTCTGCCAGCTCCTGTTACCAATGTTATTTTTCGTCTCATTTTTTTCAATTAAATTTAAAATAGATTATACACACTAATATTTTATTAATTATTATTATAAATTAAGAGATTTTTTTTCTCTATAAATATGTGCCCACGCATTAGCGTGATTTTTGCCTAAAACTGTTCCTTCAGCATTGCAGAGTGTGCAAGGACTGTCAGTTCGGTTTCCATTTATAAGATTTTTTCTGTATTTACTCATAATTTTATTTGTCCAAATATCAAAAATGTGTTCTTGCATCATGTTACCCATTGTAACACGTCTTTGCCAATCTTGAGGACATAAAAATATATCCCCATTCCAATCAATTAAAAATTGATATGACGGATAAAAACATTTTTTGTATTTTCCTATTTTTTCCTGATCTCCGATATTAATTGTCCCAGTTCTATTTGTAAGCTTTAATCCATAATCTTTCTTTGCATCATACCAACGATCTCTTAAAATAACAAAATCTTTAGGAACTTTTGATTCTTCTATCATATCTTGAAAATTTTTTCTTTGATGCTCACCATCATACATACTTATCAAAAGTTTGTTAACGTTATTCATATAAAGTTCCTTAATTTTTTTTGGTTTTAAAGTATCTCCATTAGTAACAACTTCAACAAATGAAACTTCAGATAATTTTTGAGAGATTATATTAATATCTTTATGTAGCATTGGTTCACCATATCCACATAAAACAACTGATCCTTTGTAATTAATTTCCTTAAGCTCATCAGTTAATTTATTTATTAAATTCATTTGCATTTTTTGATAAGTATCAGGAGCAATTTTTGGATCAGACTTTGGACAGAAGGAACATGATCTGTTACAAACATCAATTATACTCAATTCTATCCAGCTTGGAATTGGCATTCCCTTATGTGTGGTTAAAATATCATCAACAATAACAGTTCTTCTTTTTAAATTTACTGCAATTGTTTTGAATAGTGGTTTTGTTCTTGTTTTATTTTCTGTCACAAGTTCTTTTTCTTTCACGCTGTTATGACCTATGCCAAAGTTAATCTTGTTAGTTTTTGAAATATTTTTTTTACTCACATTTATTTTCTCGTCCTTAATTAATTCGTCGTATTCCTCAATTTTTTTGTTAATCAATTTTAAAGCTAATTCTTCTTTTTTTTGTTTTCCTGTTGATGTCAAAATGTATATAAATTTATTTTCATTATTAGGATCTTCGTATTTAATAAAATTATCTTCTTGTAATTTTTTTATGCAATTATTTAATTTACCAAGACTAATTCCAATTTTTTCAGATAATAATCTTTGAGATATAGATTGTTCTTTTGAAATTTCTTTAAGAATTTTTAAATTAATATGATTTGTCTTATCATCGTTCATAATTTGAACATATATCGTTCATTTTATGAACAGTAAAGTTAAAATATTAGTAAAATTGATATAAAAATTTAAATTTATGATATATGTTGAGGTTGTTAATACTAAAATAATACTAATTGTGTGTTTAAATAATACAAATACCTTTAATTAATAAGTAAAAATATATGATATGGCGTAAAATTGAGAAAATTCCATTTGAGAATGTTGACAAATGTTTAAGGCATCTAAGATCAAAGGCTGTTTGTAGCGAGTGGATCGAAAATATATTCAAAAATAAAAAAAAAATTTCTTATAAAAATTATAAAAATATAGAAATCCATCGTATAAATGTTAAAAAACTTGGTTTTAAAAAACCTACTACATTAAAAAAAATATATTCAAAATTTGGAAGCAAATATCAAACAATTCCTCCAGAATTAAGTTTATACTTAAGACTGATTTATAAAAACCAACCTACAGGCGAGTGGTTAAGGATTGCTGTAAATTTTAAATCAATGGTGGACACCGATGGGGTACCACACTTGCCTAAACTTGGTAGAGCATTAGGCAAAAATTTCATAGAAACTTATTGGTCATATCCTGGAGCTATTTTTCATCCACATAATGATTTTTTAGTGATGAAAAAATGATCTTTAAAAATTTAAAGATCGGTAATAAAAATTTACAAAATCGAATTTCAGTATCTCCGATGTGCCAATATTCAGCAAACGATGGTAAGCCTTCAGCATGGCATTATAAGCACCTTGGCTCATTAGTTTGCTCCGGAGCATCCATGGTTGTGGTTGAGTCAACTGCTGTAAGTAAAGTGGGAAGAATTACCAATCAAGATTTATGTCTTTATAACTTAAAACACTTAAGAGAATTGAAAAAATTAGTTAAATATTTGAAAAATTTAAATAATATTCCAATTATAATTCAACTTTCTCATTCAGGAAAAAAAGGCTCTTCCCATGTTCCCTGGATAAAAAGCAACTCTTCTCTAAAAAAAAATAAATGGACTACTATTTCTTCTTCAAAAATTAAAAAAGATGAGTTTTGGCCATATCCAAAAGCTGCAAATAAAAAAGAAATTAATCAAATATTGTATGATTTTGAAAGATCAGCTTTTTTTGCAAAGAGAGCTGGTTTCGATGGAATAGAAATACATATGGCTCATGGATATTTAATTCATCAATTTTTATCTCCGATTTCTAATATAAGAAAAGATGATTATGGAGGAAGTATTTCAAATAGAAATGCTTTACCAATGTCAATTGTTCATAAATTGAAAAAAATAACTGGAAAAAAAATGATATTAGGTGCTAGAGTAACAGCATCTGATCATTTAGAAAAAGGAATTAAACTGAAGGAATCGTTAAATTTTATTAAATTACTTAAAAAAGAAGGCATAAACTACGTCTGTATTTCATCTGGAGGAATCAAAACAAAAACAAAATTAAACACAAAAAAAAAGGGCATTAGAGTTTCTTTTGCTAAAAACATCAAAAAAGAAATTAGTAATTTAGTTATTGGTACAACAGGAAATTTGTCAGATCTCAAATATTTAGAAAGAGTAATGAAAAACAAATGTATTGATTTAGCTTTTATTGGAAGGCCATTTTTAAAAAATCCAAATTGGTTGTTGAGTCATGCGCATAAAAATGGAGAATTAAAATTTATTCCAAATCAATATTTACGAGCGTTCTAAATTATTCAATTTAAAAATGTTAAATTCAGAGTTTAGAAAATTATACAGTTACTTAGATAAGTTACTTTTAAAATTTATAGAATCTAATTCTACTTTGGCGTACTCTAAATTGCATATAATTAAAAATCATCCCGAATTTAACAAAGAATATTTCCCTAATAAAGATAGGTTAATAAAGAACGAAATTAGGGAAAGTTTTATAGTTGGTATATTAAGGTACTTTAAAAATTTTTTAAATGAGAGTCCAAATTTTTATCGTAAAAAAAAAAATTCTTCAAAAATTGATGTTTTAATTGTTTCACATTTAATAAATTTTAAGCATATTAATTTAAATTACGATTTTTATTATGGGGATATTATAAAACAACTTAATTCTATAAGTTTAAATTCAAGATTAATTTTGAGAAATGAAACTTCGCTATCTAGTAAGTACTTATTTCAAAATTTAAAGAAAGATAAGATAATTTTATCAAAAAGAACATCTATTTTAAGAGAAACTTTATATTTATTTTTAGCTATATTTGAATTTTTTAAATTTAATTTTTTTATAAAAAAATATAAAAACAAAAAAAAAAGAATAAATTTTTTTAATTTAAGATCCTTTGGATATATAATTGCAAATCTAAGACTTAATTTTCAAATTAATTTTTTAGTAAAAATGTATAATCCAAAGTTTTTATTTATAACTTTCGAAGGCCATGCGTGGGAAAGATTAATAATAAGAAATATAAAAAAAAATTATAAAACTAAAATAATTGCATATCAATTCTCATCAGTAACAAAAAATCACCATAGTCTTTTTAGATCTTTGAGCAAGTCAACAGACCCCGATTATATTTTTACCACTGGAAGATATACTTATAAAAAATTTAAAAAAAATTATGATTGTGCTGTTAAGATTATTGGATCAAATAAATGGAAAAGTAATATTTTAGATAAATCAATAAAATTAAAAAAAAATATTTTAATTCTTCCAGAAGCTTATATCTCAGAGAGTAAAAATTTATTAAATTTTGCAATTAAGATTTCAAAAATAAGTAATGATTTTAAGTTTTATTTAAGATTACATCCAATGATTAATTTTAAACAATTAGATGTAAATTTAAGCAATTATAATAATATTGAATTATCTGAAAAAACAATTGAAGATGATTTTAAAAGATCATCACATTTTATATATAGAGGATCTGCCTCTGCTATGGAAGCTGCATGCAAAGGTTTGCAACCAATCTATTTTGGGACATTTAACAATGCGAATGTAAATCCTTTATTTGAAGTTCTAAAAAAAGAAAATTATATTACAGATCCAAAAAAATTTATTGATTTGTTAAAGAAAAATAAATTTGATAATAATGAGACAATAAGTTATTCAAAAAATTTCTTTCAAAAGTTAAAATTAAACAAAAATATCTTTAAGATTTAAAATGAGTTTATTTGAAACATCAATTATCTTAGTCTTTACTTTTATTAGTTATTTTATTTTAAAATTTAAAATTTATCCAAGTTTAATTTTAGATTTACCTGATAGCAAAAGAAAAAAACATGTTAATCCTGTTCCAAAACTAGGAATTATTTTTTTTATACCGTTTTTGATTTTAATAAATTTTTCAAATATAAACTTTGAATACAATAACAATTTTATATATTTTTCCATTATTTTAATAATTTTTGGTTTCCTTGATGATATAATGTCTATTAGGTGGTTAGGAAGAATTTTTTTTGAGTTTGTTTTTATTTCGTCATTCCTTTTAATTAATCAAGAGCTTTTACTTTATCAAATTAATATTAATAATCCATTTTTAGAAATTATTTTGAAATTTAATAATATTTATTTTTATTTTTTTTTTACAACCTTTTGTTTTGTTTCTCTTGTTAATGCTTTAAATTTTTTTGATGGAATAAATAATCAATTATCAAATTACTTAATCTTGTTATTTTTATTTTTTTATTTCAAAACCTCAGATTTATTATGTTTGATTTTAATTTTTAATTTATTGATTTTTTCATTTTTTAATTACAAGAACTTAGTTTTTTTTGGCTCTGCGAGTATATATTTTTTAACATTTATTATTTTTAATCTTGCTATTTTTAATCATAATAATTTTTCCATAGGTGCTGATGAAATATTGATAATGCTTTTGTATCCAGGTTTAGATATGGGGAGATTATTTTTTTTTAGGATAATTAATAAAAAGAGTCCCTTTCATGCTGACAGAAATCATATTCATCATATTTTGAATAAACATTTTACTCATAAATATGTTTTAATTCTAAATATGTTTCCGGTGATAATTTGTTTATTAATTATTCATTTTGAAAATATTAATAATTTATATGGGCTAGTATTTACAATATTATATTATATTGCTGTATTAAATTTTAAAAAAAAAATATGAAAATTTTAATTTTAGGAGCCAATGGAATGTTGGGTTTTACATTATTTCATTATCTTCATTCAAAACAAAAATTAGAAGTTTTTGGAACAATAAGGAACAATATAATAAAAAAAAAAAATATTTTTTCAAAAGTTAATATTAAAGATTTTAAAATTTTAAAAAAAAAAATATTAAAATTATCTCCAGATATAGTCATAAATTGTATAGGCATAGTTAAATCTGAAGTCAAAAATATACCTTCAAAACAGGTAATAAAAATTAATTCAAAGTTACCAAATTATCTTAATGAAATTTCAAAAGATTTAAATTTTAGATTAATTCACATTAGTACAGATTGTGTATTTTCAGGAAAGAGTAAAAAAAATTCAGAAAAATCAATCTCAAACCCACTAGATTTATATGGAAAAAGTAAATTACGAGGAGAGTTTAATTCTGATAAAAATTTAGTAATAAGAACATCTATAATTGGTCATGAGATTAAGAACAAAAGGGGACTTTTAGAATGGTTTTTAAAACAAGAAAATTCAATTTTGGGATTTACAAAAGCCTATTTTTCAGGACTCACAACCCTAGAATTAAGTAAAATTATATACACAAAAATTATTTTTGATAGAGAGATTGTAGGTTTATATCATGTTTCAGGAAAAAAAATAAATAAATATAATCTTTTAAAAAAAATAAGAAAAATTTATAATAAAAATATCACTATAAAAAAAGAGAATAAATTTAATATAGATAGATCATTAGATAGTAGTAGATTCACAAGACAAACAGGTTATGTTAAAAAAACTTGGAACAAAATGATATTAGAAAACAAAAATTATTTTTTACGATATGCAAAGTAGAAAAATTAAAATATTAACAATTATTGGAACTAGACCAGAAATAATTAAACTCGCTTGTATAATTAAAAAATTTGATAAAAATTTTGATCATAAACTGGTTCATACAGGTCAGAATTTTTCAAAATCATTAAATCAAATATTTTTTAAAGATATTAATTTAAGAAGGCCTGATTTTACTTTAAATATCAAAAACGATGATCCAATAAATTTCTTATCAAGTATGTTACCCAAAATAAATAAAATTTTAGAAAATATTAAACCAGATGCGGTCTTTTTTCTAGGAGATACAAATTCATGTTTAGCTGCTTATGTTGCAAAAAGAAAAAAAATACCAATATTTCATTATGAAGCAGGAAATAGATGCTTTGATCAATGCGTACCTGAGGAATTAAATAGAAAATTGATAGATCATATTTCTGATATTAACTTAACTTATTCAAAAATTTCTAGGGAAAATCTTGTAAGAGAAGGTTTGCCTACAGATCAGATTATCAATGTTGGTAGTCCAGTCAAAGAAGTTATTCAGTATATGAATGAAAAAATCTCAAGTTCAAAAATATTAAAAAATTTAAAAATAAATAAGAAAAAATATTTATTAGTTAGTCTTCATAGAGATGAAAACACCTCTCTCAAAAAATTAGTTTATTTGATGAATGAAATAAAAAATTTATCAGTTATTTTTAAAAAAAAAATTATATTTTCTTTACATCCTAGAACGATGAAAGTTTTAAATACTAATATAAAAAAATTTAAAAACTTTATATTTTTAAAACCATTTAAATACTCAGACTATATATTATTACAAAAAAATTCCTTTTGTGTCATATCTGACAGTGGCAGTTTAATGGAGGAGGCATCAATTCTAAATTTTCCTGCAATTAGTCTTAGAGATTCTACAGAAAGAGCAGAAGGAATGGAGGAAGGTGTATTAATAATGACTGGTTTTAATCGGGATAAGTTAATTAATGGAATAAATGTAATAACGAAAAATAATAAAGAAGATTTTAGTAAGCTAGTAGATGATTACAATGTAGATAATGTTTCAGACAAAATTTCAAATATTATTATAAGTTATATTGATTATATAAATAATAAAGTATGGAAAAAAAACGTAAAACCGTTTTAGTAATATCACATTATTTTTGGCCAGAGGATTTTAAAATAAATGAATTAGTTTTTGATTTATCAAAAAAATATGAAGTTTTAGTATTGACTGGGAAACCCTCCTATCCTTCAAAAAATTATTTTAAAAATTTTATACATAAAAAAATAAAAAATATAAAAATATATAGGGTACCAGTTTTTAGACGCACTAGAACAAATCTAAGTATTCTTTTAAACTATCTAAGTTTCTTATTCACGTTACCAATATTTGGTCTTTTTTATTTAAAAGATAAAAAATTTGATTTTATATTTGTTTATCAACCATCACCAATAACAGTTGGAATTGCTGCTGTTATTATTAAGTTTTTTAAAAAATCTAAAATGGCATTATGGGTTAATGATTTATGGCCAGATACACTTAATCATGTAAATTTACCATTTGTTAAAAACTTAAAATTTATTTTTGCAATAATCACAAATTATATTTACAAAAATACTGACTATATTTTAGTTCAATCAAATAGTTTTAAAAAAAAAATAAGAAACAAAAATTTTAAAAAAAAAATAATTTTTTTCCCTAATTGGATAGATACTACTAAATATAAAAAAAAAATAATTGAAGTTAAGAAAAAAAAAATTTTAACAAGCAATGTATTTAAACTTATGTATATAGGTAATATTGGACACTCTCAAGATTTTATGGGAATTTTGAAGATTTTGAAAATTATTAAAGAAAAAAAAATACCATTTAAATTTATTGTTATAGGAGATGGAAGAGATAAATTGAGAATATTGGAGGAAGTTGAAAGATTAAATTTAAAACATCACATTTACTTTTTTGGAAGAATTAACAAAGAATATATTAGGAACTATTCTAAATTTACTGATATGCTTTTTTTATCTTTAAAGAGAAATGAATTATTTAAAATTACAATCCCTGCGAAATTACAAACTTACTTATCACTAAATAAACCTATTTTTGGACTTATATCAGGGGAAACATCTAAATTAATTTCAAGTATGCGCTGTGGTATCACAGCCGATAGTGGAAATTATAATGATGCTGCTAAAAAAATAATTAAAATAATTAAAAATAAAAATATTCTGAAAAATTATTTGTCAACTAATACAACAATAGCAAAAAAACAGTTTTATTTTAAAAATATTTATAATGACCTAATTAATTTGATTGATCAAAAATAACCTCTGGTTGATTTGTTTTTATGATCTTTATATTTTCTTTTTACCCAAAGAGCACTGTGAGGTTTCGAGATTTTGGTTTCTGATTTTTCTCTTTTTGCTTTAGTATAATAATACAATATTATTGATTTTCTTGGATTGGTCTTAGGGTAATTGATTTTATTGGGAATACCATGATAGCTATAATCGTTTGTATTAAATACAACTAATCTATTAAATCTAGGTTCAATACACTTAATAAGTTTTTTGCCATTATAATTATAAAATCCTAGCTCTCCTCCATAATTTTTTTTCCAATTTTTTGTTAAGTATATAATTGCATTTAATCTTCTATTTAAACCAGTTTGATCATTATAATTTCCGTCAATATGGGTTCCTAGGGCTCCTCCTTTTTCAGAAATATTTAGTCCTCCTCCCATAAAATATGGGTCAGGTAAAATTTTTTCAATTTTAAAAACTTTTGAGAGAGTCTTAAGAATTATAGATGAGTTTAAAATTCTGACTATATCTACTATGTTATCTGGTATATCAAATTCAGATTTCCATACAGACCTATGCTTGATCTCAATATTATCTATTTTTTTATAGTCCCATTTAAATTTTTTTAGATCAGGGAAGCTTTTTTCACAAAGTTTTGCAAATTTTAAGGGTAAAAAATTATCTATATAAAAGTGATCAAATGGCTTATTTGAAAATTTTTTTGCCTCAAGAATTTTTTTGTCTAAGTATTTAGCCAATAATTTAAGATTATTTTGTTTCATGATATATAAAATAACTATTATTTTATTAAATAAAACTTTTTATTTTAAAGATCAATTGAACAAAGTTGCCAAATAATGAAAAAAAAAATAATCTATATAGATGAGGATGCAAGATATGGTGGTCCTCAGCACAGAATGGTATTAGTTGCTAATCATTTAAATAAAGAGTTTGATATTTCTTTTTTAATATCTAATGACCAGAATCAGATTTTCAAAAAAAAACTAATTGAAAATAAATTAAGTTATGAAGAAATAAAAATAACAAGATTATCAAAAGAATTTAAAACATTAATAAAGTATATAATTTTTTTTATTCCTGAATTAATAAGATTAATTTCAATTTTAATTAAGCTTAAACCTGATCTTGTACAGGTAAATTCCACACCTCACTTTAAAGCATTAATTGCTTCATCACTAATTAAAATACCAACAATCTGGGTATTAGAGGATGCCAATCTTCCACCTATAATTAAAATTACTTTTAAAATTTTAAATAATATTTTTAAACCAAATATACTTGTTACAAGTAGTGTTGTAAGAAATTATTATTTAAACAAATGTAAATTTAATAGAAAGTTAAGAAAAATATATGCACCTGTTTCGATAAAATTTTTTGATGCAAAAAGATATAAAAATAAAAAATTTAATAAAAAGAAAATTAATATTCTTATGATAGCTAATTTGACCAAAATCAAAGGAATTGAAGTATTTTTAAAAATTGTAAAAATGTCTCCAAAGAACCTTCATTTTACTTTATGTGGTGGATTTGCAAATACTCAAAAAAATTATGCTAAAAGTTTAATTTTAGAATTTAAGAAATTTGGAAAAAGCAAATTAAATTATATTGGATATCAAAAAAATATTCCTAGAATTATATCTAAAAGCGATATAATGATATGTACGTCTTTATCAGAAGCGGGGCCAATGACATCTCTAGAGGGAATTTTTATGAAGAAACCACTGATATCAAATAAAGTAGGTATTATTTTTGATTTATTTGAACAAAAAAATCAATTTTGTATTGTTAAAAATAATGAACCGGACAAATTTTTAAGTTATATTGATTTTTTATCATTAAATCCTTCTTATAGAAGAAAAATTATAAACAAATCTTACAATATTGTTATTAATGAACTATCTGTTAGCCAAATTTCAAAAAAATATGAAAATTACTACTATTACACAATGAAAAATTAAATTATGAAAGTTTGTATTAATTGTGTAATGGATGAAACAGATCCAAAAATTAAATTTGATTTTAAAGGTCTATGTAATCATTGTAGTAATTATCATAAAAATATTGAACCGTTTTGGAAGAATGATGGCAAAAAAGAAAATCAAATAAAAGATCTAGCAAATAAAATCAAAAATGAAAATAAACATGAAAATTTTGACTGTATTTTAGGAATTAGTGGAGGAGTAGATAGTTCATACTTAGCTTATTATGCAAAAGAAATATTAGGCTTGAATCCCTTAATTTATCATGTAGATGCTGGTTGGAATTCAGAGTTAGCAGTTAGTAATATTGATAAGATTATTTCAGGATTAGATCTTGAACTATATACAGAAGTTATAAATTGGAAAGAAATGCAAGATTTACAATTGTCATATTTTAA
>CEQY01083388.1_pt1 | contig 11066 bp, 12 predicted proteins | sample 361391 | NCBI WGS metagenome assembly CEQY01 (sample SAMEA2621075, study PRJEB7988) | marine metagenome | isolation source: saline water (ENVO:00002010), including
AAACATCACTATCATATCAAGAGCAATAATATAATTGAAGATATAGCTGCTGACGATGTCAAGATAGCACTATTACCATCGAAAATTCCCCCAGGGAAAAAGATAAAATCTATAGATTTAGTTATAAACCTATGTGACGAATAAGATTTGTATCATTCCTTCAATATTATAATCTCTCCAATATAAACGCCAAAAATAAGATCCTGCTCTATCCAGCCCTCTTTGTCTTGTATTTTTATGAGGCATTGCACACCATCACAGCTAAGGATATTTACAAGAACACCTGACTCAAGCTTTATATTTATCTCTTCTCTATTAGTATCTTTATATAAATTCTCAAAATTCAAATTATCTTCTGTGATTTTCCACGGGGAGATGATCCCGGTTCTATTTGTCGTAATTAGCGTATTTTTTATCCATCCCGATTTAGCTTGATAATCTCTAATTTTACTCCACCCCTGTATATCTTCCAATATTTCTATTGGAAGACCTCTTTTCTGATACGTCCAGAGGATATTATGATCTAAAGATGGGCCAACTCTCACATTGGTTTTACTAGATCTTAAGCTCTTAAATTTATAATTACTATCATGGGTTGTGTAAGCGGAACTATCTACAACTGTATCCTCAAATTCTTGAAAAGCACTCTTAAAAACTTCATACAAAACAAATACTAGAAATACAGCAACTAAAATAAAAATAAGAAACCTTCTTGAGAGTAATTTTATGATCATATTATTTGTATTTTATAGTTTCAAATTTCAGGTTAATCAAATCCACCATGAGCAATTTGCCAACTAAGACTTCGTCAACATTTAGTATTATTTTTAAGCACTCAGATGCCATAATTGTTCCAACAAGAGTTGTAGTGACAGATAAAACTCCAATGTCTGAACAATCATCATCGGTATTTGAAATATTTTCTTCATCAAATAGGTTTTGTATTTTAGGATTTTTAATTTTTGATGTTGATGGAAGAATAGTTGTCACTTGCCCCTCATATGCCCTGACTGTTCCCAAGATATAAGGTTTCTTGGATTTCTGACAAGCGTCAGCAACTTTGAATCTTGTTGTAAAATTATCCGTACAATCGATTACAACATCATACTGTGTAATAATATTAGTAATTTCTGGTGTTTTGGCATCAGTTGCATAGTCGTAAATTATTGAATTCGGATTAAGTCTATCAATAAAAATTTTTGCGCTCTCAGTTTTATTCAAACCAATTGTATCAACGCTGTGAATGAATTGCCTTTGTAAATTTGATAAATCAACTTTATCATTGTCAACAAGCCCTATCTTGCCAACACCAGAACTTGATAAATGTGTAACAACAGGTGATCCAAGCCCACCTAAACCAATCACAAGAACTTTTGATGATTTGAGTTTCTTTTGACCAACACCACCAATATTTTTTATGAGAATTTGTTTTGAATACCTCTCTAATTCTTGATGACTTATTTGCGTATGCTCTATATTGCCTGACATTTCAAATTCCTGTAGAGCCAAAACCACCACTGCCACGAATTGTTTTTGTTATGTACACACTTTTCTTTAAGTTTACACGTTCAATCTTTGTAATTACCATTTGTGCAATTCTGTCTCCTGGTTTTATTGTGAATGATTTCTTACCGTGGTTTATCAGCATGATTTTAATCTCACCTCGATAATCACTATCAATAGTACCCGGTGAGTTTAATACAGTTACCCCATTTTTAAATGCAATGCTTGATCGTGGCCTAATTTGTGCTTCAAAGTCATTTGGAAGCTCAATAACTATCCCTGTAGGGATTAACTCCCACTCACCAGGCTTAATTTTTATTCCACTTTTACTTAAGTCTGGACTCGCTGATAGGTCAAGACCAGATGCACCTATTGTCTGATACTTAGGTAACACTTCACAGCCGAGCTTTGAAATATCCAAAAAGTTAATCTCAGTCTTTTTTTTCATAATATTTATTGAAAATATTGACTAATTTTATTAGCCAGCTTCTCTGCTACATCAATTTTTGGCATTCTCTGCCATACCTCTGACCCTGATCTATCAAAAAAAACTATGCTATTGTAATCACCATCAAAAACTTCTTGATCTTCTGAAACATCATTTGCCAGAAGCCAGTCTACATCATTCTTAAAGAGTTTTTCTTCAGCATTTTCGTACATATTCTCAGTTTCAGCAGCAAATCCAATGGATAATTTTGGCTTAAGGCTGTTATTTCTCATAACACTTTGAATAACACTAACATTTTCAACAAGCTCGAGCTTCCTACCATAGCCATTTTTTTTAATTTTATTGTCTTTATATCCTTTGATCTTCCAGTCAACGACTGCAGCAGCAAAAATACCAATATCCGCAGGAGAACAGCCTTTTGCAGCATCCAACATCTCCATTGCAGTCTTAACTTTGATCAACTCGACTCCTTCTGGAGCTTCTTCATATGTGGGGCCACTGATTAATGTTGTGTTAGCTCCGTATTTTGAAAGCGCCGAAGCTATTGCGTATCCCTGTTTTCCGGAAGAATAATTTGATATATATCTCACAGGATCAATTGGCTCAATAGTCGGACCAGCTGTAACAAAAGCTTTTCTGTTCTTCAGTTTATTTTTTTTTAAAAAATACTCATTAATATAATAAACAATCGATCTAGGCTCTTCCATTCTACCCATTCCATTTTCCCCACAAGCAGTCTCTCCAAATTCAGGTCCACATAAGTGGATGCCAAACTTTTTTAAACTCACTAGGTTTTTTTGCGTCACTGGATTATTCCACATCTGTGGATTCATAGAAGGAACTACGATTATTGGTTTGTTTGATGCGAGCAGTGTTGCAGTGGCTAGTTCGTCTGCCATCCCATGTGCCAGACGTGATATCAAATTGGCAGTTGCAGGCGCAACAACTATAATATCAGCGTTTCTCGACAGATTTATATGACCCATTTTAAGTTCACTCTTGAAGTCGAATAAATCTGAATGAACTTCTCGCTCTGCAAGCTGTGAAACACTCAACTCAGTTACAAACTTGCTTCCAGAACTTGTGAGTATAACCTCTAATTGTGACCCATATTTTTTTAGGGATCTAATCAATTCAAGACTTTTATAGGCTGCGATGCCTCCGCCAATTATTAAAAGTATTTTTTTGTTTTTTAGTTCTTGCATTAATTTTATCCAGTAAACAAAATTACCAATGAGATTAAAGCTACAATTGTTATAATCCAAAAACTATTTCTCTTAAAGTAATTTTGACTCTGTCTGCTTCTAGATTGGCTTTCTTCAAGAAACTTATTAAAAGTCTCATTCGTTTTCCTAGCATCACTTAAAAAGTTTGGAAACTCACTAATCGCAATACCAAACCTAGATAAACCCTCAATTCCCTGCTTTATTTTCTTATCGGGTGATATTTTATCTTCCATCCATTTTTTCACAATGGGCGCTGCAATATCCCACATATTTAGCTGGGGATCCAAATCCCTTGCAACACCCTCTGTAACTACCATAGTTTTTTGTAACAGTAAAAGCTCTGGCCTTGTTTCCATATTAAATTGTTCGGTAACTTCAAATAATTGAGTTAATACATTTGCCATAGAAATATCATTTGCGTTCTTCCCAGATAATGGTTCTCCAATGGCTCGCAATGCTTGGCTGAATTCCTCAAGCTTTTGATCATCAGGTACATAGCCAGCTTCGAAGTGAACCTCTGCAGCTCTTTTGTAGTTTTTTGTGATAAGGCCCCACAAAATCTCGGCTAGAAAATTTTGCTCCTTTTCGCCTAATCTTCCCATTATACCAAAATCTAATATGACGAGCTTACCCTCTTCGTTGATCAAGAGATTGCCCTGGTGCATATCTGCGTGGAAAAAACCATTTCGTAGAGCTTGAGATAAAAATGATTGAATTATTATTCTTGCCAAATCTTTTAGATCATATTTTTTTTCAATTAATTTTTCCCTATCCCGCACTGAGACTCCATCAACCCATTCAGTTGTAAGTATTTTTTTTGTGGTTTTCTCCCAAAATATTTTTGGAACAACATACTCATCATTTTCATTCATATTTGTATTTATTTCAGAGATTGCGGCGGCTTCATACCTCAGATCCATCTCCATTTGAACCGATCTCTGCATTGTTTGTATTGATTCTTTAAATCTCAGTCGTTTAAGATCCGAATTAAACCGTTCCATAAAGTCGGCAAGAAAATAAAAGAAGTCAAAATCCTTATTGAACTTTGCCTCAATATTTGGTCTCACGATTTTTACTGCAACTTTTTGGTCATCTGATAATTTTCCAGTGTGAACTTGCGCTATTGATGCAGCCGCTATTGGCGCATCAAATTCAGCAAAGACATTTTGAATGTTTGTATTAAACTCCGACTCGATAATCTCCTCTGAAATTTTTTTATCAAACTTTGGAAGATCGTCTTGGAGATTTGCTAATTCCTTTGCGAACTTTGTACCAATTATATCCGGTCTTGTAGCAAGAAATTGACCGAGTTTAATATAGGCTGGCCCCAAGCTTTCTAATGTACCACTGAATGTTTTCTTCTTTTTCTTGTTATAATTAAATAGTTTATTGAGTAAAGACTTATTATTTTTGGGAAGGAAATTATCTGGAATCTCACATCTGGTAAATGTATAACCAACTTTTATAATCTGAAATAGGTGAGTTAAATAGCGCATAAAATTTTTCTTACATTTTCCATCCTGAGTGGATGCATGCAATACCTCCAGATAAATTTTTATGTTTAGAATTAATAAATCCTGACTTTGTGAATAAGTCAGTTAACTCATCTTGCTTTGGAAATCGTTCAATACTCTCAACGAGGTATTGGTATGATCTTCGATCTTTTACTATGTAGCTTCCAATCCCGGGAATTATATTTTTCGAGTAGAAGCCATAAAATTTTTTTAATAATGGAACTTCTACATTGGAGAATTCCAAACACATAAATTTTCCTCCACACTTTAGAACCCTATTTATTTCAAATAGAGCTTTTTCTATTGATGCAACATTCCTTATACCAAAAGCAATTGTTATGCAATCAACTGAGTTACTAACAAGCGGTATATTTTCTGCATCTGAGACTATAAAATTTATACTTTTCTTATACTCAGAGTATTCCTTTCTTTTGGTGGCCTGTTCCAGCATGGTTTCATTAATATCCATCATTAATACATTAATATTTTTTGGTTTCTTATCTAGTAACTTGTACCCTATATCTCCTGTCCCACAAGCTAAGTCAAGATAATGAAATTCTCTTCTTGAAGATATTATATTAGAGACTGAATTAACTAGAATTTCCTTCCAGAGCCGGTGCGCTCCGAATGATAATATATCATTCATTATGTCATATCTTTTTGCGACAGAGTCAAACACTTGGTTAACCATTTTTATCTTATCTTCCTTTGATACTTCGGTATCCCCAAAAAAGTATTTTTTATTATTTGCCATATCTATTATTTAGTGCTTTGTTTATAAATGTGAAATACTAAAAACATTTGATTATTGATAAAATGCCGGAATTACCTGAAGTGGAAATAATTAAAAATAATCTATCAGATTACTTAGTAGATAAAACTTTCCATTCAACAGAAGTCTTTACCAGCAAACTCAGATATAAAATACCACATAATTTAGTGGAGAGTATAAAAAATCAACGCGTCACTAATATAAGCAGAATTGCAAAATATATTATTATTAGCCTTGATAATGATTATTCTCTGCTCATTCACCTCGGAATGACTGGAAATTTTTTGATCAACACTCAAAAAATGGGTCACAACGAAAATAGACATGTGCGATTGAGGTTCATAATGTCTGATCAATCAGAAATCGACTACGTTGATATAAGGAAGTTTGGATTTTTTAAACTAATAAACCCGCAGAAAATTGAAATTAAAAAACTCAAAGCAGAATTAGGTCCCGACGCCTTGAGTGATGAATTTGATACGAAATATTTGCAGGAATGCCTCAAAAATAGGTTTACCAACATTAAAAGTGCCTTATTAAATCAGAAGGTCGTCGGTGGTATAGGAAATATTTATGCATCTGAGGCATTGTTCAGAGCAAAAATACCACCAATGATGGAGTCACGAAAAGTGGTAAAAAATAAAATAAAAACAAGTGATCTAATTAGTTCCATAAAATTTATTTTGAATGATGCTATTAAAGTCGGAGGATCAACGATTAGGGATCATAAAAATCTAAAAGGTGAGAGTGGCTATTTCCAATATAAGTTTAATGTATATAATAGAGAAAATATGGTGTGTAACAGCCAAAATTGTAATTCAAAAATAAAAAAAATAGTTCAGACAGGCAGATCCACTTTTTATTGCACGAAATGCCAAAAAATGGGAAGTAGATGAAATACAAAAATATTTTAGTTGAGATACATAATCATTATGTGATGCACATAATCTTGAATCGTCGAGATAAACATAATGCGCTGAACTCTGAGTTGACCGATGAACTTATAGATGCATTAAAACAATGTAACCTATCAGAATTAATTAAGTGTATTGTGATTTCTGGATCAGAAAACTTTTGTGCAGGCGCTGACATAAATGAGCTTGCATCTAATCCAAACTTCATCAGATCATGGGAATTTATTGATACTGTCAAAAAACCTATAATTGCTGCAGTAAACGGTATAGCTTTTGGTGGTGGTAATGAGTTACTATTAATGTGTGATATTATTCTAGCATCAAAAGAAGCAAAATTTGCTCAACCTGAAATTTGCTTGGGACTTATTTGTGGAGGTGGTGGTACGCAGCGGTTGCCAAAGAAGATTGGCAAAGGCATGGCGATGGAGATGTGTCTGACAGGAAATTCTATCACAGCAGAGGAAGCAAAAGGTATCGGTCTTATTAATCACACATATGACTCTGATGAATTGATAAAGTATGCACTCCAACTTGCTGATAGAATATCCTTAAACCCAATGGAGGCTATAATTTCAACAAAAAAATTAATTAAGGATAGTTATGACAATCAGTCAGACGGACTAATGGCTGAAAAAAATGAATTCATGAGATTACTGAGAGGCGACAACGGTATTGAAGGAATGAATGCTTTTCTGGAGAGAAGAAAACCTCAATTCAAAAATTAATGCATTATTGAGTTGACTGAATATCATTCAATCTCTATATATTCAGATATTAATCAAAAGGAATATAAAGTTGGCAAACACTAAATCAGCAAAAAAAATGGTGCGTAAGATTGAAAGACGAACCCTTATCAATAAGATGAGAAGAAGCATGGTTCGGACTTTTGTCAAAAAAGCTGAAGCGAGTATCGAAGCTGGTGATAAGAAAAATGCCAAAGAAGCTCTCCTCGATGCTGAAAAGCAACTAATGAGAGGCGCACAAAAAGGTGCCTTCAATAAAAAAATGGCCTCGAGAAAGATATCAAGACTTACAAAAAAACTTATAAGCTCATAACAAACATCTAATTTGTGAGTACTAAATCAGTACACTTGCTGATTATTTTCTTATAGATTCTAATGAATATTTAAATTTTTTTTATGCTTGTAAATTATTATTCTATTTCAATAACTTATAATTAAAGTGTCAAAGTAATAAAAAAAGGGTCAGAATCTATTCGTTTTTTAAAAAAAAAATCATAAAATTTCAAATAAAATTTCTAATTAAACCCTCCTTAATTGCAATTAAAATTTATTATTATTCTACAGTCAGTTGTCAGTATTTATAAATATTGATTGATAACTTTATTTTATAAAATTTATTTATTCAGTATACTGAATATAGAAAAATAGGCTTTCCAATAAATTTATATTTACATATAGTAATCATGATAATTTCAACGGATTATCCACATGGTGTAAACAAAAATACCATTCAAAATAGGGGTCAAGACTCGAATGCAAATCGATATAATTAGCAAAAATACAGAATATGCAGGTGATATAAATCCAAAGACTGCTTGGTCCATACTTGAAAATTATGATGAGAGTTTACTCGTTGATGTTCGAACCAAAGCTGAATTAAATTATGTTGGATACGCAGACCTTTCATCACTAAAAAAATCTTTTATAAATATTGAACAGCAGTTTTTTCCTGGCGGGAATTTAAATGAAAACTTCGTCGCTGAGCTTGAAGAGGTCATAACTGAAAATGTACCAAATAAAGAATGTCATGTCATTTTTTTATGTCGTTCTGGTGCCCGAAGTTCAAGGGCCGCGTCTATGATGGCGCAACATGGTTGGATTAATTGCTATAATATTGCATCAGGGTTTGAAGGCGATCCCGATGAGTTTCACCATCGGGCTAAAATTAATGGATGGAAATACGAAGGGTTGCCATGGATACAACAATAAATACCCCTAATAAAAAAATAAATATTGATGATAGCTGGAAAAAAGTGAGTACTAACTTACGCATTCAAATAGGGGATGATTTATATAATAGCTGGTTTGCCAGAATGGAAGTTCATGGTTTTGAAAATGGAACCTTAACTTTGTCATTACCAACACTATTTCTGAAAAGTTGGATAAAATCCAGATACTCTGAAAAACTAACCGAAATCTGGAAACAAGAGATTTCAGAGATAAATCATATTGAATTAAGAGTACGTACCCACGGTGAGAAAGCAAAAGGCTCAGTAAATGATAGCGATAGCTCGCTTCCTGGTTTGCAGAATACTATAATGCTTGATAATACTGATGAAAACTCCCTTATAAACACAAGTTCCCCTCTAGATAGAAGATATACTTTTAGCAATTATGTAGTTGGTAGATCGAATGCACTCGCCCACGCAGCATCAATGCGGGTTTCTCAGCCCCAAAAAAATATACCTGTTGAATTTAACCCTTTGTACATACATGGACCCGTTGGGACCGGAAAAACCCATCTATTGAATGCAATAGCATGGGAGTCTAAAGCCAGACATCCTGAGAGGAAAGTCCTATTCCTGTCTGCGGTGAGGTTCATGAGCTCCTTTGTGGAAGCAGTAAAATCCAAAGATACTATCAGTTTTAAGAAACTATTTGCAGATGTTGATTTACTACTAATTGATGATATGCAATTTCTTCAAGGTAAATCCGTACAACAAGAATTCTGCCACATATTCAATGCTCTTGATACCTCCAAGCACCAGATTGTAATAGCTGGTGACTCAGCACCTTCGAAACTTGAAATGTTAGACGATAGAATGAGATCAAGATTATCAGGTGGATTGGTTGCACAAATAGGTCCTACTGATTTTGATATAAGACGTGGCATCCTTGAAAAAAAACTCGCTCAAACATTACGCGGCAACACGCGTATCGAAATATCACCATCTGTCCTAGATTTTCTTGCGAGAAGAATCCAAAGCTCCGGTCGGGAGCTTGAGGGCGCGATGAATAGAATTATTGCCGCTCACAGCCTTAATAAAAGACCAATTACAGTTGAAGAGGCTGCCCTATCAATCCAAGACCTAATTAGCGAAGAACAAAATAGGCAAATCATGATCGAAGATGTTTTAAGAACAATTAGTGGACATTTTAATGTGACTAAACAAGATATTTTATCATCACGTCGACATAAAACAATAGTCTACCCAAGGCAAATTGGAATGTATTTAGCAAAAGTACTAACTACTCGCTCTCTACCTGAGATTGGAAGAAAATTTGGAGGCAGAGATCATACTACTGTGCTTCATGCAGTCAGAAAAATTGAAAAACTGATAAAAACAAATCCAAGCATTAAGGAATCTATTTCCACACTTGAAAACTCCCTCAAAGAATGACTGACTGATATTTTCTGTCAATTATTGCAATAAATATTGGTATGTGGACTAATATTTTTATATTCTTAGTATATTATAAGTAATTAATCGAAAACACCGATGGAAGCAATACTTCAAAAAAATGAGTTCCTGAAAGCACTCACTCATGTACAAAATGTTGTTGAAAGAAGGAACACAATACCGATACTTGCAAATATTCTAATTATTGCAGAAGGCGTTGGTTTGAAATTAATAGCCACAGATCTAGACATTGAACTAATTGAAGAAATTGATGCAAAAATTGAAAAAGGTGGGAGCTTAACAGCTCCAGCTCACCTTGTTTATGATATAATTAGAAAATTACCAGACTCATCTGAAATAACCCTGTCAAAAGACGATAGTCAAGATCATTTGACAATAAGGTCAGGTAAATCAAACTTCAAGCTACAAACACTACCACGATCAGACTTCCCTGAAATATCAGATAATGAATTTTCGCATGCCTTCACAATTGTGAGTGGAGAATTGTATAGATTGATTGAAAAAACAAGGTTTGCCATTTCAAATGAAGAAACACGCTATTACCTTAATGGTATCTACTTTCATGAGTCAATACCAACAGAAAGTGATAAACTCTCAACTCTTAGAACTGTGTCGACTGACGGCCATCGCCTTGCACAAGCGGAATTGACTTTGCCCGAGGGAGCATCAGGGATGCCAGGTATCATTATACCAAGAAAAACAATCTCTGAAATACAAAAGCTCACCCAAGAAAATGATGGAGATGTTGAGGTTAAGATTTCCGAAAATAAATTAAAGTTTATTTTTAATAGTATTGAAGTTACCTCAAAAGTAATTGATGGAACATTCCCAGATTATCAAAGGGTAATACCATTCCAGAATGATAAAACAATGTCAGTGAAAACAAATATACTTACCAATGCCGTAGACAGAGTAGCAACGTTATCGAGCGAACGCGGAAGAGCAGTCAAATTATCTTTGAAAGATAGCAGTCTTACCTTATCTGTGACTAGCCCTGAAGCAGGAACTGCAATTGAAGAAATATCTGTAGATTTTAAAGGTGATGAATTTGAGATTGGTTTCAATTCAAAATATTTGTTAGATATTTTATCGCAATTGAGTGGTGACTCGGTAAAGCTTTTATTTTCTGAACCAAATTCACCTTGCCTAGTTCTAGACCCGAATGATGAGGCGACATTGTACGTCTTGATGCCGATGCGTGTGTAGAAATTTAACAAAAAAAATTAGCACATATCTTGTAGGAATAATTTTTAGCCCTATATAACACTTATAGGGACTATATTTATTATATTCATTACTTTTTT
>CEQY01041833.1_pt1 | contig 11062 bp, 11 predicted proteins | sample 361391 | NCBI WGS metagenome assembly CEQY01 (sample SAMEA2621075, study PRJEB7988) | marine metagenome | isolation source: saline water (ENVO:00002010), including
TATTTATCTAAAACTTTAGTTGAAAAATATAAAGGCAAAGTGCCTAGTACTTATGAAGAATTAGAACAATTACCTGGCGTAGGTCATAAAACAGCTAGCGTGGTGATGTCTCAAGGTTTTGGTTTTCCCGCTTTTCCGATTGATACACATATTCATAGGTTGGCTCAAAGATGGGGTTTAACTAATGGAAAAAATGTTATTCAAACAGAAAAGGATTTAAAGAAAATTTTTCCAAAAAAATATTGGAACAAGCTTCATCTGCAAATAATATGGTATGGAAGAGAATATTGTAAGGCCCGAGATTGTTATGGAATAACTTGTAAAATTTGTAAAAGCTGTTATCCAAATAGAAAAAAACCTATTACTACAAAGAAAGCATAAATGAAAATCTTAGGAATTGGCAACGCTATCGTTGATATAATTTGTAAAGTTGATGACAAATTTATTGCTCAAAATAATTTAACAAAAAGTACAATGAAGCTTGTGGGTGAGGCTGAATTAGAAAAATTATTGTCAAATCTTAGAATAGAAGAAACTGTTTCTGGTGGATCAGTTGCAAACTCCATAGTAGGTCTTTCACAACTTGGAAATAAAGTAGGTTTTATTGGGAAAGTTAGTGATGATAATTTAGGCAATAAATATGAAGCAGGTTTAAAAAAGGAGAATGTAGAATTCATTTACTCTAAGAAAAAAGAGATCATACCAACTGGAACCTGTTTGATATTGGTTACTCCTGACTCTGAGAGAACCATGGTTACTTTTCTTGGGACAGCAGGAAAAATAAATGCTTATGATATAAATATTAATGCCGTAAAAGAGAGTGAAATTTTATTTTTAGAAGGATATTTATGGGATGAGGGTGAGCCTAAAACAGCTTTTGAAAAAGCAATAAATAACTCAAATAAAGTTGCTATGACTTTATCAGATTTATTTTGTGTAGAGAGACATAAAAATCATTTTTTAGAATTAGTAAAAAATAAATTAGACATAACTTTTGCTAACGAACAAGAATTTTTATCTTTGATTGATACAAAAAAGTTTGATGATGTTGTTAATTTTGCCAAAAACCTTAAAAAATTAGTTGTTATAACCCGAGGCGAGAAAGGTGCGATAGCGATAGATGAAGATAAAATCTATGAATGCTCAGCCAAAAAAAATCTTAAAATAAAAGATTTAACAGGGGCTGGCGATTTATTTGCTGGAGGATTTCTGCATGGAATTATTAATAAAAAATCTATTCAAGAAAGCTTAAAAATCGGTACAGAAATGTCTTCAAAAGTAATACAAATAATTGGTGCTAGACTAAGTCAATCAAATTAATTTTTTTCTTTTAAAACTTCCTTTACCTTTTTTCGGTTTAACAATTCTTTTTCTATACTTAGTAGTAAAAAGATCTTTTGCAATCTTGTTTCTTTTTCTCATAAGTAATAACCATCTTTATTATTAAGGATAAAATTTTCATCCATAAATTTTTCTGAAATTTTTTTTCTTAATCTATAAATGTGTGTCTCTACTGTATGAGTATCAGCGTCAGAAGAATAATTCCAAACAGAAGATAAAATATTATTTTTTGAAACAGGTTTCTTGCTATCTAAAAATAGTTCAAGAAGATGAACTTCTTTTTCAGTAAGTACAATATAATCTTTATTTTTAAGTAATTTTTTTTCATTTTTATTTAACAAATAACTTTTTATTTCAATAGACGAATTAACATTATATTTTTTTTTTGCGGCTGTGTTTTCTATACTAGAATTGATTTCCTTTAAAGTAGTTGGCAAATCTAAATTTGCATCGAAATTATCAAAAATGTCTTTTCTTTTTCCTGCACATATTTTTAAAGAATTATTACTGACAATGTATTGTTTTTGCTTTTTATCTGCCAAAGCATCAACGTGAAACAGAATAATATTAGGATTTTTATTTGAATTATCAAATATTGGATTAAACTTTAAAAAAGTTTTTAATTCATTTAAAGTTGAAATAAAAGATGAAGGACCTAGAATTTGAACATTTAACTTGTGCATATTTTAATTAATAAAAAATACCTAATTTATAACAACTATAAAGCAAAATGCGCCATAGGTAAAAGGGGAATTGGTTATAAAAAAAAAGAGGGTGATTTAATCACCCCAAAAGGCAAATATAAAGTTAAATATATTTTATACAGAAAAGATAGAATTAAAAAAATTCAATCAAAAATTAAAAAAATTATCATAAAAAAAAATATGGGATGGTGTAACGATCCCTTTTCAAAAAATTATAATAGACTTATAAAATTACCATCACATTATAGTTTTGAAAAACTATATAGAAAAGAAAACATCTACGATATTATACTGGTATTAAATTATAACATGCACCCAATTATTAGAGATAAGGGTAGCGCAATTTTTATTCATGTTTCTAAAAAAAACTACAAAAAGACTGAGGGATGTATAGCATTAAAGAAAGAACATCTTTTAAAAATTATAAAAGAATTGAAAAGTAGCACAAAAATTAAGATCGTGAACCGAATATAGAACTACCAATTCTTACAAATGTTGAACCATGCTTTACAGCTTCAACGTAGTCTGCTGACATGCCCATACTAATACTTTTGAGCGCTAGAGATTTATTTAATTCATTAAGTGATTTAAAATATTTTTCAGCACTTTCATTAATAGGTGGAATAACCATTAAACCTATAATTTCCAAATTAATTTCATTAATGCAATAATTATAAAAGGCCTCTAATTCTCCAACAGGTATTCCTGATTTTTGAATTTCATTACCAATATTTACTTGTATGAAATATTTTATGTTTCTATTAAAATTTTTTTGATGTTTTGCTAATGTATCAGCTAATTTTTGATTATCAACAGAATGGATGTAGTCAAAAAGTTGTACAGCATCTTTAGCTTTATTACTTTGCAATTTACCTATCATATGTAATTTTAAATTTTGATTAATTTTTTTTTGTTCTAACCATTTAGACTTTGCTTCTTGAACTTTATTTTCTCCGAAATGTAAATGTTTGTGATCTATCAAAGGCTGTATGTGGTCTAAAGTAAATGTCTTACTAACCGCAATAATATTTACTGGATTACTTGGTTTTAAGGAAGCAATTTTAGATTTTATTTTTTCAAATCTATCAACTATTGTACTCATATGTTTATCATTAAAAATAAATATTTTTTTATAATTGAAAATATCAAAGATATTGATTTAAAAAAATTAAAATTACGTAATAAATTTTTTATAATTTACAGGAATTACAAAAAATATGATAAAATTGGTGATTTACTAAGATTTAGACAGACATGTAAATCAAAAGGGATAAAATTATATGTCGCTAATGACATAAAATTAGCGACCTCAATTAATTCCGATGGAATTTATTTATCTTCATTTAACAAAGGTCTTCAATTTTTAAATTTTAAAAAATCAAATTTTGGCATTATTGGTTCAGCTCATAATTTTAGAGAGATTACAAACAAAATCAAACAGGGTTGTAGTTTAATTCTATTATCTAAATTATTTCTAGTAGATTATGACAAAAAATCACCTTATCTAGGAGTGGTAAAGTTTAATAGTTTTTTAAAGGTTTCTAAGAAATTAATTCCACTTGGAGGTATAAAAACTCATAATTTAAATCAATTAAATAATGTCTCTAGTGATGGATTTGCTCTTTTATCTGAAATAAAAAAAAAGCCGGCTAATATAATTAGCCGGCTTTTATAATTTTAATTATAACCTAATTAAAACGCCATAGTTACAGCCAATAATGTTTGGTCTGCATTATTACCATCTGTGTAACCATTGTTGTCATAGCTACCTTGAGATAATGCTAATGTCATACCACCCATTGTGTAAGCAACCTGAATAGCTTTCGAAACTTGCTCAACGTCTGCTGTAGTATTTAACACGTAGTTAGCTTCTGAAGTTTCTTTTTCGTAAGAAATAGATAAATCATCGCTAGCTGCGTATGCAACTGACATGTTAGTTTGGTCATAGTGCTCAACTGTTTCAGTAATATTAGCTGCAACTGTTGAACCTATCAAATTAGCTTTATATGCTTTTGAGTAACCGATTGAGAATGGACCACTTGCGTATGTCGCCATGTATGCACCACCTTCAGCTTCTTGTGCTTTAGTAGCGTTACCTTCTCCATCAAAGTTCATGTAAGAAGCACCAATTGTTAAACCATCAATTGGAGTAGCTTTTACTTGATACTCTGTAGCTGACTCACCAGTACCTTCAATTGCTACTGCTGTAGTAGCACCTGATCCGTTACCTGAATTATTTGTTGTATCTAAATCAGTAGCGTAAGCGATTTTCGCTGTGATACCGAAAGGTAACATATCAGCAGGTGTGTGGTACTGAATGTTATTGTACGAGTCGATAGTAAAGTTATCAGTTGTAGATGAAGGGTCACCAATATCAGTTGGTCTTGCGTAAACTGATTGAGATGCACCATCTTCAAGGTCTAATCCACCTTCTAATACAAACACACCTAATGTTCCCATAGGAGTTGATACTGTTAAGCTAGTATCGTCGTTTGTAGCAGCGCCGCCGGCAGCACCGTCAGCTGGATCCAACTCCATAGAGTAAGACCATGTGTAACCATTGTCTAACTCACCTGCAGCTGTGAAATTTAGTTCGTTAGTTATACCAATACCTTTTCCAGCGTTTGATTGACCTGATGTGATATTGTACGTAGCTTTTGCTGTACCAGATACATCTAAAGATCCTGCGTTTGCAGTCGCGAAAAGAGATACTGAAGATAACATAACAACTAATGTTTTGATTATGTTTTTCATTGTTTATCCTTTTGTTATTAGTTAAATAATTTAACTGAATGTTTTATATATTTAGAACTCATTAAATACCGAAAAATTGTTGTTTTAAGCCGATTTTATAATAAACTGTTGCTTATTTACCACATATTTGACCCATTATTGTCTCTAATTAGGAATTTGTCAAAAAATACGACTAAATTGTCAAAATTAAGTAAACTAATTGAGTTTATAATTGTTTTTAAAATGTTATTTAATCTTAGAATGTATTCCATCTTCAATAAATTTAGAAATTTTGCATTACTGGGTTTAACAATAATTGTATTTACAGGTTGCAATGGTCTCTCGAAAACAAGCACACGAGACGTTCCTGTTAATGCCCAAGAAAGAGCAAGAAAAAATGTTGAAGAAGGAAGAGGCGCTGGCTTAGGAAATGTTTTTAATAGAGGTGCAACTAATTACGAATTTAGTTCTTCAAATCCAATGTGGAGAGCCTCTCTTGAACTTTTAGACTTTTTACCTTTAAGCACTGTTGATTATTCAGGTGGTGTAATCGTATCAGACTGGTATTCTGATAGCTCGAGATCAGATGAGTCAATAAAAATATCTGTTAGATTTCTATCCAATGAAGTTAGAAGTGACAGTTTAAAAATTATAATACATAAAAAAAAATGTTCTACGTCTCAAAATTGTACAACTTCGCTTCAAAAGAATTCTAAAATAATCAATGAATTAAGAAAAAGTATTCTTGCAAAAGCGGCTATTTTTGAAAAAGAAAAAAAAAGTAAGAAAAAATAGTTTTAAATGGATAGAATAAATTTTCAAGCAATTGAAAAAAAATGGCAACAAACCTTTTCTAAAAAAAATCTCTACAGAAAAGGAGGAAAAAAATTTTATTGTCTCGAAATGTTTCCATACCCTTCGGGTAAAATCCATATGGGTCACGTTCGAAATTATACCATCGGCGATGTTGTTGCTCGATACAAATTTTTAAATGGTTTCAATGTTTTGCACCCAATGGGCTGGGATGCTTTTGGCTTACCTGCAGAAAACGCTTCAAAGCAAAATAACTTACACCCTAAAGAATGGACTAATAACAATATTTCAAAAATGAAGTCTCAACTGCAACTTTTAGGATTATCGATAGATTGGAATTTAGAAATTTCAACATGTGATAAAAATTATTATAGACATCAACAGGAGATTTTTATCGATTTCTATAACAATGGACTTATATCCAGGAAAGAAACTTATGTTAATTGGGATCCTGTAGAAAAGACAGTTTTGGCGAATGAACAGGTTATTAATGGTAAAGGTTGGAGATCAAACGCTGTAGTTGAAAGGAAAAAATTATCACAATGGTTTTTTAATATAACCAAGTTTTCAAATGAATTATTAAATGATCTAAATTCTTTAAACGGCTGGCCAGAAAAAGTAAAACTTATGCAAAAAAATTGGATTGGTAAGTCATTCGGATGTGAAATTAATTTTCAAGTAGATAATTCGGATAAGAAAATAAACGTATTTACCACAAGACCAGATACTATTTTTGGCGCAAGTTTTATTGCTATGTCTGTTGACCATGTTTTAAGTCGCGGCTATGAAAATAATGAGTCATTCATTAAATTTAAAGAAGAGTGTAATAAAACTGGAACAACTGAAGAAGCTTTAGCTAACGCTGATAAATTGGGATTTAAAACTAATTTATTTGTTATTCATCCTTTTAATAAAAAAAAAATTCCTGTTTTTTTTGCTAACTTTGTGTTGATGGATTATGGGTCTGGAGCAATATTTGGTTGCCCTGCTCATGACCAACGTGACTTTGACTTTGCGAAAAAATATAATCTAGAAATAATCAAAGTCGTCGATGATGGAAAAACTACGACGCAATTAAAGAAAGCTTATACCGAAAATGGTAAGATTATTAATTCTGATTTTTTAAATTCATTAGATATTCAGTCTGCCAAAAACAAAATTATGGAAATAATAGAAAGTAAAAAAATTGGCAAAAGAAAAACTTTTTTTAGATTAAAAGATTGGGGTGTATCTAGACAACGCTATTGGGGGTGTCCAATTCCGATGATTTATCTTGAAGACGGAAAAGTTGTTCCTGTAGAAAAAAGTGAGTTACCTATTGAATTACCGGAAGATATAGATTTAAACTCTAAAGGTAATCCTCTAGATAGTCACCCTAAATGGAAATATACAAAACAAAAATCGACTGGTAAAAAGGCAATTAGAGAAACTGATACACTTGATACTTTTGTTGACTCTTCATGGTATTTTTTGAGATTTTGCTCTCCAGATCACACAAAATCACCATTTGATGAAAATAAAATCAATTACTGGATGCCAGTTGATCAATATATTGGTGGCATAGAACATGCAATTCTTCACTTATTGTATTCACGTTTTTTTACAAAGAGTCTCAATCAATTCAACGATAAAATTAATATTATAGAACCTTTTAAAAATCTTTTTACTCAAGGCATGGTTTGCCACGAGTCCTATAAAGATAAGAATGGAAATTGGTTATATCCAGAAGAAGTGGAAAAAATTGACTCAAAAAAAGTTATAAAGAAATCAGATAAATCACAAGTTACAGTTGGGCCTCCAGAGTCTATGTCCAAGTCAAAGAAAAACACGATTGATCCTGAGGTAATGATTGGCAGATATGGGGCTGACTCTGTAAGATGGTTTATATTATCAGATAGTCCGCCTGAAAAAGATATACAATGGTCTGATATTGGTGTTTCATCAGCAAATAAATTTTTACAAAAATTATGGGATTTAAATAATTCAATTAATCAAAGTGAAAATCTTAAAAATAATGAGGACGAAAAAATTTTTAAAGCTAAGATAAATAATTTTGCTTACAAAATAGATCAATCTATTCATCAATTTCGATTTAATGTATCTATTGCTTTATTTTATGAAACTTACAATTTTTTTAGGTCTAGCCTTAATAATAAGATTAGTAATAAAGTTTTAAAAGAGAGTATGATAAAAATTTTAAAATTAATGATACCATTTACACCTCACTTAGCCTACGAATGCTTAGAACTTCATGAATGTAAAGACATTGAAGAGTGGCCTAAGATTGAAAAAAATGAATTAGCAGAGACTAAAATAGCTGTTCAAATTAACGGGAAAACAAGGGACATATTACCAGTAAAAAAAGATTTAAGTGAACAGGAAATTCAAGAAATTGTAATGAATAACTCTAAAACAAATAAATTTATTGTTAATAAAAAGATTTCAAAAATAATTCATGTTAAAAACAGAATTATTAACTTTATAATCAAAAACTAATGAAAAATGTTTTTTATTTTATATTAATTATTTTATTATCTACTTGTGGATTTAAAGTAGTAAATAACTCTAAATTGCAAAATTACCATATTACAGGCATTGAGGCATTTGGAGATAAAAAAATTAATTTTGATTTAAAAAATAGATTAACAAATAGTTCTAACAATTTAAGTGATAATAAGATAAAGATCACTTTAAATACAATTAAGACAAAAAATATAAAAGAAAAAAATTCTAAAAATGAAATAACTAAGTACCTTATTACGGTAAAAATTACAGCCAAAATCATGAAAAATAACAAAGAATTAAAAACAATCAATATATCTGATCAAAAAGACTACAATGTTGGAACGCAGAAATTTCAAACAATTAATGCTGAGAGAAGTACAATTAAAATACTAACTAATTCTATATCTTTAAAAATCATTAGAGAATTATCTTCAATAAATTGAAATGATATATAAGAGTTATCAAATTGAAAAAAATACAGAATTTTTAAAGGAAAAAATTATTTTATTTTATGGAGAAAATTTAGGATTAAAAAATGATTTAAAAAAAAAAATTAGACTCACTAATAAAAATTCGCATATTTATAATTATAACCAGGATGAAATAATAACAAACAAAAATAATTTTGAGGAAACCTTTTTAAATATTTCATTATTTGACGAAAAAAAAATATATTTTATTGAATTTACTAACGATAAAATTCTTAATTTAATTCAAGATTTAGAAAATAAAATAAATAACCAAAAGATATATTTATTTGCAGATACACTGGAAAAGAAATCAAAATTAAGAAATTATTTTGAAAAATCAGAAAATTTAGCCGTTATTGCTTGTTATAATGACAATGAAATTAGTATCAAAAAGATTATTTTAGACAAATTAAATGGGTATGAAGGTCTTACATCAGAAAATATCAATATGCTAATAACTAATTCTAATCTAAACAGGGTAAAATTAAATAATGAGCTTAATAAAATAGAAACTTATTTCATTAATAAAAAAATATCAAAATCAGAACTAAATATTTTGTTAAATTTGAATGAAAATGAAGATTTTAACGAATTAAAAGATGCTGCATTGAGCGGAAATGAAAAAGCAACGAACAAACTTTTAAGCGAAACAATTATTGATAATGAAAAATCAATTTTTTATATATCTCTGTTCAACCAAAGATTAACTAAAATTAGAGAAATTTTGTCAGATTCTGGAAAATCGATTGAATCTTCAATTGAAAGTGTAAAACCGCCAATATTCTGGAAAGATAAACCTGCAATAAAGAAACAAGCTGCTAAATGGAATAAGAAAAAAATTAAAACAACACTACAAAATACTTATAATCTAGAAATAAGACTCAAATCATCCTCTAACATAGACAAAACAATTTTAATAAAAAAATTTATAATAGATATTTGTGTTTGTGCTAATTCTTAGTCAGTAAATCTGAAATCAATTCAAATTGATCTAAATTCTTATACTCGATTGTAACTTTTCCTGAATTATTTTTTTTGTTTAAAATATTAACTTTTAAACCTAGTTTTTTTTCAATTTTTTCTTGTGCTTTTAAAATATTTGTATCAACTAGTTTCTCTTTAAAATTACCTTTTTTATTTCTTGTTAGATATTCAACTTTTCTTGCACTGTAGTTTTTAGAGACAATTTCTTCAGCAATTGCAGATGCATTAGAAATACCAATTAAAGGTCTAGCCTGACCTGATGTTAAACTACCTTCCTCTAGCATGGCGACAACATCTGATGGTAAGGTTAGCAACCTCAAAGTATTACTAACATGACTTCTACTTTTTGACATTAATTTAGAAATGCTGTCGTGGTCATATTTGAATTCCTCATATAATCTTTTATAACCACGAGCTTCTTCAATGGGGTTTAAATCGTCCCTTTGAATGTTTTCTACAATAGCAACTTCTAAAGACTCTACGTCGCTAAGATCTAAAATTCTGACTGGAATTTCATGTAATCCGGCTCTCTGAGCGGCAATCCATCTTCTTTCTCCAGCTACGATTTCATATTTGCCATTTTCAGTTTTGTTGGGGCGAACTGCGATTGGTTGAATAATACCATTTTTTTTAATAGAATTGGCCAATTCATCCAGCTTTTCCTCACTAAAATTCTGTCTTGGTTGATAAGGATTTCGGCTTAAATCACTAATCGCAACAGTATTAGACTGTTTGATTTCTTGTGGTTTGTCTTTAGGTTTTTCATCACCAAACAACGCTGACAAGCCTCGACCTAACCCCTTTTTTTTTCCAGTCATGCAACACTCACTATTTTGCTTTTAAATTCTTCAGCTAATTTAAAATATGATTTACTACCAACACAACTTTTGTCATAAATTACACAAGGTAATCCATGAGATGGCGCCTCGGATAATCTCACATTTCTTTGAATAACAGTTTTATAAACTTTATCTTTAAAATAATTTCTTGCCTCCCTGTCTACTTCGGATGAAAGTTTGTTTCTTTTGTCAAACATAGTTAAAAGTATTCCTCTTATAGAAAGTGTCGGATTCAGATTTTCTTTAATTCTATCAATTGTTTTTACTAATTGCGTGATACCTTCCAAAGCAAAAAATTCTGTTTGCAGTGGCACTAATAATTCATCTGATGCCACTAAAGACATAATAGTAAGTAAACTTAGAGAGGGAGGACAATCTATAAATATGTTGTCGTACTTTTTTAGTAAGCCAGATTTTTCAGATGACAATATTTCTTTTAAAACAAATGCTCTTTTTGAGTCGTTAGCGGTTTCAACTTCTAATCCAGATAAATTTACGTGTGAACCAACAATATCTAAATTTTGTATATTAGTTTTTTGAATTGCCTGCTGAAGATTAATTTTTTTGATAAGTAAATTGTAAATATTTTTATTTTCATCGCTATTGCTTTTACCAAATCCTGTTGTAGCGTTTCCCTGTGGATCTAAATCAATAACAAGATTTGTTTGACCCA
>CEQY01199202.1_pt1 | contig 11057 bp, 12 predicted proteins | sample 361391 | NCBI WGS metagenome assembly CEQY01 (sample SAMEA2621075, study PRJEB7988) | marine metagenome | isolation source: saline water (ENVO:00002010), including
CTGATTTGGAATCAGCCGCTCTACCAATTGGAGCTATACACCCATAATTTTGACAAAAAAAAGGACCGACGAAAGCCGGCCCTTCATATTTTAGAATAATTAATTATTCAACGATTTCAGAAACTGTACCAGCACCGATTGTTCTACCACCCTCACGGATTGCAAAACGAAGACCTTTTTCCATAGCAACTGGAGTAATCAGTTCTACGTCAAAAGAAGTGTTGTCACCAGGCATGATCATCTCAGTTCCTTCAGGAAGAGTGATCGCACCAGTCACGTCAGTTGTTCTGAAATAAAATTGTGGTCTATAACCTTTAAAGATTGGAGTGTGTCTTCCACCTTCTTCTTTAGTTAGGATATAAACTTCACACTTAAATTTCGCGTGAGGCTTAACAGTACCTGGCTTAATGAGACACTGTCCTCTTTCGATTTCTTCTCTTTTGATCCCTCTTAAAAGTAGACCAACGTTATCTCCAGCTTCACCTCTATCAAGAAGTTTTCTGAACATCTCAACACCTGTAACAGTTGTTTTTTGAGCTTCTTTAATACCGATGATATCAACTTCTTCGTTTACGTTAATTACACCTCTTTCGATTCTACCTGTAACAACTGTACCACGACCAGAGATTGAGAAAACATCCTCAACTGGCATTAGGAAATCTTTATCAACGTCTCTTTCTGGAGTTGGGATATACTCATCAACTTGTCCCATAAGCTCCATGATTTTTTCTTTACCGATATTATCATCTCTACCTTCAAGAGCAGCAAGAGCTGAACCTGCAACGATAGGAATGTCATCACCAGGGAAATCGTAAGAAGAAAGAAGTTCTCTTACTTCCATTTCAACTAGTTCAAGAAGTTCTTCATCATCTACTTGGTCAACTTTGTTAAGGAATACAACAATCGCTGGAACCCCAACCTGTCTAGCAAGAAGGATATGCTCTCTCGTTTGTGGCATAGGACCATCAGCTGCAGAACATACAAGAATAGCACCGTCCATTTGGGCAGCACCAGTAATCATATTTTTAACGTAGTCAGCGTGACCTGGACAATCAACGTGAGCGTAATGTCTCTTCTCAGTTTGATACTCAATGTGAGAAGTATTGATCGTAATCCCTCTCGCTTTCTCTTCTGGAGCTGAGTCGATTTCGTCAAATTTTCTTAAATCTCCACCCATCGCTTCAGTTAAAACTCTAGAGATAGCTGCAGTTAATGTTGTTTTACCATGATCTACGTGACCGATAGTACCGATATTTACGTGCGGTTTCGAACGGTCAAATTTTTCCTTAGCCATAATGTTACTCCTTACAAATATGCAAATTCGGCATTAGTTTTAATGTTTATATCTATATATCCTAAAAAATATTGTAGTGAGTATGCTCTATGCTTAACCCATCTGACAATACTTAATGTGGATAAAATCTCAAAAAAATACTGCTAGGCCCAAAAAATGGAGCTCACGACGGGATTTGAACCCGTGACCTCGTCCTTACCAAGGACGCGCTCTACCCCTGAGCCACGCGAGCTTACTCATTTTATAGAAACCTATTCATTTTCTAACAAAGCACATTTATACTGACTTGGTCTAAAAAAAGCAATGAGTTTAATTTTACCTAGTCCAATTTAAATCAGTTTTTTACGCTAATTGAACGTTAATGATGAATATTGAAATATATGAGAAAAAAATGGAGCGGGCGATGAGGCTCGAACTCACGACCCCAAGCTTGGAAGGCTTGTGCTCTACCAACTGAGCTACACCCGCTTAAAGATATCAATTAAGGTAATTGATAAATATTAAATAATCAATCTAAGTTTTGAAAAAAGAGTGGTGGCGCGGGATGGATTCGAACCATCGAAGGTATAAACCGGCAGATTTACAGTCTGCTCCCTTTGGCCGCTCGGGAACCACGCCCTAACTCTTTTTATGGAGCTGCTCACAGGACTTGAACCTGCGACCGTCGGTTTACAAAACCGATGCTCTACCAACTGAGCTAGAGCAGCTCATTAACTCAATCTTAAATTGATTAAGGCTTAAATTTATAAACAGAAATTACAATTAAGGCAAGAATTTTTTAAAGCTTTCCAAAACATTTTTCCATACTTATGGCAGCAGCTGCAGAGACATTGAGTGACTGGGTCTCCCCCTTACTCTCCAAAGAGACGTGGTGATCGATTAATCTCAAGACCGCATTGGAAATTCCCGTATCCTCTTTCCCCAAAACTAAACAAACCTTAGAAGGGCCTGTGGCTTCAATAAGTTGCTGAAAATCACTATTAGCATGCTCGGATAATGCAACACAGAACACATTTAAAGATTTCAATTTTGCTATGACTTTCGTTAGCTTGCTCGAAGAAACTAAAGGTACATACTCAGCTGCTCCTGAAGCAATTCTAAAAAAAGAAGGCGTGAGCCCAAAAGATTTTTTATCGGGAACAACAACAAAATCGACTCCATAAAAATTGGCAGTTCTTAAAATTGCCCCTGCATTATGCACATCCGAGATTTGATCCAAACATAAAATTTTTAATGAATCTTTCTCTGCAACAGCATCATAGAGCTGATTCACAGAGTACAATTCCAATTCAGAGCAAACGAGGAAAGCCCCCGAGGGAACTCTTTGATATTCTAGTTTCAATTTTTTAAAATAGCTTTTCGCTTCTTCTTGAATTTTATGTGAGGAGCATAGTTTGATCTTATCACTTGAGAGCTGAACGTCTTTTTTAATTTCTTCTAAGGCATCTTCTGTTGCATAGAGATGATAGATATTGCGCTTGGGATTTTTTAGAGCACAAATAATACTGTGAATTCCAACGATCAGGTTAAAGTCTTCCATTAGTTTTGATCACTCAGTTTTGCTAAGTTTTCCTGAATGCACTTAACCAAATGATCCGGAGTGGTCTTGATCACTTCACCTGTTTTTCTTAATTTAACTTCCAACTCTCCGGTTTTTTCAAAATCTCGCTCGCCTAAAAGCACTCTGATGGGAAGACCAAGAAGATCTGCATCTTTTAACATAGCACCAAAGCCTAGACCTCTATCATCTAGCAATACTTCGACACCGGCTTTTTGAAGTGAATCGTAAAGGGAATTAGCGAGTATTTTTGTTTCATCTTTTTTACCAACGCAGGCAAAATAGACTTGAAAAGGAGCTATTTGAGCAGGCCAGACAATTCCATTCTCATCATGATGTTGCTCAATTGCAGCCGCAAGGATTCTGGATACCCCAATTCCATAACAGCCCATGAGAGGGTAAAGTTTTTTTCCATTTTGATCTAAGACATGGGCATCCATACTCTTAGAATATTTATCACCTAATTGAAAAATATGGCCGACCTCAATACCTTTACGGATCTCAACTCTAGACTTTCCATCAGGACCTAGATCCCCAGCTTTCGCTAATCTTAAGTCTGCTTGCTTAAACTCAGCGACTTCTCTTTTGGGAACAAAACCAGTTAGATGAAAATCTTCTTTGTTCGCACCTACGACAAACCCTGCTTCAAGATCAATGGCTTGATCGAATATGACAGAGAATCCCTCTCTTTGATAGGGACTCATATAACCCGCTGGAAGTCCTAGCTCTTTGAGGGTTTCTGGCTTAGCAGGATATATTTCTTTAGCTTTCAAAAAGTTTTTAAGCTTAATATCATTTAACTCATCATCTCCTAGCAACATAATAACGTAATGAGCTTTTTTCTTGCCATAGTCCGCAGTGAAAACCAATGTCTTGAGAGTCTGATGGACAGGGATACCTAGAAGCTTAGCGACGCTCTCACAGGTAGGCATATTTTTAGTTTCAACTTCTTGGATTTCAGTTGCCCTAGCAAAACCTAATTCAGGTCTTTGGGTAGACGCTGTTTCAATATTCGCTGCATAGCCAAGCTCAGAACATTCAACGATATCATCTTCGCCATTATCCGCTATCACTTGAAACTCGTGAGTTTGTGCCCCAGCATCGGCCATAGCCCCAGCATCCGCTTCAACAACGATAAAGTTAAAACCTAGTCGTTCGAATATTTTAGAATAAGCTTGGTAATATTTCTCATACTCATGATCTAAGCTTTTCTTGTCGAGGCTAAAAGTATAGGCATCTTTCATTATGAATTCACGACATCGAATGAGACCAAACCTAGGTCTCATCTCATCTCTAAACTTTGTATTAATATGATAGAGATTTACAGGAAGTTGTTTGTAAGAATTCACTGCATCTCTAAAAATATGAGTGATCGTTTCTTCATTAGTTGCACTCAGACAAAAATCACTCTCTTTTCTATCTTTGAGCCTGACCATTTCTGGTCCCATCGTCTCCCAGCGTCCGGACTGCTGCCATAACTCTGCTGGAGTAATAAAATTCATGAGTAATTCTTGAGCCCCTATCGCTGCTAGCTCTTCGCGAATAATCGTTTTAATTTTTTGTAAAACTCTCACCGCAAAAGGGAGATAAGAATAAATGCCAGAGGTTGTTTTATTTATCAGCCCTGCTCTTAATAATAATTGATGAGATGGAATTTCTGCATCTTTAGGTATTTCTTTATACGTTTGCCAAAAGGAATTTGATAATTTCATAATACGTTAAAAAAACTTTTTGAGTTTTCATCCTGTTTTTCAATAAAGACTTCTAACACGCAGCCTTTAGACATATTTGCACTGACAGAATTTGAATTAGATACAAGTTCTAAATCAGTTTCAATTTGTTTATCAGCACAATCTTTTAATTGGAATTTTTGGAGTTGGACCTTAATCATACTTAGTTCTGTACTTTCAGTGAGAGTCGCTTCTGCGCCTTTAGGCAGAGTAATGGTTTTATCACTGGTTTTCAGAGTAAGTGGATAGGTGAGCTTATATTGGTCTGTAGAATTAATCTGTGACCATTTAGTCGCGGCCATAAGTTGACTGCAAAATAAAATAACTAATATGAATCGCATAGGGAGTTTAAACCTTCTTAAAATTTCTTGAAGGTATATCGCAATGAATTAGATTTGAAAAGTTTTTCAGTTCGTAAGCGCTACCATCTGGGGTAACTTTAATGCCTCACGGGTTTCTTGAGTCAGTGAGCTAGCAGAGACAATCTCATAACAACTTGGAGTCTCTAAGATCTTACGACAAAGGACATTATGTAAATAATGACCAGATTTATACGTTGTAATTTTGCCAGCTAATTCATAACCAAGCAGACTGACATCACCAATAGTGTCTAAGATCTTATGTCTTACAAATTCATCTCTAAATCTTAAACCCTCGGCGTTAATGACTTTATAATCATCTAAGACAATAGCGTTATCTAGTGAACCACCTTTAATAAGACCCATTCTTTTGAGAGCATCTACATCTCGTAGCATCCCAAAAGTACGGGCACGTGATATGCTGTGGATATAGTTTTCACAACTAAATTCAAAAATTTCTCTTTGCTTATTGATAGTGGGATGAGCAAAGACAATTGTAGAGTCAATAACCAGATTTTTAGACGGCTCAATCTTCGCCCAAGTACCGTTATGCTCCACTTCAACCTCTTCAAGGATGACCATAAATTTTTTGCTTTGATTTAAATTCTCGATTCCCGTTTCTTTGAGAACAAAGACAAATGAGCCACTTGAGCCATCCATAATAGGAACTTCAGGGCCATCAATTTCGATAAAGACATTATCAACACCAAATCCATAAAGCGCAGAGAGAAGGTGCTCTACGGTGTGAATGGCATCACGGCCTTCGCCAAGGGTGGTGTTATTATTAGTGGGCCCTACATTTTTAGCATGGGCCTTAATTTGACTGGCGTCTGCAATGTCAGTTCTTTGGAATATGATCCCCGTGTTAGCAGGGGCTGGATACATTTTTAATTTTGCTTTGCGGCCGGAGTGAATTCCAATTCCTGTGACTTCAACTTCTTTGGCCAGCGTTCTTTGATAAATCATGCAACCTCATCTTCAAACAGGTTTAGTTTACCCTTTAACTCGTCTTTTGCATTAAGTATTAGTATAAACTAAATCCTTTTAAATACACGAGCGAAAAATATTCCTATTTTGATAAAACATCTTTTATTTAATGCTGGGCAATAAGTCAATATACTGGGAAATTATTATAAAATCAATAGTTTAACAAATGTCTAAATATGATTGATCGCTTTTTCAGACAACACACGTCCCCTCGGTGTTCTTAAAAGTAGTCCTTCTTGGAGTAAAAAGGGTTCATACACCTCTTCAATGGTATTCTTATCTTCTCCGAGGGTTGCACAGAGAGCATCAATTCCTACCGGTCCATTCTGATAATACTCTTTAATAACTGTGAGAATCTTTCGATCCATTGAATCTAGACCTAAAGAATCGATATCAAGTAACTCCATGGCTTTTTCAACATCCTTAAATTCTACTTGATCATGCTCTTCAATAAGAGCGTAATCCCTGACTCGACGAAGTATGCGATTAGCAATTCTTGGGGTTCCTCTAGAGCGACTCGCAATTTCGAGTTTGGCCTTATCTTCGAGTTTTACATGAAGTTTATGAGAGTTATTATTAAGAATAATTGATAAGTCTTCAGCTGAATAATATTCAAAATGCAAATGGGCCATAAATCTATCCCGCAAAGGATTTGAAAGTAAGCCTGAGCGCGTGGTTGCACCAATTAAAGTAAAGGGAACTAAATCGATTTGCATTGTCCTAGCACTGGCCCCCTGACCTATTAAAATATCTAGCCTGAAGTCCTCCATAGCTGAATAAAGAATTTCTTCTACACTTATATGCATACGATGAATTTCATCAATAAAGAGAACATCTTTGGGCTGAAGGTTTGTGAGAACTGCTGCCAAGTCACCTTTTTTTTCTATAGCTGGCCCTGAAACCACATGAAGCTCACTTCCGAGCTCTTGAGCAATAATCATGGCCAGAGAAGTTTTTCCCAAACCAGGAGGTCCAGATAAAAGCACGTGATCCATTGCTGCATTTCTTTTATTGGCAGACTTCACCATGAGCTCTATGTTTTCAACGACACGCTTTTGGCCTATGTATTCGCTGAAATCTTTTGGTCTGAGTCTTGATTCATGTTCAATATCTCTGTTGTGAGCCCCTTCAGAGACAAGTCTATTTTCTTCCATTATAATTCTCTTAAAACGTTTTTAATAATTTCCGCACTACTCAGGGAGCTCTGTTCTTGTAATTGTTTGCGAACGAGCAAGCTGATATCTTTGTCTTTATACCCTAAAGATTCAAGACCCATAATGGCTTCTTGCATGATTTCTATATTAATATTTTCAGGAGATTCAATAATTTCCCCCTGAGTTGGTGAGGGAGATGCCCCAGTCGTTTGCCTAAATTTTTCTACTTTGTCTTTAAGACTTAAGATAATCTGCTCGGCCATCTTCTTTCCAATACCAGGTGCTTTGACTAAGACAGCACTTTGCTCAAACATAATGGCTTCAATCAATCCGTTTGTACCGATAGTGGTGATCAAGGGATAAGCTTTAGATGAGCCAACTTTATTCACAGTTTTCAGCAGCTCAAACATTTTTTTGTCTTCAAGGTTTTGAAAGCCCCAAAGGCTTTGATCGTTCTCACTTATATGATGATGAATAAAAATCTCTGCTGTTTGATTTTTTGCTAAATAATAAGCAAAATTTATTTCATATCCAACACCATTATCTGTTAGCAGAAGAGCTTTTTTGCCATCCGTATCTAAAATTTGACCTTTCAAATATCCAATCATACGCCACTTACCTTATGGGCCAAACTTTGACTCAGTGAGCGCGATGATGATGACTTTTTATTGGCCACAACTTTTCCTCTGTTTAATATGTGACACAGAGCAATTGCAGCAGCATCACTTTCATCATGAGTTTTATAATTTACTTTACCCAGCACCATATCTAAAAATTTAGCCACACTTTCTTTATTTGCATGCCCATGGCCCACCGCCGTGGATTTCACTAAGTTTGGGGAGTATTCAAAAATATTATCTTCAAATTTTTCTATCAAACACGCGAGAATGATTCCTCTGGTCTGAGAGAGTTTTATAAGAGATGTAGGGCTTTTAACAAAAATTAATGACTCCATCGCAACTTGATCAGCATCCACAGAATTAATAAATTCCCCGACTTTCATTTTTATCTCAGTAATTCTTTGCAGAAATGGTTTTTTGCCATCAAATTTTAATACACCAGAACTGAGATATTGAGTTTTATTGCCTTTAGTCTCAAGAAGAGCCCAACCTGTTGTGAGTGAACCAGGGTCAATACCTAAAGTGATCAAAGATAAATCCTTTTATTAAAAAATATCATCCATATTTGAGCGAATGGTTTTCTCTAAGACATCTAAAAACTTAGTTTCATCTGAGGATATAACATCTACCAAAATCTTATAATGACTTAGTAAGAATTTTTTCTGGCCACTTCTAAAGAGCTCTACTGAATGTGCTCGGCATAAATATATACTGATCGGGGTTCCCACCTCGTCAAATAATTGAGCCCGCTCCAAACTACCTTGTGTCTTGTGGCCTAAATGTTTGCAAATCGTACATTCTTTTCTAGCTTGATCTACTGCTGTACGATCTTGTTTTTCCTCTTCTTCGCTCATGCCTTATTTTAATACAATTTTTGCGCAATTTCACTTCTAAAACCTAAGCATTTGAGATAATTAAGATTGTATGAGTAATTTACTTAAAGCCAAACCGATCATTGACGCAAAACTGCCAAAACTTCTTGATAAGAGTCGCTCTTTGGCCCAAAGAGGTCTGAAACCAAAACTCTGTGTCATCTTAGTGGGGGATAACCCTGCCAGCATGCTCTATATCAATAATAAGCGCAAAAAATGTGAACAGATTGAAGCTGGCTTCGAATTGATCCAACTAGCAGAGTCTGTAAATGATAAAGATTTTTTGGAGACTGTAAAAAGAGTCAATAATGATCCTGAAGTGACAGGTTGTTTTGTACAACTTCCTGTCCCAAAACATCTTCAGCATATTGATATCACTCAACTCATTAACCCTAAAAAAGATGTCGATGGATTTCACCTCAATACTATTAACCAATTATACCTCAATGATCTCACGGGACTAGTTCCCTGTACTCCTCGAGGGATAGTCACTTTACTTGCAGAGAATAAAATAACCATTCAAGGTAAACATGTGGTTATTATTGGAAGAAGTTTAATTGTAGGAAAGCCACTCTCTCTTATCTTAAATGGTCTAAATGCGACAGTGACCTTGTGTCATTCCCATACAGAGCATTTAGAAAGTCACACCAAAAGAGCAGATATTATTGTTTGCGCCATTGGTATACCAGAGTTTTTAAAAGAAGAGCATATCTCCCCCGAAGGTAAGCAAATTATTATAGATGTAGGAATTAATAAAAAAGACAACAAAACGGTAGGTGACGCAGACTTTGAGCATATCAAAGATAAAGTTGCAGCGATCACACCTGTCCCAGGCGGAGTGGGACCCATGACGGTCTTCTCTCTGATGGAGAATTTGTTGAAAACAACTGAAACTATTTTAAAGGATAAAACAGATGAGCAATCAGACAGCGCTATATAATCAGCACCTAAACCTTGGTGCAAAAATGGTGGATTTTGCAGGTTGGCAAATGCCGATACAATACAAAAACCTGAAAGAAGAAGTTAAGGCCATTCGAGAATCGGTTGGTGTGTTTGATGTAAGTCATATGGGTGAATTTTTTATTCGAGGAAACGATGCCCTTAAATTTGTAGACTATATGGTGACAAACGATATTGCTGGAGCACAGATTGGAAAAGCTATTTATTCTCCGCTTTGCAGAGAAGATGGCACCATCATAGATGATCTCATCGTCTACAAGCTAGCTAATGATGAAATTCTCATTTGTGTGAATGCTTCAAATATTGAAAAAGATTTTCAATGGTTTGAAAAGCATGTCCAAGACTTTGATTGCCAATTAAAAAATGAATCCGATGAATATTCTTTATTGGCGCTGCAAGGTCCAAAATCTTTTGAGGTACTTTCCAAATGTGACCTCGGTTTTCAAGTCAATGACATCGAGTACTATTCAATACAAGCTCATGATGCAAATGGAAGTAAAACTCTTATTGCCCGCACAGGATATACTGGTGAGGATGGCTTTGAAATCTTTGGCCCCCACGATCTTATCAAAAACCTTTGGAATCAACTGATGGAATTAAACGTTATGCCCTGCGGTTTGGGAGCAAGAGACGTTTTAAGACTTGAGGTGTGTTATCCTCTCTACGGTCATGAGCTTACGGATGAGATCACCCCCCTTGATTGTGGTTTAAAGTGGACTGTTAAATTAAAAAAAGAAAACTTTATCGGAAAAACTTTTTTAGAAAGTTATCAACCCAAATACCAATTATTAAAACTGGTTTTAGATAAAGGTATCCCTAGAGATCATTACGTTGTAGAAGATGAAAACGGAAATCAATTAGGAGAAGTCACTTCAGGGACCATGAGTGTCATACTTGGTAAAGGTATTGCTTTAGCAAGAGTCGAGAAAAAATTATATAGTGAAGACATGAAAATTAATGTAGATATAAGAGGTAGAAAATACATGGCCCAAGTTACAAAAAAGCCATTTGTCGTGGGAGGACATAAATAATGACAAAAATTATTGAGGGACTTAAATATACAGAAGAACACGAATGGATTGCTCTAGATGGCAATATCGCAACTATAGGCATCACTGATTTTGCTCAATCCTCTCTAGGAGATATTGTTTTTGTTGAACTACCGGCTGAAGGTGAAGAAATTGAAGCAGGGAATAGTTTTGGTGTGGTTGAGTCAATCAAATCTGTTTCAGATTTATATAGCCCTATAAGCGGTAAAGTCACAGAGAAAAACGATACTGTGGAAGGAACTCCTGAGAATATAAATGAGGATGCATTTGGTGCATGGTTAATTAAACTTGAAGTACATGATACTGCTGCTCTAGATAACCTCATGGATCATACCGCTTACCAAGAATACTGCGAAGCAAATTCATAATAATTGTTTGGCCGACTTGATCGGCCATTTTTTTTTGTTTAATTTGATATGAATTTTTTTTAATAACCAAAAATATCACTTTACGAATTCGCGCTCATCATCCATA
>CEQY01009007.1_pt1 | contig 11033 bp, 7 predicted proteins | sample 361391 | NCBI WGS metagenome assembly CEQY01 (sample SAMEA2621075, study PRJEB7988) | marine metagenome | isolation source: saline water (ENVO:00002010), including
CTTTTGTTTATGGCATTGAGCTTTCTTGTAATGATTGTTGCTGTAAAAATCGCTCTTGAATCATCTCCTGTAGGCATGCAATGGCTGTTACTAACATACTTGTTTCAAACATGGGGTGAATTAGCCTTATCACCAATTGGCTTATCAGCATTTTCTCGTTATGGCCCTAAGCGTTACATGGGTCAAATGTTTGGTTTGTGGTTCTTAGCCAGTGCAATTGGAGGAGTTCTTGCAGGATTGCTTGGAGGAGAGGCCTTGGATGGCGGGCTTGATACTATATCACCAGTTTTTGAATTTATGATCCAGTATTATCTGGTCATTGCTGTTGCGTTAATTGCGCTATCTTTTGTTATTAAAACAGCAAAAGATTAAATGTTTTTAGCTTGCTTGATTATTAGTTTCAACAAGAATCTGTTGGTAAATCTCTTGCAGCAATGCCATGTCTGCTAAAGAGATTTTTTCATCTATCTTGTGAATGGTTTGATTTCTTGGCCCTAGCTCAATAACTTCTGAGCCCGATGGAGAAACCCATCTCCCATCGGATGTTCCTCCGCCATTATCGATGATTGCTTCCTTGCCATTGATCTTTTTTAAAGCCGCTTGAATAATAGACAGCAGCTCAGTTTTCTTTGTCAAATATGGCTGAGCATTTAAAGTCCAATCTATTTCAAAGGAACATTTTGATTTTTCTAAAACTTGAATAAACCTTTCTTTGAGAGATTCCTGGCTCGATTCTGGAGAAAACCTAAAGTTAAAAAGCATGTTTAAATGTCCTGGAACAACATTTGTAGCGCCAGTTCCAGAATCAATATTTGAAATTTGAAATGATGTTGGATCAAAATGCTCATTGCCCTCATCCCAAATAATTTGATTGAGCTCACTGATGACGGATCCTACTTCCAAAATAGGACTTAAAACTTTGTGAGGATATGCAACATGCCCTTGTTTGCCGATCAGTCTAAGCTTCCCACTTAAAGATCCTCTGCGGCCAACTCTCAAGACATCTCCAACACTGTCAGACGAGCTTGCTTCACCAACTAGGCAGTAATCAATAAATTGATTTTGATCAGTCAATGAGTCCATCAAAGTATTAATTTTTCCATCAGCTGGTTCACCTTCTTCATTGCTAGTTAACATAACCCAGATTTGAAAATTAGGTTTTGGATTATCAGCCAAAAAATTTTTTATTGACTCTATGAAGACTGCAACACTGCCTTTCATATCTGCAGCTCCTCTACCTATCAATTCCCCATCTAAAATATTTGCCTCAAACGGATGTGAAGTCCATTCCTCTTCAGGACCAGAGGGAACAACATCAGTATGTCCAAGATAACAAAATACCTTTCCTGAATCTCCATACTTAGCTAATAGCGTTTCACAATTTAGCTCAGGAATTTTCTCTATTTCAAAGCCCAGGGGAATTAACTCAGCCTCTATAAGGTCAAAGCAACCCCCGTCTTCTGGTGAAATGGACTTAATCCTGATAAGTGATTGAGCTAGTTCTAGTGCAGACATAATTTAGTTTTTATGAAGTTTGTCGTTTAATGCTGCCGATTTAGGATTAATTTTTGCTTCAATAGCACCATTTTGAGAGTTCCTTATAAATAACAAATTATCACATCCTGAAAGTTCTGAAGCTTTGACAACTGATCTTGGCTCATTATTAGAATTATACGTTGTAATTTTTGAACCCCCTGTAATATAAAGACCTGCTTCAATAGTGCAGTTATCTCCAAGCGGAATGCCAAGACCAGAATTTGCTCCTAGAAGGCAGTTTTCTCCAATAGATATTTTTACATCATTGCCTCCTGATAGAGTTCCCATAGTGCTACAGCCACCTCCTAAATCTGAGTTTTTGCCCACTACAACACCTGCAGAGATTCTTCCTTCTATCATTGCTGGTCCAAGCGTACCAGCATTAAAATTTACAAAACCTTCATGCATAATTGTTGTGCCTTCACTCAGATAGGCGCCAAGCCTAACCCGGCTGGCATCTCCAATACGAACGCCAGGAGGAATAATATAGTCTGTTAAACAAGGAAATTTGTCGACTGATTTGATTTCAAGTGGCTCATTATTTTTTTGTGATAAGAGAATTCTCTTATCAATATCATCGAGTTCAATTGGCCCGTGATTCGTCCATGCAACATTTATGAGAGTGTCGAATAAGTTTTCAAGATTTAATGAGTTGGGTATAAAGTGCTTATAAGAAATTAGATGCAATTTTAAGTATGCTTCCTCGATAGTTTGAATGGGTTTATTTTCTAAAATCCTGCATAAAACTAAAGTTTTATTTTTATCAAGGTTGCAAATTGCATTATTCAAAATTTCATCTTGAATATTAAGTTGGGCTAAGTCTTTTATCTCAGTCACATTCTCAGCCATCAAAGCATCCCATGTCTTATAGTGCTGACTGAATTCATCTTTACCATTCATAAAACTAATGCATGGAAAAAAGGTTTCTAATGTATTGCCTGATGTACCTTTTGTTGCAATGCCAAGGCCAATTAATGGTAAATTTTTCATATAGTTATTATAGGCAGTCTTAATCTTTATTGAAGTGCTTACAGGTTCTTTAGTTTCTTTTGTAATTGATTAGTTTTATTTTTAGAAATGCATGATTTCGTCTTTTCATCAATCACTGTGAAATTATCTTCTACTTTTTCACCAAGGGTCGTAATTCTAGCTGAGTCAATACTAATACCATGCTCAAGGAATATGTTTGCAACTTTAGATAGTAAATGAGGCTGATCTAAGGTTTCTAGAGTGACCAAACTCGCCTCTTTATTATTTGTCGGCGATATATGCACTCTGGTAGGGTATTCAAACACTTTTTTGTATGTTGTTTTTAACTTGCTGGTTACTTTGAAAGCTTCAGAGGAGATTGCGTTTATAATTTTTTGTTCAATATTTTGAATATCCCTTTGAATCAAATTGCCTCCAAGGATTTTGTGTCTACAAATAAAAGTATTCATGGCATATTTCCCATCATTGGTTGTATGAATATCTGCATCTATAGTTTCTAGCGAAAGCTGCTCAAAGCTTCTAACAGTTTTTAAAAATAGACCAGCTTGATTCGGAGTGAAGATAAATATTTCAATTAGGTTTTTTCTGCTTCTTACAAAAACAGATGTTTTTCTTTTGGAAGCAGCAACAGTTTTTGCTTGGTTTGTTAGCTGTTCTAGTTGATATTTTGAGAAATAAGCATCTGGCAATTGATCCCATACCTCATTCAAGAATTCATGTCCTTTTTTGATGATATTAACTGATGCAAGCTTTCGTTCAGCAACAATTGATTTATTAGATTGCACTTCCTCAAGATTTAGTTTTCTTCTAGAGGACATAAAGAGTTGATTCAATAAGTCATGTTTCCATGAGTTCCATAAGGTTGGATTAGTGCCTCTAATATCATTGATGGTAAGCATATAAATATAATTAAGCTTTTCTAATGTATTTACATTTTTAGTAAAATTCGTAATGGTTTCAGGGTCATGAACATCGGTCTTTTGTGATATGGATGACATGATTAAATGATTTTTTACCAGCCAAGATAGTAGCTCAGTATCATGAATAGAAAAGCTTAATCTTTTACAAAATTTTTCCACTATCTTTTCTCCTATTTCAGAGTGATCTCCGCCTTTGCCTTTTCCAAGATCATGAAAAATTCCAGCAAGATATAAAAGCTCGATTTTAGGAAGCTTGTTGATCAATTCATGTTCAATCTTCATTGAAGGATCAATCTTTCCAATTTGCATTTGTCTCATGTTTCTCACAACCTTGAAAGTATGCTCATCAACGGTATATACATGAAACATATCAAACTGCATTTGGCCTTCAATCTCTCCAAATTCTGGAATGAGTAATCTCAGTAAGCCTAGCTGCTTAAGTTTTTTAAGAATGGTTGAAAGATTTGTAGTTGATCTAAGTATCTTAAGGAATTGAGAGCCTGCTTCAGGTAATAAAAAGTAGTTAAAATCAATCTTGGGCAAAGACTCTTGGATCTTTCTAATGGATTTAAAATCTAGCCCATTAATTTTTTTGAGTTTTCCAACCTGGATCAAGCTATCCAAAATTAACTCAGGTTTTTTTACCAGATCTATGTTATCTGCAATTCCTAGTCGATCTTTAAATACGTAATAGTTTTTTGTATATGGTCTTTTCAGTATAGTTAATTGATCATTGTATGCCTGAAAAACAAGCTCATTAAAATCAGATAGGTTGGATGCATGTAGAAAAAAAATTCTCATGAATTTCTCAACAGCAGATGACTTTTTAGATGCTCTAAGTTTTGATTTTTTAGCAAGCAACAATTGATTCTCAAAGCTAATGCGATTTGAGCTACTTTGAAGATTAAGAAAAAATCTCAGAGTTTTAATATAAGCATAAGATTTATTGATGCTCGTTATTTCTTTTTTTGAGAAAAGCTTAGCGGTTGAGCAATCTTGTAATGTTTTTAATTCAAAGCAATGCTCTAAAACCCATAAAGCAGTTTGAAAATCTCGCAAGCAACCTGGAGATTCTTTGAGGTCTGGTTCAAGACTAAATTCGGTAGAGTCAAAAGATTGAAACCTATGATATTGTTCCAATCGTTTAGCCTTAAAAAATTTTGTTTTATTCCATTTTTTTGATATTTTCTTTAAATCACGGCTTAAGTTGGCAACTTTATCCTTCTTACAGAAAATAATTCTATGAGAAAGATATGAGGTAAATTCTTTTAGATCAGATTTGGTTATATTTTCAATGTGTTTAACTGTTCGAACTGAATGCCCAACCTTTACTTTGAGAGTCCAAAGCCACCCAATAAAATCTTTAATATCATCAATCTTTCTTGTTTTAGAATTAAATTGAATAATGGAAAGATCAATATCAGAGGAAGGAAAGAGTTCTTTTCTTCCATAGCCTCCGAGTGCGACTAAGGCAAAATCTGTATCAAGCTTTCTTCGTATGAATTCTTTTCTAATAATCTCATCAAATTTATTCGATCTCTTGGTGAGGAAGGGCTGAATCAATTCAGGTTTTTTGAATACAGCGTGAAAACTTTTTTTAAAGTCGAGATTAATGCTTTCTAATGAATTGCTCAAAAGGATTCGTCACTGCGTTTAGTTAGAACCTCCACGCCAGATGCAGTAACCGCAAGAGTGTGTTCCCATTGAGCAGAATTTCTCCCATCTTTTGTTTCTACAGTCCATCCATCACTTAAGATTTTGGTATATTTAGATCCTTGATTGATCATAGGCTCTATTGTAAAACACATACCTTCTTTGATTTCGAGGCCTTTGCCAGTTTTGCCATAATGCAGAATTTGGGGTTCTTCATGATAAACCTGCCCAATCCCATGGCCGCAATAATCCTCCACAACTGAATAATGATTCTTTTCTGCATGCTCTTGAATAACTGCGCCTATGTCACCTAAATGAGCTCCAGGTTTTACAATATCTATTGCTTTATACAGACATTCTTGAGTAACTTTTACTAGTCTTTCATTGTGAGGCTGGGTCTTCCCAACCAAGAACATTTTAGAGGTGTCGCCATGCCATCCATCTCGAATGACTGTTACATCTATATTTAAAATGTCTCCATCTTTAAGTATTTTTTTATCTGAAGGTATTCCATGGCAGATTACTTGGTTGACACTTGAGCAAATTGTTTTTTCAAAACCGTTATAACCAACATTTGCAGGGATGGCTTTTTGCTCATGTACAATAAAGTCATAACACCTTTTATCTAAGTCTTCAGTGCTGACTCCAGGCACTACAAAGGGGGTAATCATTTCCAATACTTCAGCTGCCAATTGGCCAGAAATTCTCATCTGAGATATTTGTTCTTGGTTTTTTAAATTTATCTTCATTTTTTTTAAAATTTGATGGACGTTAAGGACTTATCAATATAAAGTACCCTTTTAATGCCAGCGCACAATTTTAGCTCATTAAATCCCCAATTTTCACAATTTTTTTCTATCTTTTGTACCCTTTTTGAGGGAACTCATTAATGTCTTTTACAGCCATTTTAATTCTTGAAGATGGTTCTGTCATTGAGGGGGTTGGATTTGGTGCGATGGAGCCATCAGTCGGTGAAATTGTCTTTAATACTTCTATGTCAGGCTATCAAGAAATTATTACTGATCCATCATATGCAAAACAAATCATAGCTTTTACCCATCCTCATATAGGAAATACCGGTATTAATGATGAAGATAATGAATCTGATAACATTTTTGCTTCTGGAATTGTGATTAAAGATTTACCAAATCATTTTAGTAACTGGCGTGCAAAACAATCTCTTGAGAGTTTCCTATTATCAAAGAGAACTATCGGAATCTCAAATATTGATACTAGGGCATTGACATCAAAGTTAAGAGATCATGGATCCCTGAAAGCATGTATCGCTCCTGGAGACAGAGGCTCTTTGTCATCAGCCAAAGAAGCTTTGAGTCAATTTGGTGGATTGGAAGGGCTAGATCTTGCAAAGGAGGTATCAACTAAAAGCTCGTTCTCCTGGGAAGAGGGCACCTGGCCAAATTACCAAGATGTCAAAAATGAAAAACTAATCGTTGCGATTGATTTTGGTGTAAAGAAAAATATTTTAAGGCTTTTAAGAAAGCATGTAGGAAAAGTACAAGTTGTAAATGCTCAAATCAGTTTTGAGGATCTGATGAAGCTCCAGCCAGATGGGGTATTTTTATCTAATGGGCCTGGAGATCCTGAGCCCTGTAATTATGCAATCGAATTAATCCAGCAACTGCTTAATATTAAAATGCCAATTTTTGGAATATGTTTGGGCCATCAACTACTTGCTCTATCAGGTGGATGCAAAACATATAAGATGAAGTTTGGTCATCATGGTGCTAATCATCCAGTACAAGATTTAGCGTCTAAAGTGGTTTATATCACTAGTCAAAATCATGGTTTTGCAGTTGAGTTATCGAGCCTGCCTGAAAATATTGAGCCTACTCATGTCTCGTTATTTGATCAAAGCTTGCAAGGTATTGAGTTTAAAGATAAGCCTGCATTTAGTTTTCAAGGGCATCCAGAGGCTAGTCCTGGACCACATGAGCTAGAAGAGCTTTTTGTAAAATTTAATTTAATGATTGAGAGTAATGCCAAAAAGAACTGATATTAAATCTGTCTTGATTATTGGTGCTGGTCCAATAATTATAGGCCAAGCTTGCGAGTTTGATTATTCTGGGGCTCAAGCTTGTAAAGCCCTTAAAGCTGAAGGTTTTAGAGTAATCTTAGTTAACTCTAATCCTGCAACAATTATGACTGACCCTCTGCTTGCAGACGCCACATATATTGAACCTATTCATTGGCAATCAATTGAAAAAATAATTGATAAAGAGCGTCCAGATGCATTGTTACCAACCATGGGAGGGCAAACAGGTCTCAATACAGCTTTGACATTGGCAAAAGAAGGGGTTTTAAAAAAATATAATGTTGAGCTAATTGGCGCATCAAGAGAGGCTATAGATAAAGCAGAAGATAGAGAGCTCTTTGATAAAACTATGAAAGGCATTGGGATTGAGACTCCACGATCTGGAATTGCACATTCAATGGAGGAGGCTATAACAGTTCAAAAGGGCTTCGGATTTCCCTGCATTATTCGCCCCTCTTTTACTTTAGGTGGTTCAGGAGGAGGAGTTGCTTATAACATCCAAGAATTTAAGGAAATTTGTGAAAAAGGCTTAGATCTTTCTCCAACAACTGAGTTGCTAATTGATGAATCTTTGCTTGGCTGGAAGGAATATGAGTTAGAAGTTGTAAGAGACAAAAATGATAATTGCATCATCATATGCTCAATAGAAAATCTTGATCCAATGGGAGTGCATACTGGTGATTCAATTACAGTTGCGCCAGCTCAGACATTAACGGATAAAGAATATCAAATTTTACGTGATCAATCTTTCAAAATTCTAAGAGAAATTGGAGTTGAAACTGGAGGAAGCAATGTTCAATTTGGTATTAATCCTGAAAATGGTCGAGTGGTTGTAATTGAGATGAATCCTAGAGTGAGCCGTTCATCTGCTTTAGCTTCAAAAGCAACTGGTTTTCCAATAGCTAAAGTTGCTGCATTGTTATCTGTTGGATTTACATTGGATGAATTACAGAATGATATTACAGATGGCTTATCGCCTGCATCATTTGAACCATCCATTGATTACATAGTTACGAAAATTCCAAAGTTTGCTTTTGAGAAATTTCCTCAGGCAGATAACAGACTTTCGACTCAAATGAAATCTGTTGGTGAGGTAATGGGTATTGGTAGGACTTTTCAAGAATCTCTTCAAAAAGCCCTTCAAAGCTTAGAAGAAGACTTGCATGGTTTCGAAAGCATCCTAGATAATTCTTTAAATCAAAATGAAACCCTGCGCTATCAACTTAGTTTTCCTGGCTCAAGGAGAATTTTATATGTTGCGGAGGCAATAAGACTGGGATGGGATGTAGATCAAATAAATCAATTAACCGGAATGGATTTTTGGTTTCTGCATCAAATAATAGATTTAATTAATGAGGAAAAGATCCTAAAGGATACAAAACTTAACGAAATAGATTTTGATAAAATGCTTAACCTTAAACAAAAAGGTTTTGCTGACCAGAGAATTGCTAAATTAACCAGATCAACTTCTCAAGATGTAAGAAACCTAAGAAAGAAACTGGGTGTTATTCCTGCATTTAAGAGAGTTGATACTTGCGCTGCTGAATTTGCAACCGAAACTGCATACATGTATTCAGCCTATGAGGGTGAGTGTGAATCTTGTCCAACGAGCAAGAAAAAAGTTATTGTATTAGGCAGTGGTCCAAATAGGATCGGACAGGGTATAGAGTTTGACTATTGTTGTGTTCATGCCTCATTTGCACTTCAGGAGGAAGGGTATGAATCTATTATGATTAACTGTAATCCTGAAACCGTCTCTACAGATTACGATACATCCGATAGGTTATATTTTGAGCCAATTACAGAAGAAAAAGTCTTAGACATTATTGATTTAGAAAAACCTGAGGGAGTGATCATTCAATTTGGCGGTCAGACTCCCTTGAAGCTTTCTGAGGTCTTATTATCCAATAATGTAACAATTCTTGGTACAAACGTAGATGCTATTGATAGGTCAGAAGATAGGGAAAGATTCCAATCTCTTGCTCATCAACTAAACCTGATGCAACCCCCTAATAGAACAGTGAAGAATCTTCAAGAGGCTATAGAGGTATCTGAAGAAATTGGATTTCCAATAGTTGTTAGACCTTCGTATGTGCTCGGTGGAAGGGCAATGGAGCTTGTTCACACACAAGTTGAGCTTGAAAAGTATTTAAAAGAAGCTGTAGAGGTTTCAGATCAAAAACCAATTTTGCTTGATGGGTATTTGACAGATGCAATTGAAGTCGATGTGGACGTTATTTCTGATGGCATAGATATTGAGATAGGAGGTATTTTGCAGCATATTGAACAGGCTGGAATCCACTCTGGTGATTCTGCATGTTCTTTACCGCCATACAGTCTCTCTGAAAAAGTGATTGAAGAAATTGAAAACCAAGCAAAGAAGATTGCAGAAGAGTTAAATGTTATTGGATTGATGAATATTCAATTTGCTGTTCAAGATGAAAATGTTTTTATTATTGAGGTGAATCCAAGAGCCTCAAGAACAGTTCCATTTATCTCTAAGTGCTTAGGAGAGTCACTGGTCAAATCTGCCACAAAAACTATGGTTGGAAAAACATTAAAAGATATAAGTTTTTCTAATGAGCTGCCTAAAAATTATTTTTTTGTAAAAGAAGCTGTTTTACCTTTTGATAAATTTCCTGCTGTTGATCCTATTCTTGGTCCAGAAATGAAATCTACTGGGGAGGTAATGGGAATTGGCTCAAGTTTTGGGGAAGCATATGCAAAAGCACAAAGAGCAGCAAATAAAATTTTTCCTGATTCGGGCTTAGCATTCATTAGCGTCAAAGAATCTGACAAAAAATATTTGCCTGACTTAATTCCTTTACTTCTTGAACAAGGATTTTCTTTAATTGCTACCAAAGGAACAGCCGATTCTATTAAAAAGCTCGGATATGATGCCCAAATTATTAATAAAGTAACTGAAGGAAGACCCCATATTGTTGATGCACTTTTAAATGATAGTGTAAATTTATTGATTAATACCACTGAAGGGCGTCAGTCTATTCAGGATTCTGCATCCATCAGGAGAACAGCATTACAAAATAAATTATTTTGTGTTACTACAATTTTTGGCGCGTTTGCACTCCTAGAAGCCATGAGCACTAATTCAGATCAATGGATTTATAATTCTCTTCAAGAAATCAATTAATTTTTTTCATTTGATATAATGTTCATATGGATAAACTTCCTATTACCAAAGCCGGAGAGCAAGAACTCATTCTAAAGTTGCGTCAGCTTAAGACAAAAGATCGGCCTGAAATCTCTCAAGCTATTGCAGAAGCTCGTGCCCATGGAGATCTTAAAGAAAATGCAGAGTATCATGCTGCAAAAGAACAGCAGGGTTTTATCGAGGCAAAAATTCAAGAAATAGAGCACGCTCTTGCTAATGCTCAAGTCATAGATGTCCAAGACATTCCCGAGACAGGTAGAGTTGTTTTTGGTGCAACGATAGATTTATATGACTTAACCAATGATAAATCTATCACTTATAAAATAGTTGGCAATTTAGAATCTGATCCTGAGGCAGGATTAATATCTATTCAGACGCCAATTGCACAAGGGTTAATGGGAAAAAATGTTGGTGATGAGGTCTCAATATCAACACCATCTGGAACCATTGATCTCGAGATTGAGCAAGTTCAGCATTTGTAAAATTTATGCATGCTGATTCATGGGCGTTAAAAGCAAAAAAGCTTGGTCTTAGATCCAGAGCAGTTTTTAAATTAGAAGAAATTTTAACTAAAACTAAAGCCCTCCAGCAAAAGAGTTTAGTGCTGGATATTGGTTCCGCTCCAGGAGGTTGGTCTGAGCTAATAAAAGCGATGACTCCCACATCAAATGTTTATGCAATCGATCTTCTTCCAATGAATCCAATCAAG
>CEQY01041024.1_pt1 | contig 10997 bp, 17 predicted proteins | sample 361391 | NCBI WGS metagenome assembly CEQY01 (sample SAMEA2621075, study PRJEB7988) | marine metagenome | isolation source: saline water (ENVO:00002010), including
CCCGGTTCGCACGTCTACGGACTGGACCAGGGTCAGGGGTTAGGTAACTATGAAAAACCTATTGTAGTGTTCTTTGGAGAAGTGATTGTTTTAGTTTCATATCTTCTTTATAAGTGTTTATGTTTTTAGTATAGTTATCAGTTAAGGTATTTATTGCTTTTTCAAAATGATATAACATTATCATTGATTCTTCTTGAGTTAAAGCTTTAGTATTGTAATTTATTTCAGTTGTCATAGTTATTTAGTTTTAGGTCTAGTTAATTTATTTATTTCTCTCATAGCTCCTTTAGCCCATATTTTGCTTTCTTCACAAGTATCATTGTCTTTATGGTCAAAGTATATTTTCCAGAGTCTTTCAAGATTCTTTTGAAGCTTTTGTTCTTGCTTCAGTTCTATATTTAATAATTCTATTGCTCTTTCAATTGAATATTCTATATTTAAAGATTCTTCTTCAGCTATATTAGTTATTAATTTAATAATTGATTTTTTAATTAGTTTATTCATAGTTATAAATTTTAAGTTATCTTATATTTATATTATCCAAATATAGTCGTAGTAACTAAGGGCTGAAGCTGGTTTTTAAAAAGCCGAAAAAAACGGCGGGGTTGACCAAAAAAGGGGCCCCGTGGGGCTAAAAAATGAACTTCGTAGCCGGGGAGGGCTATGCTATACATACGTATTATACAAAATCTCTAATTGTGAAATACCAATTTAGGTGACATAAGGCATATATATGAATATAATAACAGGCTAACGTCACACTTTTTTAAATATTACCTAGTTTCGTGTAATAATAAGACTATGCGCACATTACAATTAAGTAAAATCAATAAATATTAACATGTTAAACTAAAAATCATGCCAGGACATACTAAAAAAAAGAAGGCTTTGCCTAAAAAATACGGGAAAATGCCTATTAAAAAAACAAAAAGAACGATGGGTGACGTTATAATAAGCACATCCACAAAAGAAGAAGATAGACAAAAAAACCCAAGACAATTTGGAAGAGATAAGGGCAATAGTCCGGGTACAAATATAATTACAACAGAACTTGTACAAGCAGGTAGATCAAGAGCAGCCGAAGCACGTTATAAAAAAGCATCCAAACTTGAAAATAGAAAGCAAAGAGGAAACGAAATGATTGCAGAAGATCTTAGAGCTCAAAGAAGAGGTGCAGGGCGACTAAAAGAAAAAACATACGTTAAGCAAAAAGGCACTAATCCAGGCCAAAAAGGAAGAATGATTGGTTCTAAGATTGCAGGTACTATAACAAGAGGTGGTTTTACGCAATTCCACCCCGACGGTAGAGTAATGGAAGGCTCTGTTAATAGAAAACAAGGTGACGGAGAGGAATATGTAAAAAAGCAAGGTCCAATGAGTCCTAAAATAAAAGCACAAAAGCTTGATATAAAGGCTCCTAAAAAACCTAAAAGAGATATTACAAAAGCTAAAGGTATTATTGAGACTGAAGCAAAACCTACAGCACAAAAAATTAAGCCAAAAGATCCAAAACGACCTTTAACTAAACATTCAAAGCCTGCATTATTTGCAATGAAACCAAAAATGGATGGTATGCCTAAATTTAGCTACGCAGCAATGGAAGCTAAAAAAGCAGGTAAAAAGTCTTTTGAATATGCTGGCAAAACTTTCCCGGTTAAAAAAGGTACATACGGTAGCGCTAATAAAGCTTTATATAAAGCAAAAATGCCTGCAATGTACAAATTAGGAGTAAAAGGCCTGAATGCTTTAGACAAATAATGCCCCAGCACTTAAACCCAGCAGCGAAGCGCCGAAAACGGCAGCGAGACCTAGAATACGCAAAAACCCCCAGGCGAACGCGTATGAAAGCCGAAAACCAACGGAAGCGTCGTGCAGCAGAGAAAAGCGGTAGAAATTTAAATGGAATGGATTACGATCACACAACTATGAGTTTCGTATCGGCGCGGCGCAATCGCTCTGGATTTGGAAAAGGCACTAAAAAGAATAACACAGTAAGAAATACATAATATGGCTATAATATCTTCATATACCATAGGAACCCCAACCGTAGATGACTATTTAATAGGAACGGATGACCCAGGAGGGCAGGGGCCTACAAAAAACTTCACATTACAATCAATAATTAATTTAGTCTCCGGTACACTTGGAGATAACAATTTTTATTTATCTGGTATTTCTTCAAATTCCAGCACAGGCGCTATTACTTTTACTGTAACAGGCGGATCAAATCAAACACTTACATTAGGTACAGCTGCATTTAAAGCAACAACACATTTTGCACTTGCTACTGATCTTACAACACATATAAACGATTCAACGCAACCACACTCTCTTGATTCAATTGTAACCGCGCAAAGTCTTGTAGTAACAAAATTACAAGGTATAACTACAAACGGTACATCGGGACAGCTGCTTGCGTCAAACGGATCGGGCGGATTAACATTTGTTTCTGATCAAGATGAAAACGATAACTATTTTTTATCTGCAGTTACTAGGCCTGATTCATCAAGTAACAATGTGCAATTTACAATATCAGGCGGTGGATCAAATGTTACATCTAATATATTTGGTGAAGCTGCATTTTTATCTAAATCTGATATAAGAACTGATGTTCAAAATAACTTAACATATACAGCAGCTGATTTTTCTTTTTTAGGTGATTTAGCTACTAAAGATATTATTAGTACAGGTGATTTAGATGATGATGTTATTATAAATCAAAAAATATTAGATGGTGCTATAAATGAAGAAAAATTAAACATAACTAACACCCCTGTTACTGGATATGTTCTTACAGCAGGATCAGCAGCTGGTACAATGAGTTGGGTACAAAACTCAGCTTCAAATTACTTTTTGGATGGTATAAGTAAATCAAATGAAACATTAACTTTTAGTATTAACGGGGGTACAAATGTAACTTATACTTTTGGAGAAGGTGCTTTTGCTAATTTTGGATCAACCGCTAACGATGTAGCTGTAGGGAATCATACACATGTACTTGCAGATATTACCGACTCAGGAGCACTAGCTAGTAAAGATACTACAGGAACAAGTGATATTGCTAATAATGCTGTTACTCTTGCTAAGTTAAGTGATAGCAGTGCTACTAACGGTCAAATATTATCCGTTAATTCAAGCGGTAATTTAGAATTTATAAGTTCTTCAGCAGTTGCGGTTCCAGCAGTAAGATTGCTTCCTAGTTCTATTGGTTCAGCAAGCCAAATAATAAGAGTTAATTCAGGTGCATCTGCAACTGAGTATGTAACTTTAGCTGTTGCAAAAACAGAATTTGCTACCGGTAACTCCCCTTCAGCGGGTAAAGTATTAGGTCTTGACAGCAATAATGACCTTCAATGGGTAGATTCAGGTACAGCTTCAATTGGTACAGATACACTTACGTCGGCTAAAATAAACTTTTTTGAAAATACACTTAGTATAGCTGCGGGTAAAATACTAGTTGCTAGTTCTGGTGGTACAAAATTTGATAGTGTTGCAATGTCTGGTGATATTGCTATTGCCTCAAGTGGTGCTACAACTATTCAAGCAAATGCTGTTGAAACAGCTATGATAGCAGATGATAATGTTACTCCTGCAAAAATTAATATTCTTGATGATTCATTAGCTGCAACAAGTGCACATATATTAATAGGTGATGGTACTGATTTTGGTAATGTTGCGGTATCAGGTGATATAGCTATTGCTGCAAACGGAGCAACAACAATACAAGACGATACAATTGCATATACAAAACTTGCTGCAGAATTTACAACAAAAGCTGTTGGTTCCACTATAAGTGATGGTGGTAGTATGAGTGTTAATTTTACACAATTTGGAGTATTTGAAGCAACAATGCCAGGGAGTGGTAGTTCAGGTATTACTTTAACATTTTCAAATGCAGATATAGGAATGACAAAAGTAATTATTTTAAATGCTCCATCTGGGTCTACCTATGGCGGTGCGGTTGCTTTTAATCAAGATGCAGGCACTGCAACTTTGAAAAGGTTATCTTCTGATAATATTGTAAAAACTGCAAATGCTATAAACTATATACAGGTAACATGCATTGCTAAATCAGGAAATGATAGAACTTATATTTATACAGTAGGACAAGCTCAATAATATGTTTTTAACTAGAAATATTTCATATAATCAAACTCAAGCTGAAATTGCAGTAACATATTGGGTTATTGCAGGTGGAGGAGGGGCTGGAAGAGATGATGTTTTTGGAACTAGAATGGGAGGCGGAGGTGCTGGGGGTATACTTACATCTACAGTAAATATTCCTACAGGTGAAACTTTAACAGCTACATCTATTGGTGCAGGAGGTTCTTATCAATCAAGCTCATCAACTTCAGGTAATGTTGGAAATAATTCTGTATTAACCTCAACTACACTCGGGACTATAACCGCATTTGGAGGAGGGCAGGGTGCTGGAACAGGTGGTGGTACAAATGTAAACGGAGGATCTGGAGGATCTGGAGGTGGAGGTGTAAATTCAGGTAGTGGTGGTTCAGGAACAGTAGGTCAAGGTAATAATGGTGCCGCTGGAGATGGTAGTCAAGATAGTGGAGGCGGTGGCGGACATTCTGCTGCAGCTAGTAATAATAACGGAGGTGCAGGAACAAATATTGCATATGCTAAAACTGCTTCAACTTTAGCTACAGAAATGTTTGCTTATGGAGGAGGGTCTAGATCAGGTTCTGCTCCTTATAGTGCAGGAACAAATGGAGATGGTACTGCTGCGGATACCGGAAGAAATACTAATGCGGGTGTAAGTGGAGAACCTTATAGAGGATCCGGAGGTAGATGGCAAGGTGGTGGTGGAAATTCTGGTTCTATATTAATAAGAATACCTGTTTCTCATACAGGTTATTCTAAAAGCGCTAGTTATCCAGATGCGACAGATAGTAATTATAGATATTTTACACTTCAAAGCACAGGACATACTTTAACTTTATAATATGGCACATTTTGCAGAAATAGATTTAAATAACATAGTTACAAGAGTTTTGGTAGTATCAAATAAATTAATAACTATAGATGGAATTGAAAAGGAGGACAAAGGAATTGAATTGTTACAAAATTTGCATGGAGGTAATTGGGTGCAAACATCAATATCCAAAAGTTTTAGAAAAAACTTTGCAGGTATCGGTTATACATATAGTTCTTCTTTAGATGCTTTTATACCTTTAAAACCATATAATAGCTGGGTATTAAATGAAACTACCTGTCAATGGGAAGCACCTGTTAGTCATCCAATAGGAGAAAAAAAATGCCAGTGGGATGAAGAAAATAAACAATGGATAAATTGTATAGTACCTGTTTAAAAAAAATATTATATTTGTAAAAACCAATAAAGATCCGGGTAATTAAAGGGATCTACCAATAATAACCAATTAAAACCTTAATAATTATGACTTATTTTTATTACAAGTCCAATACATGGGCTACAGAACCAAAGATTAATGAAGAAACCAAAAACCTTTGGACAAAATATGCTAAAAAAAGCAATTGGAGAATAACTCAACTTCCCAACGGATATTACCAAACTGAATTTAATAATGGTGATGAATGGGGTGGAATTACTAGAAGAGAAACAATAGAGGGTGCTGAAAAAGCAATCGACTCTTCTATAGAACACTATGAAAGAAAGCTTAAATTAACACAAGGCCCAATCGTAGTAAAAACATTTTAATATTTAAAATTTAATTTAATGGAATTTAATCATGCAAGTGACATTGTTAAAGATTTAAACTTTAGTGATGAAGCTAGAAATAGAATAATGGAAGGTGTTATTAAACTTAATAATGCGGTAAAATCAACATTAGGTGCATCAGGTAAATGTGTTATATATGAAGATGCGTTAGGAAAACCTGTTGTAACCAAAGATGGCGTAACTGTTGCAAATAGCGTTATATTAAGAGACTCTGTAGAAAATATAGGTGCTACTCTTATAAAAGAAGCGGCTCAAAAAACAGTAAAAGAAGCTGGTGACGGAACCACAACCTCCACCGTCCTAGCTTCAGCTATCTTAACTGAAGCATATAAAAGAAACAATAGTGACGTAAGGCTAGTAAAGGAAGGCATAAATTCAGCGTGTCAAAAAGTAATTAAATACTTAGATAAAGAATCAATACCTGTAAAAGATAAAATGCTAGAATATGTTGCTAATATTTCAACTAATAACGATATACAACTTGGCAGTTTAATTGCAGAAGCATATAATAAAGTTGGAAAAAATGGTGTGGTATTGATGGAAGAGTCTGAAACACCAGAAACGCACGTTGAGATCATAGATGGAGTGCAATTTGATTCAGGCTTAAAATCACCTCACCTTATAACAAATAAGGAAAAAGGTAATGCTGTTTTAGAAAATCCTTTAGTATTATTAGTTGAATCAGAAATAAATAGTATAAGAAAAATACAATCTGTACTTGAATATGCTATTAAAAGTAATAGAGCTATGTTAATTATAGGAAGCCTAGGGGCTCAACCTATGTCAGCTTTAATTATGAATAAAGCAAAAGGGAATATAAAAGTTAATATTATAGACTCTCCTGGATTTTCAATACTTAAAAAAGGTTTATTAGAAGATCTTGCAGCTATTACAGGTGCTACTATTATAAATGAAGACTTAGGTGATGATTTAGATTTAATAGAAGTAAATCATTTAGGAGAATGTGTTAAAGCAGTAACCGACGATAAAAATACTGTAATAACTATAGATAATATAAATGATAAAATAAAAGGTAGAATTGAAGCTATAGATAAACAGCTAAAAGAAGAAACTAACGATTATTTTATTAAAAAGCTTGAAGAAAGAAAAGCAATGCTAACAGGGTCTGTAGGAGTTATAAAAGTTGGTGCAGATAGTAAAGTAGCTTTAAAAGAAAAAAAAGATAGAGTTGAGGACGCTATCTATGCAGTAAAAGCAGCAATAAAAGAAGGTATAGTTCCAGGTGGTGGTATATGCCTATTAAATGCTTCAAAAGATATTAAAGCAAAAGATGAAGGTGAATTAATATTATTAACAGCTATTCAATCACCATATAAAACAATATTAGATAATGCTGGTTTAGATAAAAAACAATTAAAATCTAAAAAAGATGGTGTTGATGTTGTTACAGGTAAAATAGTAAATATGATTAAAGCAGGTATTATTGATCCTGTTCTTGTTACTAAAACGGCTTTAATAAATGCGGCTTCTGTTGCTTCTACAATTATATCGGCTGATTGTATAATTTCAAATGTTAGAGATGAAAGCAATTAATAATTATATAATTATAGATTTAATAAAAGAGTCACCTAAAAAACAAAATGGTCTTATTATTGCCGATAAGCATCAAAATGAAATTAGATATAAAAAAGCAAAAGTTATATCTGTAGGTGATGCTGTAAAAGGATTAAATAAGAGTGATATTATTTATTATGATAAGCATGCTGGATATGGTATAGATTTTGAAAAAAATTTATACTATGTTATAAAAGAACAGGATGTTATTGTAGTATTATGAGATTAGAACCATCTGACTTAAAAGATTTGCAACTTTTAAAGTATTATAGGTTAATAAGAAGATGGGCATGTAAAACATATAAGTTAAAAGATGCTGATTTAGAATTATTAATTTATTTTGATTGCATAGGCTTATTTACTCGTAATGATTATATCAAGGGTACTTATACATATTCTTGGGATAAAAAAAGATGGGAAAGACTTAGAAAAGAAGGCTGGATAGATGTTTATTCTATAAGAAACAGAACTACAATAAAGTATAATACTTTTAAAGTATCTTTTAAAGGTAAGCAATTAATAAGCAGAATATATAGAATAATGCTTGGTAGTGAAGATTTACCTTTATCAGAAAGAAATATTTTTTTTAAAAACAAAACATATACAGATAAAGTTTATAATAAAGCTATAGATGATATGTTTAAAGATAGCAATAGATAATGGGATTTAAAATGAAAAATACTATTCAAAATATTATTATGACGAATGGTATAGTTAAAAAAGAAAATCTCGGTAAAGGTGTTGAAGGTGTTACATTAAACGATGGAACTATACTTTTAAATAAAAACCTTTCACCAGTTCAACAAAAGATAGCTAAAAAGCATGAGCTTACGCATAGAGATCAAATACTTAGAAAAGATCTTTCTTATGATGATAATTATATATATTGGAAAGGAAAAAAATATAGTAGAAAAAGAATGAAAGAAGGTCACCCTAAATTACAGTGGGAGGCTGAAGCATATAAAAAGCAAAATAAATAAAAACAATTATTATGGGAAAACCAGGACCAACAGCAATACCTATTACACAAAAAGTTCATCCGGATAAAAAAACATCAGCTCCTATTGAAGGAACAAATGTGCCTATTGGGATGGGGTCGTCTGATAAAAAAGTTCAGACTAAAACTGAAAAATATTAATATGGATAAAAATTTAAAATCAGTCGTAGCTGAATTAAAAAAAGCATCTCGCATGCATGCTGCTCAAGCTAAAAAAATTGAAAGGCATATAAAAGCTATGCAAAAATCAAATGCAAATAAAAATAAGTAATCATATTAGTTTAAAAGAAGCTACCAGATCAAATACAGCACAAAGACTTGGAATAGATAATTTTCCAAATAGTTATACTATTTCAAAAATGCAATTAACAGCAAATAAAATTTTTGAACCTCTTAGAGAATATGTCGAATGTCCTATTTATATTTCAAGTTTTTATAGAAGTCCTGAACTTAATACAGCTATAGGAGGATCTAAAAATTCTCAACATTGTAAAGGTGAAGCAATTGATTTAGATGATGTGTATAGCAAAGTAAAAAATAAAGTTTTTTTTGATTATATAAAAGAAAACTTAGATTTTGATCAGCTTATATGGGAATTTGGAGACGATGAAAATCCAGCCTGGGTACATGTTAGTTACAAAGAAAAAGGAAATAGAAACAGAATATTAAAAGCTATAAAGCTAAAAGGTAAAACACAATATATATTATGGGACCAATAACTGCTAGAGTAAAACAAACAACAATGAAGTCTGTAGGCAGACAACCGTGTGGTAGACCTTTAATGAAAAAACCACCAGCACCTTCAAAGAAAAAATCTTTAGGATATTATAATAAAGCTAACCCAACTGGAACAGGTGGTGCAGCAGGTGGTGGTATGAGTCAAAAAGGTGTTGATAAATATAAAAAAGATAATCCAGGCAGTAAGCTTCAAACCGCTGTTACAACACCCCCCTCTAAATTAAAAAAAGGTAGCAAAGCTGCAAATAGAAGAAAATCTTTTTGCGCTAGATCTCGTAGTTGGACATCAGAAAGAGGCAGAGCGGCAAGAAGAAGATGGAATTGTTAAATTAAATTATGAAAAAAAAATTTAAAGATACTGCAGTTGGAAAATTTTTATTAGGTAAAATTCCAAGTGTAGTTTCATCAATAGCAAGTGGTACACCTGCGGGTGGTATTATAGAAGCTATAATAGGAAATAGCGATATGTCTGAAGCAGATAAACAAGTTGCTTTAGAAAAATTAAAATTAGAAAGAGCTGAAATAGACGGCACAACAAAAAGATGGGTAGCAGACGCAAGATCAGGAACATGGCTTGCGGCTAATGTAAGGCCTTTAACATTAATTTTTTTAGTTATAAGTTATGTTACAGGTTGGTTTTTAGAATATTCGCTTGATTCAATTACATCTTTATTAACTATTGTAATTGGAGGTTATTTTGGTTCAAGAGGTGTTGAAAAAGTTTTTGGAAATAAAATGCATAAATAATGGCAAGAATAAACACATATATAAAAGATACAAATTTAAATGATTCTGATTCTTTAATAGGAACAGATGCAGATCAAAATAATGCTACTTCTAATTTTACTCTAGGTAGTATTAAAACATATATAGAAACTAAAGCAAATATACCGGGTGAAACAACAACTTTTGTTCAATCATCAGCTTCATTAGAATGGAATATAACGCATAATCTTGACAAATTTCCTGCAGTAACGGTAATAGATGATACAGATAATGATGTAGTTTTTGGAGATATATTCTACACAAACAGTAATAACTTAATAATAAGTTTTTCCGCTCCTTTTAGCGGTAAAGCATTTCTAAACTAAAAAAAATGGCAATAAAATATTTATCTAATGTTGACTTTGGCAAAAATCAACTTATAAACATTGTAGTACATGTTGCTACCTCAAATCCTGGTTCTCCAGTTGAAGGTCAAATATACTATAATTCTAGTGATGACAAACTATATTTATATACAGGCAGCACTTGGATAGATGTATCTGGCGATATAAAAAGTGTAACATCAAACAATACAGATCAATTAACTGTAACAAATTCAACAGGTCCTAATCCAGGACTAAATGTTGTAACAGGTGCAGTTACAAACGGGGGTTCAGCACTTGCTACAGGGGATCAAATATATGATTTTGTAAATGGTTTTGTAGATAATGCAAAACTATTATCATTATTATCTAGCTTAGAATCTGCAAGTGGTGCTGCGGATGAAACAATAACTATAGGTACAGATGCCGGAGATACAATAAGTTTTTCTGGAAATGTAACTGTAACAGGTAATTTAACTGTTAGTGGTACTACAACAACAGTAAACTCTACAACAGTAACAGTTGTTGATCCTATATTTACTTTAGGGAGTAATGCTTCTGATGATAACAAAGATAGAGGTATTGAATTTAAATATAATGATGGAAGTTCTAGAGTTGGATTTTTTGGATTTGATGATTCTACTGGAAAATTTACAGTACTAACACAAGCAACAAATTCATCAGAAGTTTTTTCTGGTACAAAAGGTAGTCTTGATATTGGTAGTTTAGATTTAAGCGGATCAATTACAACTTATGATGGAGCTAACCCAACAGATGGTCAATTATTAATAGGTCATAGTTCTAATAATGATTTACAATTAGGAACATTAACAGGTGGTAACGGTATAACAGTAACAAACGGTGCGGGATCAATTAGTATTGC
>CEQY01201750.1_pt1 | contig 10997 bp, 9 predicted proteins | sample 361391 | NCBI WGS metagenome assembly CEQY01 (sample SAMEA2621075, study PRJEB7988) | marine metagenome | isolation source: saline water (ENVO:00002010), including
ATAACCTCGAGCCCCTCAAGAGCCGTGAATGCTTAGCTCTCATTTCAGCTGGAGTGGTGGTGGAGAATTTAGGTCTAAAAAAGCTAACCTCTCCGTTTTCAAGATTTACTCTTAAATTAATACCTCTAGATCCAGCTGAATTTTGAATGATATACGAAACACTCCCTCCCAGGCTGACAACCTTGGAATGTATTTTGTCTCTTAAAACCGTTCTTTGGCTTAGTCCCCCTAAAAGAGAAATTTGAGCCGTATTCCAATCGACCCAGGGAGATAAACGATCTAGCTCGCTTTCGATATCAGTACCAGCGTCTAGGTGCGCTAATATGGTTGATTTATCATATGGATTCCAAGCGACAAGAGCAATACAGGTATAAACCCCTGTGGTTTGAACAAAATTATGCTCGGGAAATTGAGAATAGATATACTCTCGTTGTCCAACTTCAGGCTCATTGGGCCTATCTTCGGTATAGTCGATGATTCCAATCTCGAGTGCCTCGGAGGAAGAGTAAAGTTCAGTTGCATAGCTATTGCCAATGAATATTACGAATACACTCAATTTAGCTAAAAAAGGCTTTATCACTTCCCCATCATACCCGGCTTTTAGACTCTTCTCTACTAACGCTATGAAACAATGAAATTCTTTTACGATATAGACAAAAGCTAGCTTCATGTCAGGTTTTAAGGGGAGGTATTTAAGAAAAGATAAAAAGGGGCTATCATCTCTCATGCTCAATTTAATCAAATACTTCACACAACGACACCTCCTTTCCAATGTGCTTTTTTTCGGAATAATTTTTGTTGCTATCTTCAGTTGGAGGATAGTCGGAAAAGAAGAAATGCCTGAGTTTGCCTCCAACTGGGTTAGAGTAAATACTATTTATCCAGGTGCTCCTGCCGAAGACGTCGAGCTTTTTGTCACGAAACCGATTGAAGAAGAGCTTAAAGGTGTTGTGGGTTTAGAAGAAATCGTATCCACTTCTAGCATTGGGAGCTCTAGTTTTAGATTAGTCATTGATGATTATTACCCAGATAAAGATGAAGTTCTTCAAGAGATTAAAGATGCTGTACTAAGAGCTGATCTTCCAAGTGAAGTACGTGATCTTCCTTCGATAAGGCAGTTTAAAAGCTCGGAAAAAGCTATCTTAGATGTGGGCCTATATTTAAAAGGTATTAAAGTTTTAGATCAACCTGCCAGAGAGAAATTGCAAGAGCTAGTACTGGGGTTCGAAAATCAGCTTTTAGCGCTTAAAGAGGTCAGCTCTATTACCCGAGATCATTATCGAAAACCTGAGATTCAAATCCTGGTTGACCCGAATAAAAAAAATCGACTGGATCTTTCCCTTTCTGCCATTCTAAATCAGCTGAGAACAAATAACCTTCGTCTTCCAGTAGGTGCTATGCAAGATCGAGAAGAGTCTAAGGTTACTGCTATCAATGAATATGAAACCAAAGAAGAGTTTGATAATTTAATCCTTAGAGGAAATTATGATGGAGATGCTATAAAGCTAGGCGAAATTGCGACCGTTAAAAAAGGTTTTGAGCGTTCAACATCAATTTTTAAAATAAATAGTCATGAAGGAGTTTTTCTCAATATCCGAAAAAGTGCTTCCACTGATATTTTAAAAGCTCAAGCCAAAGTTAAAGACTTTCTTACTAACTATCAAAGATCAGCACCTGAGCTAGGTATAGCCATGATGGATGATGAGTCTTATGCCGTTACGAACAGACTTAATATCATTAGTAATAACGGCCTCATAGGATTTGTTTTGATCGTTGGAGTGTTACTCCTCTTTCTAAATCTAAAAACAGGTTTCTGGGTGGCGATGGGTATTCCCTTTTCTATGGGAGTGACTCTCCTTTTTGCTCATCTGGCAGGTTACACAGTAAACAATATGACCCTTGCAGGAATCATCATAGTCTTAGGTATCGTAGTAGATGACGCCATTATCATTGCTGAAAATATCTCGCATAAGATGAAACAGGGTGAAAGTCCAATGGATGCAGCGATTAGTGGTTCACACGAAGTTTTTATGCCCATAATTGCGAGTATTATTACCACATGTATCGCGTTCATTCCTCTTCTCTTTTTTGAAGGATTTTTTGGAAAATTAGTCTCCTATATTCCCCTTATAATCATTCTCATGTTAACAGCCTCATTAGTGGAGTCGTTACTCGTTCTCCCTTCACATCTTGCGCATAAAACTCCCATCCTTGATAGGATTTCAAAACCATTAAAACCGCAAGATTGGTTTTCAGAAATTGAGATTCGCTATCAAAGATTCTTAGATTTAATTTTAAAAAATCGAATTCTTGTCTTGGGTATTTTTAGTCTTGTTTTACTAAGTGCCGGATATATATTTATCGAAAAAATGAAATACGTCATGTTTCCGCGAGAAGAGAGTCAAGAGGTTCTTGTTAATGTTGAGGCAGGTGGAGATGTTAAAAGACAAGAGATGGCGCAATTAATTGCCCCCATTGAGGATATGGTTCTCAAGGAGACCGACAATATAGTCGCTGTCAGATCAAGTATTGCTCTTTCAAGACGAGGGGGAGCTGTAAAAGAAAACGAAGCATCGATCCTCATTGAACTTCTTCCCCTTGACGAACGAACAAAGCCCATGCGTGAACTCTTAAAAAACTGGGAAGAAAAATCACAAAATTTTCCCGGACTTGAGAAGGTAAAGTTTTTAAAAGGTCGTTGGGGGCACGATTCAGGGAGTGCAATTGAAGTTCAAGTACAAGAAAATAACGATAAAAAAAGAAATGAAATTACCATTGAAATAAAAAACTACCTCCAAAAGCTTCAAGGTATAAATGAAGTAGAAATTGATGACCCCATAATAAAAGACGAATACTTATTTAAAGTTAAACAAGATATGCTCGTAAGGTTTAATGTAGATCCACTTGCACTAGCAACTGCACTTCGAACTTTTGTTGAAGGCTCCATAGCCTATTCCATCAATAAGGGCGATGAAGAAGTGGATGTCAGAGTAACTGTCCCAAATATAGATAAATCCGATATAAATAATCTTTTAAGCCTAAAAGTTGAGAATCGATCTGATCAGCTTATCGATATTAAGAGACTTGTCTCACTAGAAAAGAAGAAAAGACCCATTAATATTCAAAGAATTGATTTTAAAAGATCCACGATGGTGTTTGCAGATTTGGATACAAAGTCCAAACTCACTCCTCTAGAAATCGCAGAGAATCTCGAGGAAAACCTTTTTCCAAAAATTACGGCGAAATATCCCACCTCCATAATCAGCTTCAAAGGTGAAATTGAAGATTCACGAGAGAGCCAAGGAGAATTTAAAAACTCAGTCATTATGGTTGTTGTCTTTATCTATCTCATTCTCGTTCTCCTTTTTAATTCGCTTACGAAACCTTTTATCATCCTTACTTCAGTTCCTTTTGGTTTGGCTGGAGTTATTTTTATTTTACTTTTTCATGGAATGAGTATTTATGGATTCTTTGCCGTCATAGGAGCACTGGGTATGATTGGTGTTGTCGTGAACGACGCTATTGTGATGGTGGATAAACTAGACAACGAACCTGAAAAAAGTATTGCCGAAGTTGCATCCGGAAGGCTTCGTCCTATTGTTATAACGACTCTCACCACCGTAGTTGGAGTTCTTCCAACCGCTTATGGGTGGGCAGGTTATGATTCTATGTTAGCAGAAATGATGCTCGTCATGGGATGGGGATTATTATTTTCTACTACAATTACTTTGATTCTCATTCCTATTTTTTATAGTTTTTCTAAACGATTAGTTTGAATAAGAAATAGGACAGCAACTGCTGCTAGTGGGTGCTTGAGAGCATGACCGGACATAACTTCGGTTATTTGAAAAATTTCTTTGTCAGAGTGCTCAACAATTTTTGCTAGCGAATAAAATCCTACCGCTCCCATGAGTAATCCTGGTTTTAAAATAGGCGAAGGAAAGAAAATGGCACAGTAAATGACCAAAACGATAGGAGCAAACTGAACCCAGGCATAGATTCGAAGGTCATCATAGTTAATCCAATGAAGAATTGAATAGACTCCTAATAGAAGTAAGATGAGAACCAATTGTTTTTCCCACCTCAACTGAAAGACCTGAGTCAAAATAAAACTGGTGAGCCCCATAAAACCAATCGTCATAGGAAGTCTGTCCCATACAAGAGAAGCATCTCTTGGGTCCCAATGATAATAAGCAGAGCCAGGACCGACTAATGCTATACCTATTAAGAAGACGATCCACGATAATGATTGACTCGACCTTTTGAATTCCCAAAGTCCGTATCCAAAAACCAACAAAAACGGAATATTACTGATCACATTCCAGAAATTAGGAATTCCAAAGTATTGATTTTGATCGGCAAATTGATGGTAAAGCTGGTCCTGGCCGATAGGGCCTGAAAAAATTGTTAAGACAACAATAGGGAGAATTCCAAAAAAAATAAGTCCAACAACTTTTAAATTCATCGACTCCAATTTGGTCTAAGCTCTAACCTGAATTTAGTCTACTTTATTTAATAGAACGCAAATTGAATGACCTGGATTTACGTTTAAATCAGAAACATTAAATTTAACACCAGAGTTAGCTGCTGCTGATTTTAACATCCTTAGATCGTCATTTAGTTGGCTATCGGCGCTATTAACTTGTAAATCACTTACTTGAAGTCCTGTTGCACATAAAACATAAGCCCCGGTCGTGTCGACTTGATTTACGATATAGGCAGTCCTGTCGTTGGCAAAACTTGCAAAAGAGCCCATTAATAATAGTAAAGCTAATCCTTTCATATATTTCTCCATAAAATTACTTCTGGATTATCTTATTTTAATTTGCCAACGATATCAGCTGGCTTTGAAAACTTGACTATGGTGTCAAAGTTTTTGACAGCTTCGATTTCAGTCCATCTTTTTTCGACGCCAGCTGATGACAGCACGATTGAACCTCTGCTCTACGTCAGCAATCTCTGTGTTTTTGACGGCGATTTTCACCAAAAGCTTCACAACTTCATGATCTTCAAGGACAACTTTCGTTCTCGGCTGTACAGAGGGAATCACAATACCCTCTCTTTCTGAAAACTTTGAAATACTCTCAGAGGCATCTTCAATATAATCCTTACATATATCTTTAGCCTCCTCAAATAGAAGTTTTTCAAGCTCTTCAACTTCTTCATCCACTTTCATTGAAAAAGAGAATGTTTTGATCGAATAACCTTTAAAATAAGATTCATTTTTAACCGCCTTAGAGAGAAAAATACTATTTGGTATGCCTATAACCTCACCTGTCGTCTGCTGGGAATTTTTCTCAGGTCCGATTTCAAGTACTTTGGTTGAGAGCAATGAACTTTCAATTACAAACCCTCTCACTCCATCAATTTCAATTCGATCACTGTTTTTAAAAATTTTCGAATTTTTCAAGTAAAGTCCACCTACAAAGCACATGATAAACTCTTTAAAGGCAATAACTATAGCTGCAGCCACCGCCACGAGTGAGACAAAAAAGACTTGAATTTTTGTGAACCAAAGTAATGTTAAAACAAGAATCAGAATAAAATTTAAAGTCCTGTTTAATCTTTTCCGTAAAAAAACTCGCTGGTCTTTGGAAACTTCTCTCTTCTCAAGTTTTAATATGAAAAATCGCTTCGAAAGAAAGTAGAGAATTAGTATCGCAATCGTTACCAATCCAGTTTTAGAGGAAGGGAAATTTACTAGAGTATGTTCGATAAAACCAACCAAGTCTTCGAAACTATTTTGCATAAAGTCCATTCCTTCTTTTTAACATTAGTTAAAGTTCAGTATACATTATAAAGATAACGTTAAGATCATGTAAAAGAATTACCTGATCCTTCCAAAAGAGTCTTTTTCGAGCTAAATCCAATTTACTATTTTAGGAGGCATAATGAAAAGAATTTTGGCAGCAGTAGTCTGTTTATTATCAGTACAAGCATTTGCTACAAGCAATGTTATTTTAAGTAAAGTTTACCCAAAAAACGATAAATGGGAGCTTGATCGCTACCAATACAGAGTGAATACCCAACTTGGAAGAGCTTGGTTTAAAGTTGAACTGGCCGATATGAGTCCTTTTGAGGATCTAGACTGGGAAGATCATAGAGTCATGCCACAGGGTATGGTTTATGATTCAGCAAATAATGAGATCAGAATCAATGATACAGTTTGTGCAACAACAAGATCCACGAGAAGATCACTGAGAATCTACCCTACAGGTCGGTGTACTTTAAGTGACCGAGAAAGCATAGTTAGAATTGATGATGGATTCAATATAATTACCAAAAAGAAGTTAGAAGTTATTCTTACAATCAATTAAAATTAGTTCTAGATAAATCTGAGGACTCAGCTTATGATCATTAAGATGAGTCCTCAAAAAGTATCACCAACTCCCCTCGAATTAAAACGTTTAAAGAAATGGCAGTTGAGCACACTTGCTGTCATGCTCTTTGGCTATGTTGGATATTATCTTTGTCGAAAAAATATTACGGCCGCTCTGCCCTTATTAGCTGAAGCCTTCAACTACTCAAAAACAGATCTTGGAAAAATAGGCTCGGCCGCATTAATCGTCTATGGCATTGGAAAGCTTATTAATGGTCCTCTAGGAGATAGAATTGGAGGAAGAAAGGTGTTTCTAGCAGGAATGATTGGATCTCTTGTTTGTAACTTACTTTTCACTTGGGGGAGTTCATTGACCTGGTTCATCATAACTTGGTCCCTAGGTCACTATTTTTTAAGTATGGGTTGGGGAGGTCTCGCCAAAACAGTTGGGGCTTGGTGCGCACCTGAAAAAAATGGCACAGTCATGGGTATCATAAGTATTAACTTTCAATTCGGAGGGGTCGTCGCGACGCTATTGTCTGGAGCCATTGTTTCTTATGGATTTGGTTGGCAGTATGTATTTACTATTCCTGCTGCCATTCTGTTTTTAGTTTTTGTTTGGTCAGCTTTAAGTTCAAAAGCCTCACCCCAAGACTTAATTCCTAATATAGATTTCCCCATTTCCACAAGTAAAAAATCTCCTTCACTAAAGATCGATAAAGAAGAGAAAGCTTCTCCTATCATTATTGTAAAAAAGCTTTTTGGCATACGTCTTTTTCATGTCCTCCTAGTTTTCAGTTCCCTAACAACTGTTTTACGACAAATATTCTTTTATTGGACGGCACTTCTTTTTACAGATATTGGACTTGATATAAAAGATGCGATCTTTAAGTCTGCTATGTTTCCCTTAGCAGGTTGTATAGGAACACTTTTTCTTGGATGGTATACCGATAAATACGCTAAAAATGGAGATAGAGCTCATATGATGTGGATTATGCTGGTAGGACTCACAGTTTCACTTATTTTGATGGCATTTTTTAGCAGAGGAGAAACGCTTAACTCTACCGCAGTTGTTGTTCTCACCGCTTTTGCTGGCTTTTTTCTATTAGGTCCCTACTCGATGAGTAGTGGATGTTTGACTCTAGACATTGCTGGATCTGAGGGAGCTGGTACTTGCACCGGTCTTATTGACGGAATAGGTTACCTTGTGGCCTCGCTTTCCATCTATCTTTCAGGTTGGATGTCCGATACCTACGGTTGGTCATCAGTTTTCTACCTGCTAATTGCATGTTCAATTCTTAGTACTCTTTGCTGTATCTATATGAGTTCAATATATAAAAAGAAAACATTACCAAGTTAAATCTAGGTTAGGTATTAAGTCATGATCACTATACTCAAGGTCTATTAAGACCTCATGACAAATTCGCCTTCTTCCTCGCCTTCTGCATTTTTTCTCAGTCTTCTTATATAATTGACCTACTTTTTTAAAGCCCACATCAGAAGCTAGGTCATCTAGGTTTTTATATTTAAAATCGTTTTTACTTTTTTGAGCAGCATAATAAACTAAATCAACAGGTGGATTATTATAGAGCGCCAACGAGGCTACATTATCGGGTGAAATAGTTGTACGTCCAAGATAATCCTCAGTAGGCCAAAAAATTTCTTCAAATGACTGATAGATAAGCTCAGAGCAAACTAGTGTATCAGTTGTTTCAACATCAAAATTAAAATCATAAATTTTTCCAAGTTGAGCTAATAAAATATTATAAGTTCTCTCTAAGTTAATAGAACTAAAAGACAATCGATTAACTCTAATAATAGCTAGCTCGTCCACGTTCATGAAATCTTTTAGAGTTTTTAAGTGTGAGCCGGATCTATCCACCTCGATAATACTTTTCCCCTCAGCAATTTGTTCTTGATAAGGAATAATGGCTGGATGATGCCACATACCAATCTCTTCTAACTGATCTTTCGTTCCAAGCCAAATGGCATTGTGTCCAAAGTGCCCAGGAATAAATCGATCCGTAAGTGCAAAGTAAGTTTTCTCGGTTATAATATCCAGTGGTTTTAGGTTTTCATAAATTTCTTCTAGGACTGCTTGATTTTTCCAAAGATAGCCTTTCCTCCACCTTACCCTTCCAACGGTATTTCCAAAGTCCCTTGAGAGATTATAGGCTAGATCCTGGTTTCGATCTACTTTCAAATCTAATCGATTCAAGCGTTTATAATTTTTTACTAATGCATTAATTTTAGATTCATTCTTTATAAATCTTATTAAATCTGAATAATGTTGATTTTGATTCCGGGAGTTTCTCGCCAAGTCTTGAAGTTTCTCTTTGTCCAAAAGAGACATAATCGCATTATGAATTTGGAAACGAGTTATTCCAAAGGATAGGTCTTCATCATTAATGAATCTTCTAAATTTATCATTTTCATAAAAGGGGTAATAAATCCTGAAAAAACTATTTAGCTGCTCAAGCTTAGCCTTAGTAACGACTCTTGAATCATCTTGTTTAATAAAATCATTTAATCTTTGGTTGATCCCGATAAAATAAGAGCCGATTTCATGGAAAGTCGTTAATTGTTTTCCATGAAGGACTTTTCCAGCATTTAGAGAGTCAACGAGGTTTTGGTGAAAAATTTCTGAATAAGAAATTAACTCATTAGATATTTGGATCGTATCCTCTAGTGAGTAAGTTTTAAAAAAGCGTTGTTCCTGAGAGATAGCTTGATGTTTTTCAAACAGGGAAATATCTTGTGCCAGAGATAATGATGATAAGAATAGAAGATAAATAACCCAAATCGTATTTTTCACAAGAATCCCTTTTGCACCAAGTCACAAAATTTATTTTGATTAAGACCCTAAACAACTATTGTAAAAAATTCAGGCCAATCGTCAACTCAAGACAAACGTGTGAGAACCATCTAGATTGACCGATATTAGTCAGCGACAAGGGAGCTCAATATGAAAATTTTCTTTTCTTTATTAACGTTTGGTTTTGTTTTAATGAGCGCAAGTTCTCATGCAGCGGGACTTGAATATACAGAAGGTAGTTTGGAAGGTAAGCCCGTGGAGCACACAGGTTACCTTGGATACTACGATGTTTGTTATACAGGTAATCCCTGGAAAGTAAGAACAATGCTAAACGAAATGGCTTTGGAAAGTTATGAAAAAATAGAGATACGAGTTTGGCTCAATACTCAGACAAAAGTCATTGAGTTTGATTATGTTGATACTAAATGTCTCGATGACAGCCTTGATGCGACCTATAGCTCTTGTAAGGTCGAAGTCATTATACCCAAATGTAGTGAAAATTAAAAAATAAACCATAATAGGAGGGGAACCAATGAAAAAATTATTACTGATTTGCATGGTACTAACCATGAATTTCACTGTCTTTGCTCAAGACAGCCAAGAAGTTGAAAGCAATCTCTATCGTCTAGAGAGCTTAGTTAAAAACAATACACTTAGAATAGAGCGAAGAGGATTAGCTCCAGAAATTAATCGCGTTCTTTTAGATGCCTACTCTCAAATTGAATCCAGTTTGACGAGAAGACCTGGTCGACGTCCTGGCCGTGGTGGTGGTCGTCCAGGTCGTGGCGGTGGTCATCCAGGTCCTGGAAGAGGTTCGGTTGATATGACTCTTGTTTCTGTTGCCTTGAACTCATGTGCTAATTTAAATACTTGGTCTGGTAGAACTTCATGTTTTAAAAATTATTTTACAGGAGCTAGAGGTTTACTTGGAACTATTAACCAAGGCTGTGGATCAATCAACTCAGATTCAAATTCAGCGACTTGTTATACGAATGCATTAAAAGCGACTGAGCCTCATGTTAGTGTTGAAACTGTAGCGAATGCAGGTTGTTCAACTCTTGGAACTTGGAGTTCAAGAAAAACATGTTTTAATGGAATGCTCTCAGACAGCTATTCATATATGGCTTCAATCCTTTATGGCGCTTGCAGTGCTGTTGATTCGGATCAACAGGGAGCTACTTGCTACACCAATGGCCTAGGATCACAAGAACAAGCTTCAAGTGCAAAACTCATTTTAGCTGCCTGCTCTCAATTAGGGACTTGGTCATCAAGAGTTGAATGTTTCAGAGCCGGAGTTAGCACTGCAGACTCACAAGGAGAAAATCTTGGGATATATGTAAGAGGATGCACAGGCATCTCTTCAAGCTCGCAAGAGGCAAGCTGTTACACAAGAAGTTTACAAACAATTCAATAGACTTATAAGAGGGAGGGCCATAGCTCTCCCTCTCATTATTTAAGATCCAAGTACCTCAGATAATTTTATTTTCTCACAAATTTCGAAAGCAATATTTTTTTCTAAATAGGCAGCTTCATTAATAAACATGGGATAAACGAGTTCGTGCCCTGCATACTCAAAATTGATTGTGTTCTTGCAGGCATCAATAAAAATAGGATCCCCTGTTTTGAGAATCTCGAAGTCTTTTCCTTCCAGATCAGGATGAATATAATACCCCTCTTTTTCAGGATAGCTAATTTTATCAATTTCCGAATACACTTCAAATTCCGCGTAATTAAATTCAGTTTGAAAATCATAATTTAAGAGAGCTCTCACAATATCCAAATTATCTAGAACCAATGATGCCTTGACAATATTATTAGCAATCGGTCCCACTTCGACCGTTAGACCTGCTTTTGTTAAGTTCG
>CEQY01141660.1_pt1 | contig 10980 bp, 8 predicted proteins | sample 361391 | NCBI WGS metagenome assembly CEQY01 (sample SAMEA2621075, study PRJEB7988) | marine metagenome | isolation source: saline water (ENVO:00002010), including
GAAGGAGAAGGTGCAAGAATTTGGTGGCCAAATAAGGATCATATTACAGCTGAGGGAGATAGCGTAAGAATGGTTTACACAGTTCCTTCAAACTTAGTAGCAGTTGGAAATGGAAAATTAAGAAGTGTAAATAAATCAGGTGTTAAAACCACCTATGAATGGTTTGTTCAGAACCCGATTAATAATTATAACATATCTGTTCAAATTGGAAATTACGTTACTGTGCAAGATACATTCAAAAAAGATGATGAGCTTCATTTTATGAATCATTATGTTTTGGACTATAATGAGCAACTAGGAAAGAATTATTTCCCAATGTCTAAAGAAGTAATACGATTTTACGAAAAATATTTTGGAGATTACCAATGGTATAATGATGGGTATAAATTAGTTGAGGTACCATATTTAGGCATGGAACATCAATCTGCTGTGACGTATGGAAATGGTTTTAGTATTTATAATGGTGTTAGAAGCAAAAGCTGGCCAATGTATGGGGTAATGGACCCCCTAATTATTCATGAAACTGGACATGAATGGTTCGGAAATAGTGTTACAGCATCTGATCCAACACATATTTGGATTCACGAAGGACTACAAGTTTATTCTGAAGCAATATATTTTGAAGATAAATTCAAAAGCTATGAAGTTGGAATCCATTATTTGAATAGTATTAAAGATCGCATTATTAATAAAATTCCTATCGTTGGAAATGAAAATGAAAATCATTGGGCTCTCCATGGTGATACCTATATGAAAGGAGCTTGGGTTATGCACACCCTAAGAAGCGTTATAAATGATGATAAAAAATGGTTTTTAATTTTAAAAGAATTTATGACAGAAAATGCTAAAGGCTTTGCTGATACAAAAGATTTTTTTGAAAAAGTTAGTGATATAACGGGTGAAGACTATTGGTATTTTGCAGAACAATATTTTTATACTCCAGATCAACCTAAATTAGAATACTATAAAACAGATTCTGAATTTTTTTATCGATGGAATAATGTAAATGATAATTTTATTATGCCAGTTGATTTGCTTATTAATGGAAGAGAAGCTAGGGTCTCACCAACAACAACTTATAAATCATTCGAAATAAGTAAACATTCCCAAGTTGAAGTGATGGAATGGAAATTTTATGTCAAACCCGAAAAAATTAAAAATCAATAATTTAGTTTTTTTACTTTGCATAATATTTCCTATAAATGGTGCTCTAGTAGGGCAAGATTTAAAATTATCAACTGAATTTCATTATATTAAAAATGATAAGAGTTCATGGTTTAATAACTATAATAACTTTGGTTTGCCAAATAAAGATTTATCATCTAGAATTACTTTTCAAACTTCAAAAAAATCTTTTTTTTTAAATTTTGATACATTAATAATAAATCAAAAACTTTTCATTCTTGAAAGTTTCATAGAAATCAAAGCCACATTGATTGATTATAAAATTGGTAAGTATTATCGTGATTATAGCAATTATCTTAATGATAATCTGAGTTCTGGTCATATGCTTATAAGCAATAATGCTCAGCCAATGCCAAAATTTGGTGCATTAAAAACTATTTTTCTCGACAAAAGGAAAAAATATGAATTCAATTTTGGTTTATCTCATGCAATATTAGATAAAAATGATTATTACTTAAAAAATCCCTTTCTGCACGAAAAATTTATTTACTTTAAAATACCAATGAACAAGGATAGTTCATTTCAAATTGGTTTTGTACATGAAGCAATTTGGGGGGGAAGAACTTTGATTGATGGAGAATCAACTGGATCATCCCTCAAAGACTTTTTAAAAGTATTCATTTCTGCAGATGGACCAAAAACTGAAGATTTGAAACATACTAATGCTCTTGGGAATCATCTAGGTATATGGGATTTTGTTTATATTAATAATAATAGAATAAATAATTATAAAATATATTATCAACATATCTTTGAAGATACCAGCGGGTTGAGATTTCATAATGGAACAGATGGTCTATGGGGTCTCGAAATTAGTAATAATACAAAGAATTTTAATATACTTTTTGAACTACTTACAACAACAAATCAAGATATGAATTCTGATTATTTGAGAGAGGGCTACTACAATCATACAACATATGCAAAGGGCTGGAGTTATAAGAATTTTATAATTGGTAACCCTCATATAGATAACACAGAAATAATCCCTTTAGATGTAGTTCATATTGGCTTTGAAAAGGAATTTACGAATAAATTAAAATTGCAAGTTTTAACCTCAAGAAGGATTGACCGCGATGATTCAATTATTTATGATTTTATTTTTAAGAAAAACGTAAAAGATAAATTCGATGTTGTATTAGGTTTATCAAGTGCTGAAATAAAAGATATTTTATCTTTAGGATTGAATTGGCAATTTAATTAACGGAATTTTTTTCAACATAGTCACAAAGAATATGTCCAATTAAAATATGCATTTCTTGAATTCTTTGTGTATTATTTGAAGGCACTTTTATATTAATATCTGCATACTGATCTACATCTCCTTCGCTTTCACCAGTCAAAGAAATAACCGATATATTTTTTTTAAAAGCATATTCAGCCGCTCGTACAATATTAATTGAATTTCCGCTTGTTGATAGAGTGATTAGGGTATCATTTTCATTTCCAAGAGCCATTAATTGTCTTTTGAAAATATTACTGTAATCATCATCATTACTCCAAGCAGTAATAAATGATGTATCTGTATTTAAACAAATAGAAGCAAATGGATTAACCTTTCTTGAATACATTCCACCTGTAAGTTCTGCTGATAAATGATTTGCTTGTGAGGCACTCCCGCCATTTCCAATCCAAAAAATTTTACAATTACTTTGTTGATTTTTTAAGAGTATTTTTGATGCTAAATCAATATTATTTAAAAGTTTTGAATCAAAAGCTTCTAATGTTTCTTTATGTAGTTTAATAGCTTGCGAAATATTTTTCATAATAAATAAAATAGTAAATTATTCATTTTCAAGCCACTGTTGAAAAACTATTACTTGCCAAAGGTGCGCATGCCAATCATTTTTTCCTGCTAAATGATCGTCAAATTTTTCTTTAACATCAGAAAAATCAATGAGTCCTTGATTTTTTAACTTTGTTGGATCTAATAAATCACAACACCAATCTTTTAATTCACCTGATATCCAACTCGATATAGGCACCCCGAAACCCATTTTAGGTCTATCAATTAATTCTTTTGGTAAATATCGATTCAAAGATTTTTTTAAAAAACTTTTTGGAGAACTCTTGCATTTAATAGATTCTGGAATAGATAATGAAAACTCTATAACATCTTTATCAAGTAATGGCACTCTAGTTTCTAAACTATTTGCCATAGCTGCTCTATCAACTTTTACTAAAATATCGTCCGGTAAATAACTCAATGCATCAAAAGACATCATATGTGACTTAAAACTTTCCCCCGAAGTATTTAAATAATTTTCTTCACCGAAAGATTTATTTATTTTATCATTATTCAAAACAAAATTATTTGGTTCAGTCCATCGTGATATTAAATATTTATATAATTCCATATCTGAAGAACACTCAAGTAACTGTCGAGATTTTTTAACGATGCTTCCAAGTGAATTATTGTTTTTATTAAATTCTGTAATGATAAATGATAACCAAAAAAAAGTAATATCTAAAAATCTTTCTGGAGCTTGAGCAATTAAAGAAGAAGCTAATTTTCTAATTACTAAAGGAAGATATTTTATTTTTCCCCAAACTTTAATTGCAAAGTAATATCTACTATAGCCAAAAAATAGCTCATCTCCTCCGTCTCCCGAAAGACTTACGCTTACATCATTTTTAGCTAGCTTTGATACCAAAAAAGTTGGAATTTGAGAAGAATCTGCAAAAGGCTCACAATAAATCTCTGGTATTTTGGAAATAACGCTTAACGCATTGCTTTCTGATATATATATTTCAGTATGATCGGTTCCTAAAAAATTAGCTACCTTCTTTGCGTGGTGAGCCTCATTAAATTTTTTGTCTTCAAAGCCTATTGTAAAAGTTTTAATAGGTTTTGAAGATATCTTTTGCATTATTGATGTAACAAGAGAAGAATCTATTCCACCGGAAAGAAATGCACCTAAAGGTACATCAGAAATCATTTGTTCTTTTACTGCTTTTGTAAGTAAATCATCAAATTGATCTAACGCTTCTCTCTCTGAAATATTCAGATTAAAATTTTTTCTTTCACTATATTGATCGGCGTATGACCAATATTTAATAGGTTCAAATTTATAAGATTTATCATTTTTAAAAACATTGTAATCAATTTTTAAGTAATGTCCTGGAAGTAATTTATATATATTTTTATAAATTGACATTGGGGCCGGGATATAACCATGTGTAAAATATTTTGATAACGCATTTTTATTTATGGTTTTATCAAATTGAGGGTGAAATTTGAGAGATTTAAGTTCTGAAGCAAACATAAAAACTTTGTTTTGTAACCCATAATAAAGAGGTTTTTCTCCCATTCTATCTCTGCAAAGAATTAATGATTTATCTTGGTTATCCCATAAAGCAAAAGCAAACATGCCTTTGGCTTCTTTTAAAGTTTTATCAATCCCAAATTTTTCGATATATTCAACCAATATTTCTGTATCTGAATTTCCCTTTAATGGAATATTTATGTCCTTTTTTAGATTATGATAGTTATATATCTCTCCGTTAAAAGTGATTATATATCTAGATGAATTTGATTGAAATGGCTGAGAACCATTTTCGCTTAAATCTATAATTGAGAGTCTCCTATGACCAAAATAAATGCCAAAATCTTCTTTAGACCAAAATCCTGATCCATCTGGGCCTCTATGTTTTAATGAGTTTGTCATAGATCTAATAATTGAATTGTTAATAGAACTATTTGAGAAATCAATAAAACCTGTAATTCCACACATACTAAAGTCCTATATCTTTTTTATATCCAGGCATCCAATTTTCAATAACTTGTTTAGGCTCCCAGCCTAATAGTTTTTTTGCTAATGAATTATCTGCTAAAGTTTCTTTTGGCTCTATCACAGGATCTACATAAACTTTGTCATCACCTAACATGTCAGCAATTTGATTTATAGATCTGTTATCTCCATTACCAATATTTATTACCTCACCATTACCTACATTTTTTGATGTTGAAGCCAAGATATTGGCACTTACTACATCACCAACATAGGTAAAATCTCTTCTTTGTTCACCATCGCCTCTTATTGTCATAGGTTTTCCACTCAAGAGTTGACTTGCAAAAATTCCAATAACTAAAGCATATGCTCCATCTAAGTTTTGCCTTTCACCGTAAACATTAAAATATCTTAAACAGACAGTTTGAATATTATATATGTGAGAAAAAACATTACACATTACTTCACCATAATATTTCTGTGCTCCATAGGGAGAAAGAGGGTTTACTGGCATTGATTCAACTAAGGGCATTACCTTTGAATCTCCATAAGCAGAAGAGGATGCACTATAAACAACTCTTCTTACTTTTGCATCAGCAGCACATTTTAAAATATTCAATACTCCTATAGTATTATTCATTTCGTACTCAATTGGATTTTTAATTGATGGTTGAACTCTAGCTTTTGCGGCAAGTAAAAAAACGGTATCTGTATTTTCCATTATTGAAATGATTTTTTGTTTTTTTGAAATATCGCTCATATCTAATTCAAAAACATTTGCATTAGAATTAATATTATCTTTCTTGCCAGTAGAAAAGTTATCAATTATTGATACCTCATGTCCCTCATTAATTAACTTATCAACTAAATTACTACCAATGAATCCTGCTCCTCCGACTACAACATACTTCATTCTATTTTATCTCCCTTCAATAAATTATTTATATCTTCGATCGTTGCAAAAGATGTTCCTTTCTTACCCACAACAATTGCTGCTGCTGCGTTAGCAATTATGGCTGATTTTTCAATATTTTTTGTTTTTACGTATGCTAGCGAAAATACTGCAATCACAGTATCCCCAGCTCCAGTTACATCAGGTTTACTCACTAGATGAGCATCAATATGACTTACAAATCCATTTCTGCCAACAACGGTCATTCCATTTTCTCCTTTTTTAGCAATAATATATTCTAATTGGGTTTTTCCAATAATTGATTGGCAAACTTCGACCAGAGTATCATTGTTATCTATTGTTATTTTCGATGCTTTTTCTAATTCATCAAGATTGGGTGTAATAATTTTTGCATTTGAATAGAATGAAAAGTCATCTTTTTTAGGATCTACAAAAATATTTTCATTCTCAATTTTTGAGAACCATGTGTTATTTAGTACTCCCTTATTATAATCGGAAAGAATAACTACATCATATTCGTCGAAATTAATATTAGAAATATCAGGAGACCAATCTTCTAAGACTTTTTCGTAATCTATTCTAAGAACTTGCTTATCATCGTTATAATATCTTCTTTTTGTTGTAGTTATATTACTAATGTGGTAAAGGTTTTCTGTATTAATCTGCTGTTCGTTTAATAATTTTTTTAATTCTTGTGCTTGAAAATCTGAACCAATATAACCAAGACAAGATACGCTCGCCCCTAGCTTACTCATATTTAGAGCAACATTTCCTGCACCACCTGGTACTATGAATTCATCATTGGGCTCCAAAACAGGAACCGGTGCTTCTGGTGACATTCTTGTAGATGAACAAAAAATGTATTGATCAACCATGAAATCCCCAATTAATAATACTTTTATATCTTGAAAATATTGATTCAATGTGCTTTACCTTGCTTAATAACTAAATCTTGTTTTCGTTGAAGTTCATCATTATCAATCAAAAATTGTTTTTTTAGCACATTATTATTTTTATCAAACTCATATACAAGAGGTACACCTGTTGGAATGTTAACAGTCATTATTTCATCATTTGATAATTTATCCAATATTTTTACAATTGCCCTTAAAGAATTGCTGTGAGCAACAATTAAGTGAGATTTTTGTTTGGCAGTTATGAAATTAAAATATTCATCCCAAAAAGGAATTAACCTTGAAATAACCATTTTTAAACTTTCTCCTGACGGTAAGGAATCTTTATTAATAGAACTAAATTTTTTAATAAATCTTGGATGTCTTTTGTCATTATAATCTAAAAATGGCGGTGGAGTATCAAAACTTCTACGCCAAATTTTCACTTGATCTTCTCCATACTTTGATGCTGTTTCTGATTTATTGAGTCCTTGAAGAGCACCATAATGTCTCTCGTTTAATCTCCAATCATATTGAATTTCATTCTTATCAAATTTTAATATGTCGGCAACAATATTTGCTGTATGGTCCGCACGTGTTAAAATTGAAGTATAAATTGAATGAACTTCAATATTTGATTTTAGTAATTGATTAGCAGCAAAATTTGCTTCATCAATTCCATTATTTGTGAGATCCACATCTGTCCAGCCCGTAAAACGATTTTCAAGGTTCCATTGGCTTTCACCGTGGCGCAGAAGAATAAGCTTCATTAATTATTATTATCAACTATGACTAAAATAGCTGCAATATTAGCTAGGGTTGATGATAAATCAGAAATAAAAGTAGTGATATCAAACTCATCTGGGTTAGGATTCACTGGTACAAAAATAGAATCACCTGGGTATACCCTTTTTGTTCTGCCACGAAAAACATTAGCCTTATCAATTTCTCCATTGGCTCTAACAACATACGCCCTTTTTTTAAGACTGTAAGGCTTATAACCTCCAGCTAATTCAATAGCTTTTGACATTGTCATACCATTCCCTGATTGATGAGCGATGAATCCTGGGTTATATACATTTCCATCAACTCTTATCACATTTGTCATTGGTAGAATTGTAATAATATTTTGATCTCCTATTTGAAAGTCTAAATCAATATTTGATACAAGTTCAACTTTATTTAGTTCATTACCCTCACTATCAATACTTAAAAGGTTTTTGGTAACTGACACACTATTTATCGAACCAATTTCTGTAATACCACCAGCTAATTTTATTGCTTGTGACAAACTTAATCCTTCTTGAAGAGGATAAGTTCCCGGTGAATTAACTTCACCTTTAATTGTATATGTAAAACTGTTATTATATTGAGGCAATTCATAGACAAAAATTTTGTCATTCACTTCAAGTTTAAAACTATCTGCATCTGAATAGTCTACTCTTAACTCTTTTCCGTAAAATTGATTTTCATCTAATCTCAATATTACAAGCTCACTATTAATTGTTTTTCTAAAAATAGGATCTTCAAATCCTCCAGCAATATCTAAAACTTCTTTTAAAGTAATTCCGCTTTCTTGATTTTGAGATCTTAATTGATCAATTGGATATAGCCCAGGTCTTGTAACTCTTCCAAATACGGAAACAAAAGTATCATTTTTGGCAATTGGTATAAGCTCAACAACAGATCCGTTTTGAATTTTTATTTTATCAGTTTGAGATAAATATATTAACCTACCAGATCTTGCAATATCATCAGAATCACGTTTATCTGCTGGTATTATATCATTTATTACTGCCTTATCGCTAGCCTTTGAGGAAAGACCCCCAGCATAGTTGATAAGATTAGTCAATAAGTCTGAATCTAGTAATTCATAAAATCCAGGATTAGTTATTTCACCTTTAATTTCTGCTCTATTTGAAACTACCGGAACGTGAATTACATCTCCATCTAAAATTCTTATATTTGAAAAAGAATTCATGCCATTTAAAAAGAAAGAATAAAAATCAACTACTGCAATTACTTCAGAATTTCTGATAATTTGAACTTTTCTTAATGAACCGCTATCTTTAACACCTCCAGCTTGAACTAATGCAGAAAAAATATCTGAAAAAGGATGGATGAGATTTATTCCAGGGCTTGTTACCTGTCCAGAAAAATATACGTTAACAGATTTAATTTTCCCCAACTCTAACATTAACTGAGTTGAATTATTACTACTGTTTAAAGTTGAATAAATTCGTGAAAGCTCAGATGAAAGTAAATTTTCAGCTTGATTAAGAGTTTTACCAGACAAGTTGATGAACCCGATATTTTGGTAATAAATCATGCCATCTTTATTTAAAATAAATTTTTCCCTAGAATTTTTTTCTCCCCAAAGAGATAAAATTATTTCATCACCAGCACCTAATTTGAAATCTACAGGAGTGGGAATATTATCAAAAAAATTAATTTGTTTATTAAAATAATCGTAGCCGAAAAATGATGAAAGATTTTCAGAATCTTTTTGTTCAATTTCAATTTCAATTGATTCTTGATTTATAATGTCTACACTTTCAAGTTCGCTATCCATAGAAGGATTTTGAATAGAAAGTTTTTCTTTTATTTGATCCAACTGAGAATTATTAAGTTTATTTAAATCGCTTAAGGATGCTTGTGCGAATGAAAAGCTTTGAAGAAGAATAAATGCACTAATAATTATTTTCATGTTTTCAATTTAGTTTTAAAATTATTCTTTACAAATAAATTAAATGGACAGCCATCTATCATTTTCAAGTGTCCATTTTATTGTTGATTCAAGTCTATCGTATGCAGACTTAGGTTCCCACCCCATATCCTTCATTTTTTCTCCATCCAATGCATATCTTAAATCATGCCCAGGTCTTTGTGAGTGAAAATCAACCATTTCATATATTAATTCCTTCTTTTGTGTTTGGGCAATGAATTGAGCAAGTTGAAGATTATCAATTTCGTCTTTTCCTACGATATTGAATTTTTGACATTTAGCTCCCGTTGAGTCTTGCTTTAAACTTTCAATATTATAATTAAATAAGAACATTAAAGCATCTGCAACATCTTCAGCATGTATATAATGTCTTGATCCTGCGACTGTCTTTTCTGCGTTAGCATGAACAGTAACTTTTTCGTTGTCTCTTACTTTTTTTATTACCATAGGAATATATTTTTCAGGATTTTGTCTTTCCCCAAAAACATTCATTGTATGAGTTATTAATGATGGTAATCCATAAGTATTTTCGAATGCAACAACTAATTCTTCGGCACCTGCTTTTGTTGCAGAGTATGGGTTAGTTGAATTATATCTATCGTTCTCTTTATAATTTATTCCTTTCGGTGCTGGACCAAAAACTTCATCTGTACTAAAATATGCAAATCTCTCGAGGTTTTCTAACTTTCTGGCATAATCAAGTATATGTGCTGTACCAACAACATTATCCATCACAAACTCTAATGGATAGGATATCGAACGATCTACATGTGAACCAGCAGCAAGGTGACTAATCAAGTCAACAGTCCCTATTGAAGCAGCAATTTCAGGATTTATTTCAGCTTTTAAATCATGATGAATTACTCTAACTCTTTTTCGTTCGGATTCAGGATAAGACATTACGACTTCGTTTAATCTATTTAAATTTCCACTAAAATCTAATCTATCTAGTGTAACGATATGCCAGTCTGTCGATGATAAAATCTTATCAATAACATGATGAGCAATAAATCCTGCCCCTCCAGTAATTAAAATTTTTTTACTCATTATCTTTCAAACTCTCTATTATGCTTGTAATATGTTTTTCGCTAAGATAAGGATGCATTGGTAAACTAACAATTGTTTGTGATAAATTTTCGGAAACAGAAAAATCATTTTTCTTATAACCTAAATCCTCAAAAGCCTTCATTAAATGTATTGGAAATTTATAATATACTACTGATGGAATTTTATTTTTTTGAAGTCTATTAATTAAAGTATTTCTTTTTTCGTGTGATCCTAATACTATTGAAAAAAGAGCATGCGCAGATTGATAACCTTCTGGATGATGTTGTGCATTATTTAAATATTTTCGATAATTGGCATTAATAATATTTCTTTTTTCAAGCTCATCATCAAAAATGGTGAGTTTTTCTAAAACAACTGCTGCTTGGATACTATCAAATCTTCCATTTAAGCCAATACTTTCACTATTATAACGATCAGCTTTAGTTCCATGAATTCTAATGGCTTTACATTCCTCTGCCAAACTAT
>CEQY01201670.1_pt1 | contig 10968 bp, 9 predicted proteins | sample 361391 | NCBI WGS metagenome assembly CEQY01 (sample SAMEA2621075, study PRJEB7988) | marine metagenome | isolation source: saline water (ENVO:00002010), including
ACCTACATACCGAGCACAAACTGGAATACGAATCAACGCACCCGAGATTGGTTTTGAGTTCGGGCCTGAAGTTCTCCTCGAAGAAAGATCGAGAATTTTTCAAGAAGAGGACGAGTATCAAATTGGTAGAGATCGTACCGGTTGGTTAGGCTTTAGAGCCGCTAAGACTTATGATATAGATCATTTACAATATATCACTCATATCACCTATTCTCGAAAAGTTTTACAGCAAACAATTGATGGTACAGATATCTTTGCTGCTTCTGATGTATCAGCAGGGGTCAAAGTCAATCTTAGTCATGATTATTATTTTGGTCTCGATGCTCACTCAACACAATATGACAATATTGGTGTGAAAAGAGAAAATGGTTTCGGTCTCAATTTTAGTTATAATTTAAAGTAGGTCCATTATGAAAATATTACTTATTATTTTAAGCGTTCTCATTGTCTTCTCTTGTAAAGACGGAATTCAACAAAGTAAAAAAGAAGTTCAAAATACAGAAGCATTTTGTCCTGAACCAAACCCTGAACTTGAGCCAACCCAAATTGAGTTTTCGGGTATTTCAGAGATTTCTGATGTACAGACCACATCTCTTAAAGTTTCTTGGGAACATAAAGAAGGAATTCATCAATACCATGTGATCCGTATTGAAAAAATTGGACGTCAAAGAAAGCGTACGATTGTAGCCACTGTCAGTGCTCCTGACTCAGAAAAGGTGATCACTGGACTAGTCCCCAATACTGAATATAGCTTTATGATCAGGGCCATAGATAACGAAGGATTTATTGACAGCAATACCCGAAAGCTTTCTGCCACTACCCTTGATTGGCCAAACTTTGCCAACCTTAAATCTCTTTACTTTAATGGCGCTCAATCTCTCAACCTCTCTGCAAGTAATATCTTTGATAACAGTGGCAGAATATCTTTCTCACTGTGGTTCAAAACTGCAACTCAGCCAACAACCGATAGCAGATTAATCACCTTTCACAGAGGCGACTTAAATGCAGGTGCGGCCCTAAGTGTGGCAGTACAAGATGACTTGATAAAATTTCTCTACGCCGATAGCAGCAAGACTCTTCGAACTGTAGCAGTTAAGGCTAACTATGCTGATAATAATTGGCATAATATTATTGTCACTTATAACAATACAGCATTTGGATTTTATCTCGATGGTCAACTCATTCAAATGGCAACTGATACATTTAGTGGCTTTGGAAGTTTCCCACTCTCAATAGCTTCTTACTCAGGCATCCAAAAAGGATTTGTGGGTAATATAGACGAAGTTGCCATCTTTAATGCTCCCCTTGGCACACCTGATGTTACGGCCATTTATAACGGAGGTAGCGCGGACGATCTCACCACACTTCCCTCTCAAAGCTCTCTTGTGACATGGCTTCGAAATGGTGACAACGTGAACGATTCGGAAACTCAGGTTGAAGATAACCAAGGAACAAATCACGCAGGAACTCTTAACATTACAAGTTCTTCATATCAAGCAAGCGCTCCTTAAGACTCAGTCTTAGGAGCACTTGCTTCATTTTCTATCTTTTCAATATGTTTTAATATATTTTCTCGAGCGTAGGGTAATAATTTTCGGGAAAGATCAAAGTAAATAATCCCAAGCATATCATCAACAGACTTACCTTGATTCATCAAATCTTTAATTTGGTTTTCTCGATATTTTCTATGCTCAAGAGTTTTTTCTAAAATATAAGTTCCCCCCAAAGCTATTCCGTGGGAAGGGATCACACAATGAGGGCCTAGGGAAATAACTTTTTCAAGAGAGTGCATATACTTTTGCATATCTCCCTCCTCTCCCCCAACAACGACTGTTCCTATACCTTGGAAAAGATCGCCGACAAAACACCATTTTTTAGATTCAGGGATAAGACCTAATTGTCCCTCATCATGACCTGGAATCTCTATGACCCCTACATCCTCACCTAGCCATGAAGTAACGACATCTCCTTCTTTTAAATACTCAATTTGAGACTTTTGAAAATAATCTTGACCATATTTCTGTAAACAACGTTTATGACAGTCAGGAGAAAGATAAATAGGTAGGTTAAAATACTCTGCAATTTCAGGGGCCATTTCATGATGATCTTTGTGATGGTGGGAGAGCATCAACCCTTTAAGCTGGAATTTTTTTAACTCTTCTAATAAAGATCTATATTCATCCACATTTTTGGGTGAAGGATCAATCAGAATTTTTTCTTGCCCTCCAATGATAAAAGCATTGGTTCTACTTGCAGGGGGAAGAGTATTCGACAGAGGCATGTATTGGATAACACCTCTGAGAGGTTCGATAAAGGGGATTTTCCCCACTTCTCTAAGGTCAAAATCAATCACTTGAGAGAACTTCGTATTGTTGGAGAGCTCTTCTATAACTTTTCTTATGGGATAAATAAGAAGTCTTTTGCCAAAGTTATACTCCCTTAAAAGTGAGCCCGCATCAAGCCATTGCCCTAGTTTTGCCTCATTACTATCCAATATAAAATCAATTTTCTTTTTTAATATAATTCTATAGAAGTGAGCTTCATACCTTCTTGGATTATAGTTAGGGCTGGTGGCGATAGCGATTTTATCGATAGCTTCTATTTGCCCGGATTTTTGTAATTCAATGACATCTATCCCTAGCTCTTCTTTTGCTTCTCTATAGAGTGTATTGAGAAGAGTTTGGTCAAGTGTTTCGGCTTGGTCTTCAGCATCGACCTTTCCCCCTGGAAAGGCTGTATAGCCAGGAAAAGCCCTCAGGTGGTTATGCCTAATAATAGTAAAAATATCTTTGCCTTGAACGATAACTAATGAGACTGCTTTTCTAATATCTGTCATGTGAAAATTATACCAAAAAAAATCCCCCTATTCAGGGGGATGCTGTTCTTTTTTAAATTTATTGTTAAATTATCCAACTAATCTTAATGCATTTTGACCTTGAGCATTAGCTTGAGCTAAAACTGCAGTTCCTGCTGAATTAAGGATTTGGTTTCTAGCATTATCTGCAGATACTTTAGCGTAATCTACATCTCTAATTCTAGAATTAGCAGCTGAGAGGTTTTCTTTCGTAATTTGTAAATTATTACTGGTAGAAATTAATCGGTTTTGAACCGCCCCTAAACTTGCTCTTTGCCCAGAGACAAGCTCACCTGCTTTATCTAATTTTTCAAGCGCATTCTGAGCATCTTCTTTAGTCGTCACTGTTAAGTCTTCAATTCCTAAAGAAGAAAGCTTGGCATTTTTTTCTGAAACATCATAAGAAATTCTATCTTGGAAATCATCATTCTTTGTTCCAATTTGAAAATCTAACTTGTCTCCTTCACCATTGAGAAGTTTGATACCATTGAACTCAGTTACATTGGCAATTCTTTCGACTTCTTGTTTTAAGTTCTGGTACTCCATGTTGGTAAAGCCTCTTTCAGTGTCTCCGACAGTATCAGAAGCAGCTTGAATAGAAAGCTCTCTTAATCTTGTAATGATGTTTGAGATTTCATCAAGTCCACCTTCAGCAACTTGAACGAGAGAAATACCGTCGTTCGCGTTTCTGTTGGCCTGATCTGTTGATCGAATTTGACCTTTCATTTTTTCACTAATGGCCAATCCAGCTGCATCATCAGCTGATTTTGTAATACGAGAACCTGAAGACATTTTAGCTAAAGTGTTCTCTGAATCTCTACTATTCCTAGATAATGATCTTTGAGCAGATAGAGATGAAATGTTGGTATTAATACGGAAACCCATATTACCTCCTTGTCACAAATCGTTCTCTCATTCCTTGAACTTCTAGCCCGTATCCTCTGGCCTAGATGGACATGATGTCCTAAGCGATGGTTTATAAAATAAGTGTCTAATTACTTTAGACCTTTCACTTACTCTTCGACGCTCTAAAATATTTCTTTATAAATAAAAAGGATTTTTAGGAAAAAAAATCCATCTTTATCGCTTTTAGCATGTATTTTCAATAGATTAGTAGATTAGAGAGGGAGGATAAATTTCCGGTTTTTTTACAAAACAAGAGGCCAGCGTTGCACTGGCCACCCACTATAAAGCAAATGTTTGATCTTCTTCATCGAAAGAATCGGCATAAATAAATTTTTCAATTCTTTTGATGTATACTTTTGAAGCTTCAATTTTTGCTTTTTCAAATTGGTCTTGATCGACCTTACCGATAACCATAACTGGATCGCCCTCTCTGAGAGCATCAGTATTCGCGCGATTTTCATCGTCATCAACTTCAACTCTTATGGCGGATTCACCAGACTTGGTCACCAATAGAAAAGAATAGCTCTTTAAATTATCTACATACCCTTCTACAACGATATGATTGCCGTCGTTCATGTCATAAAAAACTTGGGCACTCAAAGAACATGTAAATAGTAGTGTGAGCAAAGTGAATAAATTTTTAAACATTAAACCTCCTACATCTATTATAGCAAGAGATCTAATTAAAAAAAATTGTATATATGATTAGTTGTATATTAGGAAATTGTTATAAGTAGCTTGTAGCCTAACTGTTTTACAACGAAACGTATTGCAGGTTAAAGTTAGCTTTGACAAATTCTTATCAAAAAACTTCGTCTCTTCAACAGTCAGGTTACAAGCCTATACTGGTTTTATGTAAGGCCTCTCCCTTGCGAGAGAGACCTAGAATCATAACTAACCTAGTAATCTTAAGGCACCTTGCCCATTTGCATTTGCTTGTGCTAATACCGCAGTACCAGCTTGATTAAGAATATTATTTTTAGCATTCTCAGCAGAGATTTGAGCATAATCTACGTCTCTGATTCGAGAGTTTGCAGCAGATAAATTCTCTTGAGTTATCTGCAAGTTATTTGTTGTTGAAACAAGTCTGTTTTGAATGGCACCTAGAGCCGCTCTTTGTCCGGAAATAGTTTCAATTGCTTTATCAATATTACTGAGTGAATTCTGTGCATTTTCTTTACTTACAACATCAATTTCACCAATATTTAAACTGCCCAATGAAGAATCAGTCATTTTTGCATCAAATGAAATTCTATCTTGGAATGAATCGTTATTTGTTCCAATTTGGAAATCAATAACTTCTCCTGTTCCATTAAGAAGTTTTCTTCCGTTGAACTCTGTTACTTCAGAAATTCTTTGAATTTCTGATTTAAGCTGTTGATACTCCATGTTGGTGAAGCCTCTTTCAGTATCACCTACAGTATCAGAAGCTGCTTGGATAGAGAGTTCTCTTAGACGTGTCAACATGTTTGAGATCTCGTTTAAACCACCCTCTGCTGTTTGTACCATTGAAACACCATCATTTGCGTTTCTTTCAGCTTGTGCACTTGAACGAATTTGTGCTTTTAACTTTTCACTGATTGCTAATCCAGCTGCATCATCAGCTGCCTTAGAAATTCTACTCCCAGATGACATTTTAGAAAGTGTGTCCGTTTGACTACGGTTAACTTGTGATAATGATCTTTGAGCAGCAATAGAACTTACGTTAGTGTTGATTCTAAAACCCATTTCTTACTCCTTGAAGTGGACTAAACAATGTGTCTTTCTTGACACTCACTCCATCCACGGAGTTGATGAGCTTCCTGCCCGATTACCTTTGCCCGGTTAGTTATTATGATTCCCTCACTCACAATCCCTGTGAGATGAAGTACTAACCTCTTCGAGCAATGGGAAAAAAAGTTTTGGAAAAAGATATTATTATTTGAAGGGGGAAAAAAATGCCCCCTCAAGAATGAGGGGGCAGAGGGTATTTATGTGTTAGCCAATAAGCCTAAGTGCGTTTTGTCCTTGTGCATTCGCTTGAGAGAGTACTGCAGTACCAGCTTGATTAAGAATATTATTCTTGGCATTCTCAGCGGATACTTTAGCATAGTCGACATCTCTAATACGAGAGTTCGCTGCAGATAAGTTCTCACTTGTGACTTCTAGGTTGCTACTCGTAGAGATTAATCTATTTTGTATCGCCCCTAAGTTCGCTCTTTGACCAGAAATTTGCTCTGAAGCTTTATCAATCATAGCGAGAGCTTCTTGTGCTCCAGCTTTAGAGCCAACAGATATATCAGAGATACCTAAGGCATCAACTCCAGCATTTGCTTTACCTGTGTCATAAGATATACGATCTTGAAAGTCATTATTATTCACACCAATTTGAAAATCAACTTGACCACCTTCTCCATTGAGAAGTTTTTTACCATTAAATTCAGTAACCTCAGAGATACGCTGAATTTCTGATTTGAGTTGTTGATATTCCATATCTGTAAAGCTTCTTTCAGTATCCCCTACTGTATCCGAAGCAGATTGAATGGAGAGCTCTCTTAGCCTTGTCAGCATATTAGAGATTTCGTTTAGTCCACCTTCAGCTGTTTGTACCATTGAGATACCGTCATTTGCGTTTCGATTTGCTTGGTTCGTTGAACGAATTTGACCTTTGAGTTTTTCACTAATGGCCAATCCAGCGGCATCGTCAGCAGATTTAGTAATTCTAGTACCTGAAGACATTTTTGCTAAAGTGCTTTCACTTGCTTTTCCGACTTTTGAAAGAGATCTTTGAGCGGCGATTGATGATACGTTGGTATTAATACGGAAACCCATATTATATTCCTCCTTGGAAAGTTTGAATCATCCCGATACACTTATCTCAATACCTTTTGAGACAAGTCTAGCATTCTGCTATGGTCTTGGTTAATTATGATCCTGCGATGAAGCAGGTAAGATATTTATCGACCCTCATGAAAAATTCTTAATGAAAAATCGGTAATTTTTTCCACTTTTTTTTACAAGCATTCTCATCCCAGTGAAAATGCTAAAAATGTTAAGAGAGCTTTATTTATCGGTATTCTTCATAAGGAAGATCAGACTTGGGAACCCATTTATTTAAATCAACTTGAACCGAATCAGAAAATTCTTCCGGAGCATAGTCGTCTTCAAAAATCTGGATTTTAGCATATGTAAGCGGAGTATTATTTTGATCATGAGAAAGATCTAAGTTGACCATTCTGGTCCATGTCCCTGTATTTAAAAATTTAGTTCCATCACTGTATTCTCTAAAGATGGGCTCATGGGTGTGCCCTACAATCAGGACTTTTGCATCTGGCTTTTCAAAGAAAAAATTCCGAGTGAGCTCTTCATAATCTTGAAAAAGGGTTAACTCACTTATCACCTCTTCTAGGATGCGACTCCAACTTAATTTAAGGCGATAAATGCGCATAAAACGTATCATGAAGTAGAAATAGGCATTCGCGATTATAAACCTGAGTATAAAAAATGTATCAAAAATAAGCCCATGTTTAACAAAAGTTGTCACAGGTCTGACAGCATTAACATGGTCTCTTTCTTGTTTGTACTTATTAATAACGTGGGTCACATAATAAGAGCCCCAAGGAGGAATAAAGTATTTTATGCCCGTATTTGATTCAACAATTGAGCTTTTCTCATCGAAATTGTGCAAAGATTCATACTCATGTCCATGTTGGATATAAACTCCAGTGGTAGGAGTATAGAGGGACAACTCATTAGAAATTTTTATTTTTTCTTGCACCGTCTCTGGAAATCTTGCAATAAAACGCTCTTTGAGTGAATCAAATAAAAGTTCTGCATCATGATTACCAATAATATAAACAACATTTTTATTTTTAGCGGCTAAAAAGTCAGAAAGAGCATCAAACACTTCTGGATGAGCCTTGAGGATCAGGTCAAGCTTATAAAGAGCCGCTTTCTCACTCCAGTACTCATCATCAAAGAAAGGGACATGGGGGACGGCCAAAAGGTCGACAAAGTCCCCGTTGATGATCAACTCAACTGGTTTTGAGGCGTACTCTCCGGTAGAGTAAAAATGAAAGAAATCAACTAATTCTTTATCTGAATGAAAATCTTCAAGATGATTTTTGCGTCCACTAATCTCGTGCCCTGCACTCAAATGCAGGTCACTAATGACCAGAACAACTTTTTTGGCTTTTTTACTTCTTCTCAGGAACTTCATAGGGCTTTTGTTCAAATCTCAATTCAACGGCTTCAAAAGGCGGTGCCACCGGTACATAAAAGAGCTTTTTTACTTTTGAGTAATCGATTTGAACGACCTCCTGTCCTTCAGGTTTCAAGACAAAACGTTTGAGAACTTTATCTTCTGAACGTATTTCAGAGATAATTTTATCAAATGTCTCATTTTTAACTATTATACTCACAAAAGAGACTTTTTTTAATGGGGAGGTAACTTTTATCTTTCTATCTGAAACTTCTACAATAAAAGAGTCTTTATATTCTGCAAAAACAGATACTGAAAATAAAAGCATAAATACGATCGAAGTTCTCATAAAATAATCCTTAATTCAGTGAGCTCTTTAATTTCATCTCGAAAACCAGCAGCTGCTTCAAAATCTAATTCTCTTGAAGCTTCTTTCATCTTCACTTTGAGTTCTGCGATTTTTTTATCCAATTGCTCAAGGGATAAATCAGTTATAAAAGAGTCTTCTTTTTGGCGTTTCGACTTGGATTTCTTATTACCTCGAAGAACTTCAATCACACCACCTGAAATATTCTTGGCCACTGTAGTAGGTATTATACCATTTTTCTCATTATATTCAGCCTGGCGAATTCTTCGATCTTGAGTGGTTTCTATAGCCATTTTCATACTCTTCGTTATTTTGTAAGCATAGAGGATAACCCTCCCCTCTGAATTCCTAGCCGCACGGCCGATAGTTTGAATAAGAGATCTGGTAGACCTCAAAAAGCCTTCTTTATCCGCATCCAAAATGGCTACGAGTGCAACTTCAGGTAAATCAAGTCCCTCTCTCAAAAGGTTAATCCCTACTAAGATATCAAACTCACCTTCTCTTAATTCTTTAAGAATTTCCATTCGCTCTAGAGTGTCTATATCTGAGTGCAGATATTTAACTTTAAGCCCCACACTTTTGTAATAACTCGTTAATTCTTCGGCCAGCTTCTTAGTAAGAGTCGTGACGAGAACTCTGAAACCTGACTTAATAGTTTTCTTGGCTTCAATAAGAAGATCATCAACTTGTTTACCAGCATCTTTTACTTCTATAACTGGATCAAGGAGACCAGTGGGTCTGATAATTTGTTCGACAAACTCTCCTTGAGTTTGTTTCATTTCGTAGTCTGCAGGGGTTGCGGATACGTATAGAACTTGATCTTGCTTGGCTTCAAACTCATTAAATTTAAGCGGCCTATTATCGAGGGCACTTGGCAGTCTAAAACCGTATTCAACGAGATTCATTTTACGGGCCCTATCTCCACGATACATCCCTCCCACTTGCGAACAAGTGATATGAGATTCATCTATGATCATAAGAAAATCATCTCCAAAATAATCGATGAGTGTAGGAGGTGGTTCACCAGGGGCCATGCCTGTTAAATGCCGTGAGTAATTTTCTATTCCTGAACAAAACCCCATCTCTTCCAACATCTCAAGATCGAGCATAGTTCTTTGCTCAAGCCTTTGATGTTCTACTAACTTCATCTCACCTTGGAGCTCTTGGAGTCTTTCTCGCAACTCAACTTGAATGGTTTTAATCGCTTTTTTTAATCTGTCATCACCTACAACATAATGACTGGAAGGATAGATAGTGACCTTGTTGAGCTTATCCAGAATTTTTCCGCGCAGTGGATCCACAATAAAGATGCCATCAATTTCATCGTCAAAAAATTCTACTCGTATGACATTACTGTCTTCATAAGCAGGAAAAATTTCAACAGTGTCCCCGCGTACTCGAAATTTTCCTCTAGAAAAATCGATATCATTTCTTTGGTATTGAATGGAGACTAGTTTTTTTAGAAAATCATCTCTCTCTATAGTGTCTCCTAGAAAAAGTTTGATTTTCATGCCTAAGTATTCTTCAGGAGACCCAATACCATAAATACAACTAACACTTGCCACCACAATCACATCATCGCGCTCGAGTAAACTTCGCGTAGCGGAGTGCCTGAGCTTATCTATTTCATCATTGATGGATGAATCTTTTTCTATATAAGTATCTGTGCCTGGAACATAAGCTTCTGGCTGATAATAATCATAATAAGAAACGAAATACTCAACAGCATTATGGGGAAAGAAATCTCTAAACTCACTAAACAGTTGAGCGGCCAGAGTTTTATTAGGAGCAAGGATCAGGGTTTTCTTTCCCATTTTTTGTATAAGATTGGCCATGGTAAAAGTTTTACCTGAACCTGTGACACCGAGAAGAGTTTGAAACTTTTCTTTGTTTGCAAATGCCTTATACAGCTTTTCAATAGCTTGAGGCTGATCCCCAGTAGGTTTGAATTTTGATTCTAAATTAAACGTATTTTCCAAATGAGTATTCCAAATTTATGCTTGCCAATTCCCACTATTTTAAGGAATCTATTACAGATTGACACTCATAGAATATATATGAAAAACACACCGCAAAGCACAATTCACTTGTACCCTTTCAAACCTGCGGCATTCTATTTTCAAAAATCGACATTTTTAACTAACAAGGAGCAAGGTAATAAAACATCTGACCAGTATTAAATCGTTGTCAGCTAACCAAATTCTCTCTTTATTCGAGAGAGCTTCCTATTTTTCCCATCTCATTGAAACAAAAGCTAGAATTCCAAAATTTTTGGAAGATAAAGTCGTGGCCAATTTATTCTTTGAAAACTCGACAAGAACTAGATTTTCCTTTGAAGTTGCTGCCAAAAGGCTGGGGGCCACGGTTTTAAATTTTGATGCGGAAAGCTCATCCATGCGCAAAGGTGAAACCCTTTATGATACTTTAAAATTTTTTGAAGCTATTGGTATTGATATCGGAATTATAAGACATTCTGATGATTCTTATATTGAAACCCTTAAAGATAAACATCGTTTCTCAATCATTAATGCTGGGGCGGGAAAAAATGAACATCCCAGTCAATCCCTACTTGATCTTTATACGATTGAGCAGGAGTTTAAAAAATTAGATGGACTCACCATCACTATCTGTGGAGATATTGCAAGCTCAAGAGTGGCCAAA
>CEQY01034950.1_pt1 | contig 10956 bp, 10 predicted proteins | sample 361391 | NCBI WGS metagenome assembly CEQY01 (sample SAMEA2621075, study PRJEB7988) | marine metagenome | isolation source: saline water (ENVO:00002010), including
TGTATTACACTCCCAAACCTTTGTTCCGTGACTAATTTGTTATCAATCTCCATCGAAACAATCAAAGGTTTTTCCCCAGACAGTGCGCGTACCAACTCTCTATGTGTTCCCTCTCCTACAATACCATCAATATTTGCCGCATTAAAACCCCTACTAAGTTGGAATTCAATGACCGCATCTTCAGTATTTGGCCCAAAATTTCCATCAACTCCATCATTATATACTCCACCTTCACCCAGGTCATAACCCAAAACTAACAGAGCTTCCTGTAGAGCTTTAACACTTCTGGGTCTACGGACACCTGACTTTAGCATCCCTTCATCGAGGATAAATGATATATCAATTGATTCTTTGGTTAATGATTTTCTTTTAGGTGGCGGTGGTCCACTTATTTCTATCTTTTGTTTTCTAATTACAACGAGTGGTTTGGGATCTTCCTTAATAATTGGTTCTTGGACTTTTCCCATATCATTTAGCATGACTAATTCTTCACTATTTGATGTGCGCGCCTCATTATCAATTGAGTCATCTTCTGTTGAATACCAATTGCTATACCACACAAAATATTTCTCTGGCCCATATTTGTCCCTTGCGTATACAAAAGAGTCATAAAAGGGAGACCCTTTTGCTTCTTTTTTGGGAAGAGAGAACACCCTGTTGTTGTTACTACCTTCGGAAATCTTAACCTCAGACCTTAAACTATCATTCAATGATTCCCATACTTGAATAAGAATAACTCGGCTTGCAGCAGAATGAAATATTTCAAAATCTTCTATAGGTCTTTCAAAAAGATACCCCAACTGAACTGATTGATTGTTTTCTGTAATCTCAATATCAATCAATGGTGGTTCAAATTCGATGTACTCAACAGCAGATGGGCTCAAGTACATGCCATTGAGAGTAACGTAGAACCAGTTTTCTTGTCCTACCCACCCTGCAATGTTATCTAAATCCATCACAGAACTGGTCACTATCCGAAGTAATGTACCATTACTTTTCTGGTGAGATGTGATGAGTTGCACTTGGCTACTCCAAATAAGAGAAATGGAAAATAAAATTAATCCAAAAATTTTGATATGTCTCTTTTTAGAGGTCATTTAACTGCTTTCTTAGTTTAGTAATTATGTCCAATTCTTCTGCTGGGCTTTTCCCATTTGATTCTTTTTCTCTTATTACTATTCTTAGTTTAGAGATTTTTTCTTTTATGGGCTCTGATTTTAAGATTTTTATGCAATCATATACAATTTCTTCAAATGAACTTTCATGATCTTTTGTAAAAAGAATCTGAGCAATAGAATCCCTTTCATTCTTATCATGAAAATACTCGATAATTGAAGATGATTCCACATCCAAATTCTCATCAATTAGTATTTTTGCTAACTTTTTTAGTAATGGGTTTGAAAAAAGGTCAAGGTTGACCTGATCAATAATATGTCTCTTTATTGAATGATCATTACTTATCAGTAGTTGAATCAATTCCACTTGTGCTTTATCAATTTTGCTTGAAAAAGTAATTTTTTCTTTATTTATGATTTCATCTTCATAATTATTCTCAGGGTTAACTCTTTGTGTATTAACTGACTTAATGAAATCATGTTCATCGACAGATAACTTTTTTGATATAATTTTTATTAAATCATTTCTAATGACACCGTCATCAATGCCTTTTATCTCTTTTGAAAGGTTGATGATATACTGCTGTCTATCAGAGCCTTTTAATTCAATACCATTATGTAATTCAATATGAAAATCGATATACTCTTTTGACGATTGAATAGAAGACAAGACATTTGCTACACTCGATTGATCTATCCAGTCATCTGGATCCAAACCTTTTGGCGGTCTTACAATACTTGGGATTAAGCCAGATTTTAGTAAAACCCACCCCGCTCTAATGGCAGCATTCCCACCTGCATCATCTCCATCATATAATAAAATAACCTTTTGAGTTATTTTGGATATAGAAGAAGCATGCTTTGACGTAAAAGCAGTACCTGAAACTGAAACAACTGGATATATGGATGCTTGATAAAGTTTTAGAAAATCCATATATCCTTCTACTAATACAACATACCCTTCCTTTCTAATAGCATCGCGAGTCGCTTGCAAACCATAAAATACATTACTCTTTTTATAGAGGGGGGTTTCTGGTGAATTTAAATATTTTGCATTATCATCACTGTCAAATATCCTCCCTCCAAACCCAATAGTTTTGCCCGATTGGTGAAAAATCGGGAACATAATTCTTGACCTAAAACGATCAAATGTTCCTTTGTCAGAGTGAGCAAATAAACCAGATTTTACTATCTGTGACTTAGTGAAACCTTTACCTTTACACGCTTTTACAAGTTGATCCCAACTATCTAATGCATAACCTATTTTAAATTGTTTGATTATATCTTCTGCAAGACCTCTTTCTTTTAAATATGCTAATGATTTTTTACCTGCATTTGAAAATAAATTTTCTTGGTATAGCTCCGTCGCAATATCATGTAATTTATACAAAGAAGAATATAACTCAGAGCCACTGTCTGATGTTTTTAATTCAATTGGAATATTATATTGTTCAGCTAATACTTTTACAGCATCAGGAAATGGAATTTGTTGATAATCCATTAAAAACGAGTATACGTTCCCTCCAGCATTGCATCCAAAACAGTAATATATCTGTTTTGATGGAGAAACACTAAATGAAGGGGTTTTCTCATTGTGAAATGGACAGAGTCCAAAATAGTTTGGCCCCCGCTGCTTGAGATCCACATATTTAGAAACAACATCAACTATATCCGCGCTATCTCTAACTCTTTCTATTATATCTTGAGGTATCTGGGACATTATGGCTGAGTTAACTGCTTGATGTATGATTCACTCAGTTCAATTGGATCATCCCAGTTAAAAAACGAAACCATTGACAATCTAAATTGATTGCTTATTGTTGAAATTTTAGAGTTTTTTTGAATGAAGAAGGTCCATTTTTGTTTTGGAAGTAATGCAACAAACCAGACAATTGACATAATTATCAAAAATCCCTTAAATACACCAAAGGTAAAACCTAATGACTGGTTCATCATTTGATTATTTTTTGATAATAGTGCAATGTTTAGCATCTTTGTTAGTAGCCTTGTAAAGATTATGGTGAAAATAAAAAGTAGAGCGAAAATTAAAATTGTAATTATCCACTCATCGAAGTCCACTATCCCATTTATTTTATCTGAAATAGGTTTTGTATTGGATATGGAAATTAGAATCGCGATTATAAGGCCAATTAATCTCCCGAATTCTTCAATTAATCCTTTATTAAATCCATTGTAGCCAAGAAAAAGGATAAATAATATTGCAAAACCATCAAAGAACCAGGTCATCTATTCCAATAATTCTCTTAAAATTTGATTAGCTATTTTACCATCAATTTCGCTACCACCCTGCTGCATCACGATTGGCATAACTTTGCCAATATCTGAAAGTCCCTTTGCATTTGTTTTAGTAATCACGGTCTGTACTAGTTTACGAGTTTCTCCTTCATCCATCATTACAGGTAGATACGAATTTAATATATCAAACTCTAGTTTCTCTTTTATCGCAAGATCTTGCCTTCCAGCTTTTTCATACATTTCGATTGATTCTTGCCTTTGTTTAACTAAGGTCTTAACAACAGAGATGCATTCTTTCTCCGTAAGGTCTTTACGCATATTAATTTGTTTGTCTTTTAGTTTGGCGAAGAGTGTTCTAAGGGTGCCAGCTTTATCTTTATCACCTGACTTCATCGCTACATACATATCAGATTTAATTTTATCTATATAATTCATTTAACTAGTATCAATCCTTTTCATGGCTAAGAGCAAGTAATCCTTATTGGTTTCAAATCCTATAAATCTTCTACCATTATTTTTACATACAACCCCAACATCTCCAAATCCCATAAATGGATCCAAAACCCAGTTTAATTTGAAGCTACTTGCATCTAGTATTTTAAATAAAAGTTTTTGTGGGAAACGCCCTCCGTCATCTTGGTTTATAGGCATATCTATCCATAAGTTTGATTCTTCATTGGTAGAGTCAGGAACCTCTATAGTATTTACACCTATAGGGTGTTGTTTAAAAAGAAATTCATCAGTTTTTGTTGCAAACCATATATCAGATGTTTCATTTGCCCAGGTTTTATTATGACTAGCTTTTTTTTGATCTCGCCATGTGATTCTTGTTTGAATCTGAAAAGAATTTGATAGCAAGCCTTGATACATTCCTGAATATTGCCACGGACAAAGAATATATATAGCTCCTGATTTTTTAAGCAATCGATAAGATTCTTGAATCCAACCTTGATTCCATTGGTAATACTCCTGAAGAGTGTTTCCATCTCTTCCTGTTCCATCCCAATTTTCTTTAGGTGGTGCTGATACAATTAAGTCAATAGACTCAGTGGGCAATTTTCTCATACCATCTAAACATTTAGACAAGAAAACTCCATCGCGTAGTTCATTTTCACTTTTCATTGAAATATCTTCATCTGTTTGTATTGCAGGGAGATATTTATTTAAATCATCAATTGAAAGCCCTGGGAAAGTCTCCATTGGATTATTATAATGATAGGTTTTAATCTTTTCAGAAGAATCAGGCATGGTAAAATTTAGGGAATATTTAACTTATAATCTTTTGAGAATCTCTTTTTCAATATCATTAAATTGTTTAGTATCATCAAAAATGTTGAAATCATCTGTGTGAATTGTCATCACAGAAAGATTAGAAATTGATTCAATCCAATTGTCATATGAAATATTTAAATTATGTATATATTCTGCATCAATTGAATTTTCATATTCACGACCTCTTCTTTTTATTCTACTGAGTAATGTATCAGTATCTGCTTTAAGGTAAATAATTAAATCTGGTTTTTTAAGATAGGAAGTCATAACCTGAAAAAGACCATAATAATTGTCCCAGTCGCGCTGAGAGAGTTTTCCTAATTGATACAGATTCCTTGCAAAAATCTCAATATCTTCATAGATAGTCCTATCCTGTATTACACCCTTTGAGGACGCGGACATCTTTTGATGCATCTTAAAACGTTTATGGAGGAAATATATCTGGAGATTAAAGCTCCATCTTTTCATATCATTATAAAAATCACTTAAGTATGGATTATCAGAAACTGATTCAAAAAAAGGTGTCCAGTTTAATCTCCCAGATAATAATTTTGTAAATGTTGTTTTGCCTACGCCGATGTTTCCAGCAAGCCCAATGAATGAAGATGTTGTTTTTTGTTTATCTAACATTTTATATACTACTAAATTGAATGTGCAAAATTTGCATTCATAGATGATAGAAAATAAACAAAAAGTGCTTTTTGTGTGTACAGGAAACAGTTGTCGCTCTCAAATTGCGGAAGGCTTACTAAATGAAATGGCGGGTAAATATTTTGAAGTTTATAGTGCCGGGAGTCATCCAAGTCGTGTACATCCCAATGCAATTTCTACAATGAAGGAAATTAAAATTGACATATCAAACCATACATCAAACTCAATTAATGAGTTTATAAATACTGGGATTGATATCGTTATTACAGTTTGCGATGATGCAAAGCAAGCTTGTCCCATATTTCCTAAAGATTCCATGAAAATTCATTGGAGCATTGATGATCCTTTTCAAGGATGGGGTAAAGATGAAGAGCATTTAAATAGTTTTAGAAAAACTAGAACTGAATTACAAGGCCGCATTCAGAAATTCATAAATGAAATGGAGCTATCATGATCAAAAGAGTTTTTATCATTTTTTCGCTATTGGCATCATCTGTTTTCTCTGGAGAAATATCAGTTTCCATATCTGAAGATTTGGTAAATGATTATCTTAGACTAATAGGGGATCATCAAATCCCAAAAGGTAAAAGTGGAAATGAGGCACTTTGGACAATTAAAGAGCCTAAAGTAAAATTTGAAGAAGGATCAGCAGAGTTTCTTGCATCAGTCTATTATAAAAAAGGCAAAACAAACATTAAAAAAAGTATAAATAAAAATATGTATGTTGAATACAATTACGACGACAACATTATCAACCTAATGATTGAGGAACCAATCATTAAAATGGAAAGAAAAAATGAAACTTATGGTAAGTTAGATTTAAGTGACCTATACCAAAAAGGTTTAAAGTTCCAAGGACCTCGACCAAAAGTCCAGACAATGAAATTAAAAACACTCAAAGGGAAAATCCGAATCGATCTTAACATAAAAAATTCTTTGATATATTTTGAGCCGGGGGTGGTTCGTGTAGCTTTGGACTTAGATTATAAATAAGTTTTTTCATTCTTATGGAAGATAAAAAACCTTATATACTTGGAACAGATGAAGAAGAATTGCAGAGATTGAAAACTCAGCATAATGTGTGGAAATCTGAAACGGTTAAAGGGTGGAAGCTTGCTAAATTTAAACTAGGTGATGTGATTCTAGATTTAGGATCAGGTCCTGGGTATTGTACCAAAGAACTTGCAGATATCGTGGGTAAGACTGGAAAAGTTATAGGCGTTGATTGCTCTCAATCCTTTATAAATCATCTTAGATGGGAAAAAGATAAAAGTGGCCTAAATATAGAACCAATTCTATCAACCTTTGATGATCTTGAATTAGCCACTACATCATTAGATGGGATATATTGCAGGTGGGCCTTGGCATGGATACCAAACCCAAAAGAAATTTTAAATAAACTAAAACGTTTCTTAAAGCCCGGTGGTAAAATAGTCATTCATGAATATTTTTTCTGGACAAGTCATCGTACACAACCAGAAAAACCTGCTTTAAAAAAAGCAATTGGTGCTGCCTTACAAAGTTTTAAAGATTCTGATTCTGAAATTGATGTTGGTAAATATCTTCATGAATGGTTTGATGAAATAGGAATGCAAGTTTTACACCATCGCCTTATGCCAAAACTTGCAACTCCAAATACGGAAGTTTGGGAATGGCCAAAAACTTTCTATGAAAGCTACTTCCCTCGACTAATTCAAATGGGCTTATTAACAAATGAAGATGTGAAACTTGCATTTGAAGACCTTAAGAATTTAGAAACTTTAGGGCATGCTACGCTTTGGTGCCCACTAATGATAGAAGTCATTGCAACAAAATAGATGAAAATTATTTTATCCAAATTACCTAGGTCTGGTTGGTGGTCAAACGGCATTCCCAAATACGAAGACAACCCAGCTATGATAGAAGGAGCTATCCCAAATATTAATCTTCTAAAAAGAGAACGTGGAAATTTGATTGCGTCAATAATTAATACAGGAGTTGAAATAGTAGAACTTGAATTCCCCAATGAACTAGACCAAAGAGAACCAAAACATGATGCGGTTTTTATTAGAGATCCTTTTATATCTGATCAAAATGGACTTGCTATAATTTTAAGAGCAGGATTGCCAGAAAGAAGAGTTGAAAACAAGGTAATTAAAAAGTTTCTTGAGTCTTTAGAACTTTCTATAGTAGAAATGCCTGATAAAAATGGAATGAGAGCAGATGGTGGTGAATTTTATTACTGTAAAAAGGATAAAATATTATTTAGTGGACTCCAAAGAAATACAATGAAAGGAGTAGAATTTGTTGCAAAAACATTAAGCGTAAGTGAATTGGTTATACTTGAAGGAAAAGGATACCATTTAGATACATTTTTCACACCTGTACTTAATGCAGATAGCAGCATATCTTCATTAGTCGCCTGCACTTCAGTGATGAAAACAGAATCAAAGGCCAAACTCTATCAATTTGCAAATAGTTTAGGCATCCCAATTTTTGAGATCCCTCCAGATGATGCAATAGGTAAAGGGAGTAAAATAGGAAGTTTTGCTGCAAATGCACTACCTCTTCCTGGAACATTAATTCGCCCTAGTAAATTTACAGATCCAAGTATTGACGAAAGATTAATGGATATGGGAATTAATGTAGTTATAACTCCAACAAGTCAATTTCAATTAAGTGGAGGCTCAGTTCACTGTGTAACGAATGAGTTATAATAAAAAAGGGGCAAATGATTGCCCATTAAGAATGAAATTTAATTATAAAATCAGAATGCAAACCCTGTTTTAAAGACCATTTGCATAAAACCATTTGAGCCGTCGTAAACATTCTCAGCGATTGTATAGCGTAAATTTAAATGGGTATCGAGCATTAAAAGCTTAAACCTTAATCCCCCCTGTAAGTGCAACCCACTTGCTTCATTTAAATTGTCTTCAAGGTAAGTGATTAATTCATCTTCCATACCTTCACCCAAAGCATCAACTGATGTCAAGTCATCTCCAAATAATTTTTCAACCATCCTAACACTTGCCCGTGGTGTTGAACGATGATTCCCAAATCCAGCTCCGGCGTTCAAAGCAGCCTCAGCTAAAAAAGGAATAGAAATATCCATGAGATTTTTCTTTAGAGTTACTGAATAGGAAGCTCTTCCCCATACGAAATTAACGGGACCGATAGAACTAATTGGATTGTCAAATGTAAAATCATATGACCCTCCAGCAAAATCTGCCTCTGCTTCAAGTGCATACCCAAACAAGTCAACAAAAGCATATACCCCAATTCCAGCAGGGTTAGAATCCATTTCAAGAGCATTAATGGACACAAGTCCCTCAGAATAAGAATATGCTCCAAGTTTAGACATGTCCTGCCCTCCTTGGATCCCAAATCCTATGAGAGCAAATGCCGAGCTTGGCAACATTGCGACGGTTAATATTGTTAACAATTTTTTCATTTTGATTCCTTATTTTATCTATTAAATCAAACGTGTTGAGTTTACTGTAAGTATAAGAATGAAACAAATCCCTCATTGTTAACCCATGTCTCCTCTAAATAAATTGCAGTATAGTAATCTGCATATGAAATTACAATTAATAATCATATCATTCATTCTTGTTGAGTCTATTTTCCCCAGAGATATAATTTGGCCAACTACTCTTGGCAAATATTTTTCATCAAATTTTGGTGAGAATAGAGATGACCATTTCCATATGGGAGTTGATGTAAAGACAAATGGGAAAATAGGCATAGAAGTGCTAGCAGTTGAAGATGGATATATTAGTCGCTTAAGGTCAAATTATAAAGGTTATGGTAAAGCAATATATCAGAGGACTAATTCTGGTCATGAGGTGGTCTATGCCCATTTGGAATCATTTACCCCGGTGATGGAAAAGGTGTGGAGACTCCAACAGGCAAAACGTCGCAGTTATATTGTAGACACACAGTTCTCATCAAAAGAATTCCAAGTCAATAAGGGAGACCTCATTGGTTTTTCAGGGAATACTGGGAACTCTTTTGCTCCGCATATACATTTTGAATATCGAGATAGTAAAAGTGTCCCTTTAAATCCGTTAACGATGGCATTTGATCTAGAAGATCAAATGATGCCAGTTGCTAAAGAGTTGGCAGTAATACCACTATCTCAAAACGCAATGATTAATGCTAGTCCTCTCACTCAAACCTTCCCTCTATTTCGGGACAAAAGTGGGATTTACCATTTCCCAGATACAATCAGCGTTTTTGGAGAATTTGGATTTGCGATGAATGTTGTTGATAAACGTGAAGGTACCAACAATATTTATCAATTCCACAGAGCAGAACTAATTGTTGATGGGAATCTAGAGTTTGAGCTCAGTTATGATCGGATTCCGTTTAAGCATGGGAAATTTGCTAAAACTATGATAGAGTATGACCTTAAAAGGAAAAACCTAGGAGAATTTCAAAAATTATATAGATTACCTGAACACAAGAAAATGTCAATTCATTCATTAGATAATACAGGAATATTAGGCCTAGCCCCAGGAGTGCATTCTGTTGAAATACGAATATTTGACGCACAAGAGAATAAAACAATTGTTAAAGGAACGGTTGCTGCAACATTCCCAATGACTCTTGAAGCAAATGAGATCTTTAGAGATGGGAAAGTTGTTATACTGGCTTTATCTCCAAAAAAAGGTGGACTTGCAATACGAGATGCTGTGGTATATAGTTTTACAAAATATGGATTTGCAGATAAAAAGGTTGAAATCATACACTCAGAGCAAGTAAAAAAGGATCTGCACATAACACTACCATTAAGATCCACTAAAAGAAGAATTCTACAGATAATTGGTATCAATCAATTAGGGGGAATGGTAGACCCATACCATTGGACAAGTATGAAACCAGAAATTAGCGTGGTAGATGTTCGGCCAGATCTGAAAATATCAAACACTCAGAGAGGATTATTCTTCCAGGTTGAGTTAGATCACTTTGTCCCTGCTAAAGCAACTATGAGACTTGCAAATGACAATACTTTTATGTCTTATCCAATGAACCAAATTAATCCTAATACCTTTCTGACAGAAAAGTTGTCCCATAATATTGTAAATAACATGATATATGTTGATATAGAATTACAGGACAAAGATCTTTCTAGAGAAACGCGTTTCAATTATTTACTTGAAGCCGTGGAACCGGGACAAGAAAGTTTTGCTTTATCAAATGATAGATATTGTTCCATGAAAACCTTACCCGGAACCTTTTTCCAAAATAGTGTCATATGGATTGAGAAGGTTGACAACCATGCCAAGATAAAAGACGGATTCCACATGTCCCCCGTATACCAACTTCAGCCATTTGATCTTGCTTTAAAAGGTGCGTTTCAAGTTGGCATTCGATATGCACGTGAATTGGTAGAACACTCTAATCTTGGAATCTATTATTATGATCCTAAACCTGAAAAGTGGACTTATATTGAAACAACAAATAATAAAAGAAAGCAAATATTGACAGCTGAACTTGATAGAATGGATGCGGTTACCATAATTCAAGACCTTGACCCTCCTGTAATTAAAAGCACATATCCTGGAAACGGCGGGCAATATCATATCGGAGATGTAACCAAAATTGTGATCAGAATAGATGATCTTATTTCAGGCATTGCTCCAAATGAAGAATCATTTAGTTTAAAATTTAATGATGATCT
>CEQY01396312.1_pt1 | contig 10951 bp, 10 predicted proteins | sample 361391 | NCBI WGS metagenome assembly CEQY01 (sample SAMEA2621075, study PRJEB7988) | marine metagenome | isolation source: saline water (ENVO:00002010), including
AGACAGGCTTCATAGAGCATACCGTGGCTAGATAGAATTTTACCGATATTTTGATAAGGTGAGCCTGATTCATAGCCTTTATAAAGGGATTTAAAGTCGAGGGCCTCTTCTTTAATCATTGAGACCTACTGTTTCAAAAATTTTGTCTATTGATTTCATTTGAGCCGCAAAAGAACCATCTATGATGGTGTTTTCGCTCTCAAGGATAATTCCATTTTCACTTTGTTCATGATCTATTTCGAGCCTTAAATTAGTGAGTTTCCCTAAAGTCCTTTCCACTATTTTCACCACTTCCGGCATATGTCCAAAAGACGCTTCGTTTACTCTCACCACTAAATTTGATTTGGTATTTATTTCATGAATAAGTTTTTCTAAAAGTCTAACGAGATAGTATTTCTCATCAACCTCTTTTAAGATGACCCATTTTGATAGATTTTTAACCATTTGATAGGCTTCTTCTCTACTTTTATCATAAATCGCTTGTTTACTTGCATTCAGCTCAGCAAGGCTCACACCAAACTCTTCAATCTGTTGAGCTAAATTTTCACTGGCTTCTGCATATGCTTTCTCAACACCTTCACTATGTCCGGCATTATAACCTTCTTCATAAGCGGCTTGTTTTACTTCTTCAAATCTTTTTTGAACTTCCGCTTGAATTCGAGCTTCAAGGTCACGCTCTTCTTGTTCCTTAAGCCCGCGGTACTCTCTGACCTTAGGAAGAAAATTAAATCCTGTTTCTTCTGCAGCTTCACGCTCAGAACGAATTGTTTCTTGGCTAATATTCTGGGTAAAATGAGCTGCGGCATCCAATTCTTGAAACTCGAATGTACTAATTCCCTCACTTGCCCCCTCTTCTCTTGGAACCAAGGAGTTAAATTTAAATTCTCGTACATTAAAATTTTGAGTTTTCTTACCTGCCATAATTTACCTTTTCTAGACGAAAGAATCTCCTTCACCACCACGGCTAATAACCGCTTTACCTTTACTCTCAAGGTCTTTAACCATTTGAACAATTTCTGACTGAGCTTTTTCAACATCAGACAGTTTCGTAGGTCCAAGCGCCTCCAAATCTTCTTGGAGCAGTGTGGCCGCTCTATTCGACATATTCTTAAAGAGTTTCTCTTTGATCTCTTCTGTCGCAGTTTTAAGTGCAATAGTAAGCTTTTGGTTATCCACCACTTTGAGGAGTTCTTGGATCCCTTTCTCATCAACAAGTGTGATATCTTCAAAGACAAACATGAGTTTTCTAATTTCTTCAGCAAGTTCAGGGTCTTTTTCTTCCACTCTTGCCATAACATTTTTCTCTGAATTTTTATCCATTTGATTGAGCATATCTGCAATGGGCTCAACCCCACCGAGTTGTTGCGTATCGATAGACCCAAGTGTAGAAAGTTCTGTTTTAAGCACATCATCAAGTTGAGCTATCAATTCAGGGGAAACAAAATCTAAGTTCGCTACTCTAAGAACAACTTCAGCCTGAAGTCCCTCTGGTAATTTCTTAAGAACATCAACCTTTCTCTCAGTTGATAAGTGAGCAATAATTAGTGCAATTGTCTGTGGGTGCTCATTGATTAGGAAGTTGGCAAGAGTTCTGGTGTCCACTAACTCAAGAGACTCAAGAGTATTAGAATTACCGACTTCAACAACCTGGCCTAAGAGTTGTCTCGCTCTGTCTTCACCTAATGTTCCTAAAATAAAATCTCTTCCTTTATTTTCCGAGAAGAGAAGATCACTATCTTCATTAAGCGCGGAATAGAACTCTTCAAGAACTCGCTTCACCATCCAGATAGGTGATTTTGTCAAAGCTGCCATTTGGTTAATCAACCTTTTGACATCATTATCCTTCATATGCTTAAAGATAAGTTTTGCTGGAGTGGGCCCAAGCGAGCTCAACAAGATAGCTGACTTATCTAACCCGGAGAGCAGGGCATATTCAACATCGGGATCAAGAGTTTTCGGATCGGCCATGATCTAATTCCTTTATGCTATTTCCTTATTTGCTTCTTGGTGATGAATCATCTCGTGTACAACTTGAGCAGCTTTCGATGGGTTCGCTTCTACCAAATTGATGATTCTCTCCCTAATCATACTTCCTTCAATTTTCTCTGGGTTCATTTTATCTTCTATGGTGGGAAGAGCGTCTTCTAGTCCAGGAAGCTTTTGATTAGCTTGTATTTTTTCTAATTCTTCAATCGTTTTAGGTAAGAAGTCTTCAATTGACTCCACTGTATTCTCAGTTACCCACTGAATAAACGGTCTTACCACCACAAAGAAAAGGAGTGAAATCAAAATACCTATCATCAAATACTTGGTTAAGTTCTTAATGATTTCTCTGTTTTCTCTTTGTCTAAGAATGGCTTCTGCTTCAGATAAGTCTTCTTTAGCAAATTCCATATTTTTAATAACGAGTTGATCTCCTCGCTCTAAACTAATTCCTACTGCACTCGCAACGATAGATTGAAAGCTAGCGATCTCTGCATCAGACCAAGGCTCATACTTTGTCATTGGAAGATCATTTTCACCTAATACAGGTTCACCATCTTCATTTAAGATCGGCACTCTCTTTCCATCCACCATAACTGCAACAGAAATTTTTCTTATATCCGCAGTCGGCTTTTTCGAGTTCGTCACGGTTTTTGGAACTTGATAATTTCGAGTGGTTAAATCTTTATTCACATCATTTCTTGTTTCTGGAATTCCAGGCTGTGGTTTTTCTCCCGGCAGATTACTTCTTGCCCCAGGAATCCCCTGAGGAGAAGGTCTTCTCCCTTGAGCAGAGTGCTTATTGCTTACCTCTGATAAGACAGCTGTGTTTTCTCCATCGTAAGATGTTTTCGTTTGGTAAGATTCTGTAAAATCCATCTTCACATTAACTTTCGCAATGATTTTACCTTCCCCCACAACTCTTTTTAATATTTCTTCAATTTGTCTTTCATATTGGCGATTCACTTTAGACTCAAGTGCAAGTCTGTTGGCCGTATGCTGGGCCATGGCATCACCAATATTCTCAGTGAGCTTCTCACCTTTTGAATCGATAATCACAACATCTTGCGGACGCATTCCGTCCACCCCATTGGAAACTAAATGTTGGATACCTTTTATCTCCGCTTTGGTAAGAGTCAATCCTCTTTCCACATCAAGGACGATAGAAGCACTTGGTGGTTTCTTCTCACTGACAAAAGGAGAAGATTCGGGAATCGAGAGGTGAACTCTTGCGCGCTTAACCCCTCTGATATGTTTAATCGTCTTCATTAACTCTCCCTCGAGAGCTCTTTGACGATTAATTTTTTGTACAAAACTTGTGGTTCCAAAGGCTTGTTTATCAAAAACCTCGTATCCAACAGTAGAGTTAAAGTTTACTCCCTTTTTAGCTACTTCAAGTCGCCAAGTCTCAACTTGATCTTCGGGAACATATAAACTCTTTCCATCATCACCTACTTGATAAGGAATTCTTCCTCCCTCTAGTAATTGACTGATGGTGTGGAGATCTTCCTTAGCTAGTTCAGAATAGAGTAACTTATATTGAGTTTTTGAAGCCCAAATAATAAGTATGACCACCGAGAGAACAATAACACTCCCAATGGAGAGCAAACTGATTTTACGTCTACCATCCAGAGAGTTAAAGAAATCTCTAAAATTTTGTGTTATTTGGTTTAAAAATTCTTGCAACTGAATCCTCCTGATTCAATAAAGTTAAAGTTCATCCTAAACTAAACTTGCATCTTCATTATTTCTCTATAAGCATCAATCACTTTGTTACGGACTTGGTTCATTTGTTTCAAAGCAATATCTGCTCTTTCTACAGCAAGTAAAGTTTCATGTAAGTTTTGAGAATCTCCACTTGCAAGTCTTTGCATCGCTGTATTTGCATCTTGTTGTAGACCGTTCACCTTAGAAATGGATTCAGCTAGAAAATCACCAAAAGACTTACTCTCCCCAGCTTCTCCCATGCCAGGCATTTCTGCATTACGGAAATCAAATTGCTTTCCAATTTCAACAGATTTTGCCCAGTTATCTACATTGTAGTTTTTAAAGGTATTTTGTATTTGGCTAAAATTTTGAATGGCCATAGTTTACTCCTACCTTCCAATCTCTAAGGCCTTCACGGCCATACTTTTTGTTGTATTCAATGTCGTCATATTAGCTTCGTATGCTCTCTGTGCCTGAATGAGATCTGCCATCTCTTTCATCACATTCACGTTGGGCATGGCTACATAACCTTGCTCGTTTGCATCAGGGTGAGTTGGGTCATATTTTAAGATCGGTGGATCGTTGGTAGCCACCACTTCTGTAGCATGCACCGTTTGTGCCTGAGCATCGATTTCTCCCTCTAAAATGTCAGAGAAGTTATCCCTAGCTGGTTCACTTCCAAAAACAACTTCTTTACGACGATAGGGTCCTCCTTCGGCTGTTCTTGTTGTTTGAGCGTTAGCTATATTCGAGTTGATGGCTTCAGTGCGCTTTAAATTCGCCTTAAGTCCACTCGAGCTAATTCTCATGCTTTTTAGTAAATCCATCTATTCTCTCCTTACCTTTCAGAGTTGACGACGTACTTCATCAGTCCAAGTTTTTTATTCATGAGTTGAACAATGGCATCGTACATAATTTTGTTCTCTGCTTGCCTTGCCATCTCATCTTGAACATCAACAGTATTTCCAGTTTCGTCAACGACTCCATTCGTACTCTCTCTTACACTTGGCTCTAAATTATTAAAGCCACCGCTTCCTACATTAAAATGTCTCTGGTCACCCATTTTCATGGTGAGTTCTCCATCGACATCGAGGGCACGGGCAAGTGCTTCTTCAAAATCAAGTCGTTTAGCCTTATACCCAGGAACTTCAGAGTTAGCGATATTCGAAGAGATGACTTCTTGTCGCATCTCTCTAAATTTTGCTGCTGCAGCCAGTGCCTGTAAGGTTTTGTCGTTCACGTCCATGGTTCTATCTTAGGTTAACAAAATAATTGTTACCTTCTCCTCTATATTCGTTGATTTTATTTCTTAGGGTTCTTATTGAAACTCCAAGAATTTTTGCTGCCTGAGTTCTATTTTCAGAAGTATGAATAAGAGCTTTCTTAATAAGCAGTCTTTCTGCTTCCTTAAGTGACATAAGTCTCATTCCATCTTCATCGATATCATTGGCAACAGTTTCAGCTTTCTTCTCTCCAATCTCAATTGCGTTTAGATCAATCTTTCCATCTTGGGAATTGGCCACTGAACTCTCAATCACTGACTTCAATTCCGCAACATTATGTGCCCAATAGAAAGTTGAGATTTTTGTTCTCGCCTCTTCTGTGAACTCAACAGCTTGTTGCTCATTCGCTGCTGCATATTCATTAGCAAAATGATTAGCTAAAACTTCAATATCTGCACCTCTTTCTCTTAAAGGGATAAGCGTGATTTGTGATCCAGAAAAGTAAGTGTAAAGTGCTCTATAAAATCTTCCAGCTCCTACATACTTAGATAAATTTTTACTGGTTGTCGCCATGATTCTGACATCAAGATCATAGTCTGAGAGCTCTTGAAGAATTTGGTAGAGTCTTTTTTGGAATTTTTCATCTAAGGCGTGAATATTAGAAAGAATAACAGAACCTCTGTTCGCTTTTTCTAAAACACCTTTATTAAATTTTCCTTCAGCATCTCTAAACCCGAGAATTTCATTTTCTACTTTGGTTGCGTCTTGAGAGCAGTCTACAGTTAAAATAGTGTGCTCTGCTCTTGCTGATTTTGCGTGGACTAACTGACAAATTGATTTTTTTCCTGAACCAGATTCCCCAACGACGAGTACTGGTGCTTTTGTGACCGCGACATTATTCGCGAAATCGATGGCTTTGATAAACTTTGGGTGATTTCCTATCAACCTTACTTCTGATGCAAACATTAGACCTCCTGTCTGTTGTTATTGTATTTCTATAATGTATTATTTTCTAAAACTAGCGAAGATAACTCCGTTCTTGCTAATCCTTTTATATACTCTGGTACACCTTCTTTACCAATTAATTCATTTAATATTTTCTTACCTTGTTCTACTTGGTTTGATTTTATTTGTGCTAACCCGTTCAGATAATTCACACGATGTGTGTAACTTGATTCTTTATGATCCGCTAAAAATTCTCCTGCTTTAGTTGCCAGCAAGCTGTAGTTAACAGTGCTTTCAGCAAAGAGAGACTCAATATAAAGATATTCAGCCCTCGTGATATAAGGAGTGATCTTTTTTGTTTTTTGTCTGCGTAAATCGTTTATGAGAGCTGAAGCATTTTTTCTAAAGCGCTTGCCTGGTCCAACTTCAAATAAAGATTCTAAATAAGCTTCAATCATCATTAAGTTTTGTTCGGGTGTAAGAACGTTATTGATATTAGGAGTCACCAAAAGCTTTTCAAAGCTGGCAACAGAATTATTGTAAGCTTTAAGTTTATTGGAAACAAGACCATTGTAAAAATTATAATTAATGTTCTTATTGCCCTTATGCGCTTCTAGGTGCTTATTGAGCCCTTTGAAATCCCTTTGTTTAAGCAGGTTATTCAGCTCTAATTCAACCAGGTAATTGGCCACTGTAATTTTCTTATGAGGAGCAACCCAAAGAGGAAATGCTCTGGCTTTGTCTTCTTTTATATCTTTAAGATAATCAAGAGAGCGCTCGTAAGACTTAAACAAGCCTAATTTTAAAAAGCTATCAGCTACGATAAAATTCATATAAGGGTTTCTAGCGACTTTATTTTCATATTTATTTTTATAAAGCTCCCATACTTTGACTGCTTTAGCATAGTCAGAAGCTAAGTAAGCATTCTGAATCATGCCGAGGATAATTTCAGCCCCATCAGCTTCAAAGGTTCTTTTCTCAATCATTCTCACTGTGTCTAGTGGTAAACTAACTAAGTAAGTCAGGGCTTCCTCATATTGCTCTTGCACTATCATTGAGCGCATTCTTACGAGCCAAAGAAGTTTTTTATGTTCTGCTGTCATGGCTTTCTTTTCCGCTTTATCAGGAGTTATAAAAGCCTGCACTTCTTTATCTTCATCAGTGAGTTGTAGTTTTCGACATAATCTCATTCCCACATAACGAAGCTTAGCTTCAAATCTTATATTTAAAGCTGATGTTTTATTAATTGATTCCTGATAAAGCTTTAAGACTTGGTCATGAGCTTTACCATTAAGATCATAGCTTAATGCCATTCTCAAACGAGCGTTACCACTCTCTGTCATATATGAGTATTGAGCTGTAAACTCATCAAAGAGCTTCACTGCTTTTTCATATTGAGCTTGTCTAAAATACGCTTCCGCTGTGTTATAAAGAACTGCTGGATGTATAGGCTTGGTCATACCCGCTTGATTCGCCGTGAAATCAGCTATCACTTGCTTGGTGTCATCATTAAATAAATTGATATAAGACTTATAGGCGAGACCTTCTTGCTTAGGTAGAATTCTCATCACCGCTTTATTCTTAAGAAACTCTTCTACTTTTTCCATTTGCTTGAGTTCCGTTAAGCTTTTCAAAATAACGCGAGAGCTATAAACCAACATATCATCATCTGCAGCATCACTGGCTTTGATATAAAGGTTCTTAGCGTAATTGAGTCCATTCACATGATCATTTTCATTGCGTGAGTACTGAATAAGATAACGAAGCACAGCTTGAGCGAGTTCGTAATCCTGAGTTCGATCCACAATATTGGCCATCATACTGCGGGCAGAGGCCATAATTCCCTTTTTAGAATATTCTTCCATGGGAACTGTTTCACCCTCAGCATTAACTTTTGTTGAAAAAGTTGGCTTAATTTTTTGATTGATCGCATTTTTAATCATTGAAACCGCACGCATAAAATCATTGAGGTCTCTGTATTTTTCACGTCCGTAGCGTTCTTCAAAGAGATTAATCGATCTTGTCATCAATCCCCATTTTTGCTTTCTATAGAGATTAATGGTGAGTTGCATATGTGACTCTATTTTATCTGCTAAAAACTCACGGTCTTTAAGGGTATAGAAAAAATCCGGAGCTTTTACAGTTAAATCAACATCTTGCTCTAACACAGGAATAAGAGGTTGGTAGTCCCAAACAAAAGCCGCTCCATAACGAAAGTCGCGATATTTCTCTTTGCTTCTCTTCTGCTTAATTTGATCAGGATCGATGATATTAAACCCGGCCATATTAGCTTTAGTAAGTGCTTTTTCAACTTTAACCGGTTTCTTCTTCACGACCTTCTTTTTAACTTTTTTCGCTGGTGTGTTTTTGGCCACCTTGAGTACTTTTGGCTGACTGGCTATCGCTGATTTTTTAGTCGCAATCACATCTTGATTGATCCAAAAATCTAAAATGTATTGACCTTGATCTGGTTTATAAAAAGAAAATAATTCAATTGAATCATCCTTTAAATCTATTTCCATTTCAAAAACATCACCTGGATTTTCTGCGCGCTTAAATTTGAAATCTTTATGATAGGACTTGTCTTTATCGATCTGAACGACGTTTGCAGCAAACTCTTCAAAGAACTCAGGATCAAGACTTGAAAATAAAACCTTGGTTCCGCTCTTTCTAATTTGCACTTGTTCTTTTTTAACTTTAAGTTTCCAACGCACATGAGTTTTTAACTTCTCTTGTGATAATACGTCGGCAAAAATGTTGGGAGAACATAAGATTATGCAGAGTGTGAATGTCAAAAAAATGAATGATTTTTTCAACGTTTAAAACTTCCTGTTAAATTTTTAAAGACCAAACATCCTATTTAGCCCAACTATACTTATTGTACATTATTTCTGGCCCGAAAAAAGGAAAATTTTACTTCGAGGCAAATTTTTCGGAGTCAAAAGCTTAACACTAAATTTAATCTGTTGAAATCACGAACAATGCTTGAGTAAAACTCACAGACTTTACTCAGCAGTAGTGCTCAGACCAGAGCTTCCACCAAATCCACCACCTGAACTCGGCTTATCTGATAAACCTCGCTCTTGATCGTTGATAGCTTTCTTTCGACGATATCTCACGATACAGGAATCAATTCTCACCGCCCGCTCACATAAGCTAGCCAGTTCTTCTTGAAAATCTTCAGTGGTTAAAAGAAAGATAGAATAAAACCAACTCGCGGCCCATGTCTTCCAGCTATCTCTAATTTCTTGGCAACTATTAATATTTCGTGCCCGCTGGCGAGCTGAAGAACTTGAGTTGCGAAAAAGAGAGCGGGTGAACTGTTGAAACTCGTTAATATGTTCAGAATAATCCATCTGGTTAAAAGGCTCATTCAAAGAACTACAAACACTCTGAGCACGATCAATTTTACTTCTTAATTCCATAAGTTTGGTTCGCATTTGAGAAGCCTTATAGATCCCAGCTGCAGTAATACTAAAAGCAATAAAGCCTAAAGCAAGGGGTCCTAGGGCATGAGCATCAGAAATGAGAAAATCGAGTGCATTAAATGAACTTACTTTAGCGAAGGGTTGCTCAAGTTGCATAAATATTTTATGGAGCTCAGCTAGGCCCATCCCTTCTTTTAATTTTATTATTTGCTCATTAATTTTAAAACTCTGAGTCTTTAAATTAACTTGCGAAATCTTCATCTGGTGACTCGCAAAGTGAATATCAATTGTTTTCTTGTGAGGTCCGTACTTTGCAGATAGGTGTTGCCATTTACCCAACTCTTTTATTTTTAAAGCTAAAAAGCGTTGATCTTCTTGAGTTGAAAACTGTTCTTGAATAATCTGAATAGCTTGGTCTTGATCACTCCCCAGATCTCTAACTAAATCAATATCTTTAGCATCTACCATTATATTATAAAGTCGATGCTCAAAGACTGATTCACTGGCCTGTGCCACAGGGGACAAAATAAGGCTTAAACAAATATAAGATATAAGGATACGTTTCATATCCTTATATTCGGAAGTTTTACTTAAATACTTGAGTGATTATCTTCTACGGATAGTCAGTACAGAAGCTTCAAGTACTGTTAATCCAGTGGTTTCACTAGCACCACCGACACCACAAAAGCCTTCCATCGGATTTGCAAAGGCAGCTATTTCTCCACCTACGATAGCCCCAAGCCCTAAGCGAAAGCCAAAATAACGACCTTCAGGATTAGTTTGTCCGGGACATTTGATATTGATCTTTGCTTTTCCATCCATACTTCTAATAGAGACAGCAATCCCTTCTAGGGTGACATCGTAGGAATGACCTCCACCCTTGCACCACATTTCAGTGTAAGCATAACCAGCAGAGAGACCATCGATATGATCGCATCGCAAATTGACCGCCATTGAATTAAAAGACATAAGTCCAAGCGCTAATAAGATTAAATATTTCATACAAACTCCTTATTACTACTTAGACTGACATAAGATAAAAAAATAAGCTGAAAAAAGACTGGAAATTGAAAGGAATTCAAAACTGTCTAAAAATTAGTCAATCATGCTCTCATATTGACATAAATCTTTGTCAGTATTTTCCCTATCTCCCTCATATATTCAATATTTTGGTGTTAAGCTAGATTAATCTTATCATAATAAAATGTTCCAAATCTCTGTATTAATTATGAGCTTTTATTTTGCATTTATTTCGTGCAATAGAACTGTTGAGGCTCCAGTCTCATCTGTTACCGATGAAAATAATATAGAGTTATCAAATAGTCCAAACTGTCAGTATGAACACTTATCTGTCAGCATGAGATCCCCTACCACCATAAACCAAACCGTTGACCTCATAAATGAACTTCCCAAACCACTTACTCTTCCCTGCTTTATCAAATCTTTAGCGAGGCCATTAAAAGTTAATTTAACTCTCTCACGTTTAAGTGCACAACCGGCTGTTGGGAATGATTCACCTCGGGTTTTCATATTCAATGATAATCTTATTTTGGCGATCACAACTTCTGGTGAAGCCTCAAATCTTTTGGAACTCAGCCAAATGTATACAGATAGAAATTCACTTAAATCAGAATTAAAATTTCCCATTCTTCATAATATAAATTA
>CEQY01201268.1_pt1 | contig 10927 bp, 13 predicted proteins | sample 361391 | NCBI WGS metagenome assembly CEQY01 (sample SAMEA2621075, study PRJEB7988) | marine metagenome | isolation source: saline water (ENVO:00002010), including
GATCACGAAGGCCATGATGATGAAGAACATGAAGATGATAAAGATCATGAAAATAAGGACGATAAAACTGTTACAGAAGAATCAAACGTTTCATATGAAGTTTATCTATCATCTATTGATAACATAATTGACCCATCTAATCTTTCATGGCCAAGATCAGTAATTATCAATGATAATGAAATAGTAATCTCTGAAAAACCTGAAAGATTAGCTACAATTTCATTAGGACATGACGAAATTTTATTTGGAATAACCGACAGCACACAAATTGTTGCTACTACTTCTTTTGCTCAAGAAGAGGGTAGTAACATTCAGTCAAAATCAGAAGGCTTGCCTACAATATCCTCTGATCCTGAAACGATTATCGCTCAAGATCCAGATATTATTTTTGCAGATCCTTATGCCTCAGCTGAATTAATTGACGCATTGGAAGATTTTGGAATTACTGTTATTCAAACACAATTAAACAATAGTATTGAAGGAAGAAAAAATGATGTTTGGCTAATGAGTTACATAACTGGAAATTTAGAGAATGCTAAATCATTAGTAGATAAAATTGACAACAATATTAGTTCCTTAAATTATCTTGTAAATAATCAACAAGATCCAAAGATGAAAGTTATTACATTATCCTGGTGGGATGCTTATTGGACTGCTGGTTCTGGATCTACAGAAGATTCTATTATGCAACTAGCAGGTGCAATTAATCTTTCAGCTGAAAATAATGTTGAATCAAATTCTACTATTGATAAAGAACTTTTGATTTCAATGGATCCTGAAATTATTCTGATTACCCAATCTGTTCAGTGGGGAGGTAAGGATTTTTATGATGATCTACTTGCAGATGACTCATTAAGTTCTATTCAAGCAATAAAGAATAATAAAGTCTATATGGTTAATCCTAATTGGTGGGGTACATTATCATATTGGAATATTAAGGGATCAGAACAACTGGCAAAAATTTTATACAATGTTGATGAAGTTAAAGGATTTGGAGATTTTTAATGAGTATTAAACTCGATAAGCTAAACTTTTTTTATCAAGATAAAAAGATATTAAATGATTTGTCTTTTTTCTCGGATTCTAAAATATTAGGCTTGTTAGGTCCCAACGGATCAGGAAAGACAACATTAGTTAAATTAATCTCCGGATTACTTAAGTATAAATCCGGAGAAATTTATATTAGTGGCTTAAATATCAAGACCTTAAATCAAAATGAATTAGCTAAAATTTTTGCATTTGTTTCTCAAGATTATGAACCAACATATGGATTTAATGTGCAAGAAATTATAGAAATGGGTAGATATCCATACTTAGGAAGGTTAGGTTTTATAAATAAAAATGATAAAACTATCATGAATGAAGTTATAGAATTACTAAGTCTTAAGGATTTGCTAAAAATAAATGTTGATGATTTATCATCAGGAGAAAAACAAAAAGTAAGATTCGCAAGAGCATTAGTTCAACAGCCTAAGTACTTAATTTTAGACGAACCTACTTCAAATTTAGATTTATCTAACAAAATACTTGTTATTGATGTTTTGAGAAAAATATCTTCTTTTGGAACTAAGATTGTATTAACTTCTCATGATTTAAGTTTCATAAAAGAATCATCTGATGAATGCATACTTATAAGAAATGGTTCTATATTGACCTTTGGTGAAACAAAGAAATTAATTAACAAGGATAATATTGAAAAACTTTATAATTTGAGTCAAATGCCAGAATGGGCATATTAATCTCGTTTAGTATTTTTTTTAAATTTTTGTATAATATTGAAAAAGTAAAGGATAACAATGGCACGACTTACAAATGAACAATTGTCACACTTTGAAGAATTTGGATTCCTAAAGGTTGAGAACATTATAGATCCAGAAAAAATCATTGATCCTATCGTAGATGAATACCATAGTGTGCTATCTAACCTAGCAAATGAACTCTTTAAAGAAGGTAAAATAACCTCAAAATATGAAGATTTGCCTTTTGGTGAAAGAGTAACTAAAATTTATGCTGAATCTGGAGAAGTGCATAACCAATATTTTGATTTTTCTCTTCCTCAAAGTGGAATTAAATCTGACACCCCTTTCTGGGCTGGACCAGCCGTCTTTAATGCACTTAGATGCGAATCTCTATTAGATGCCGTTGAAACGATTATTGGAGATGAGATTTTTTCAAATCCAATTCAACATGTGAGAATTAAAGTTCCTGAATCTGAGGCCCCTAGAGATGAAAATGGTCAAGTTAAATTTGGAGCTACTCCTTGGCATCAAGATGCAGGTGTTGCAACTAAAGAAGTTGATAATACTAATATGCTAACTGTTTGGTTTCCTTTGATGGATGCATCTGAAGAAAATGGTTGTTTACAAGTTGTTCCAGGGAGTCATGTAGGAAAAGTGCTAACACATTGCCCTGGCTTTAATCCTAAAACAGGGAAATTAGTTCAAGGATTAGCAGCTGGAGGTTTACAAATTCCTACAACTCTTTTTGAATCAGATGAAGCAATGGCAGTACCTATGAAAAAAGGAGATGCTCTTTTCCTAACTAAAAAAACTGTTCACTCTGCATTACCTAATATTAGTGACAAAATAAGATGGAGTTTTGATTTAAGATATCAACCAATAGGAGAACCAACCGGAAGAGATATTTTCCCTGGATTTGTTGCTAGAAGTAAAAAGAATCCTGAAGATGTTCTTTATGACCCTCAAATTTGGCATGATATGTGGCAAGATGCAAGAGATAATTTAGCTAAAGAAGAGCAATTTGCATTCAACAGATGGGATGGAGATGATCCTGCATGTGCTTAAACCAGAAATGGATTAATAATTGAACGATTATAAAACTCATGATTATGAAGGTTTGATTGCTGAAACCATAAGTATGAAGTCATCAAATGGAGATGAAATTAATGCTTATCTTGCAAAACCACTAACTGAAGGTAATTTTCCTATAGTGGTTCTTATTCATCATCTTCCTGGTTGGGATGAATTATACAAAGAATTTACTCGTAAATTTGCACATCATGGATATATAGCAATTTGTCCTGATTTATATCATAGAGAAGGGAATGGGTCACCTGATGATGTTGCTGCTGAAGTAAGATCAAATGGAGGTGTTTCAGATAAACAAGTTATTGAAGACATTCTTGGAGCTTCTGACTATGCCAAAAATCTTTCTAATAGCAATGGTAAAGTTGGTCTTTTTGGAACTTGTTCTGGAGGAAGACATGGGTTCTTGATTGGATGCTCTACTGATAATTTTGATGCAATAGTAGAGTGTTGGGGAGGGAATGTTGTTATGGATGATGCTTCAATTACTGAAAAACAACCAATTTCTCCACATACATTAACTGAATCTTTATCTTCTCCTTTATTAGGATTATTTGGAAATGATGACGTTTCTCCCACTCCTGAACAAGTAGACGAGCATGAAAACTTATTAAAAGAAAATGACAAAGATTATGTATTTCATAGATATGATGGAGCAGGGCACGGGTTTATGTATTACCAAACTCCTTTATATAGACAGCAACAATCTCTAGATGCATGGGAAAAAGTATTTAACTTTTTTCATGAAAAATTAAGGAGCTAAAATGTGTACAATGATTTCAGAAAAGGCAGATGTAAAAGGTTCTGGGAAAAAAACTACTAACTGGATTCCACTGGATTCCTGTGATATTTACTATGATCATTCAACTTATGTTGATTGTGAACACTCAATTACACTTAGCTTTAAAAATGAAATGAATCCAATTGATTCACGAATAACAGTAGAAATAACTCCAGAATCAGCAAAAGATATAATAAATAAAATCAATGCTGCCTTAGAAAAAGGAAATCATATTTCTTAAATATTAGGCAAGAGCTTATGAAACTCTGTATTGTTTTGATAATCGATTGCTATGTCTAGAACTTTTTTATCATCCATAATTTTTCCTGATAGCATTAATCCTATAGGCATATTTTCACTATTTAGCCCTGCGGGAACTGAAATCGAAGGTTGCCCTGTAAGATTAAATACTCCCGTAAATTTACCCATTGAATTAGCTTCTATGGTGTTAGGACTTTCAGAATTTTTTATTAATGGTGTTCTAACAGGAACTGTAGGTGTAAGCAATATATCGTAATCATTCATTACATTTGTCATTTGGTAATTGAATTTAGACATATTCCTAGATGCAGCTAGATATTCTTCAGATGAAACACCTAATCCCCCAAGCATTCTGTTTTTTACTGTTTTTGAATATTTTTCCGATTGATGTAAATATTTCTCATGTATAGATAATGCTTCTGGCAAAAGTACACCTACGTTTATTTTCCTCCCATCTTCAACAAATGGAATTTGTATTTCATCAACTTGATAACCAAGATTGCTAAACTTATCAGCTGCTGCAATAATAGAATTTTTTATTTCTAAATCAATATCTTCAAAAAAATAATTTGTTGGAACAGCAATTCTGATATTTTCTCTTTTAAATTTTTGTTCTTCAAAAAAATTATTTGAAATTTTATAAGAATATTTATCATTTATATCAAAGCCACTTATTATCTTCATTACTTCAAGGCAATCTTCTGCAGATCTAGCCATTGGCCCTACATGGTCCATAGACCAGCTTAAATCTAATACTCCTCTTCGCGATACAACACCATATGACGGCTTGAATCCAGTGATTCCACATAATGATGCTGGCATTCTTATGGACCCACCTGTATCAGTTCCTATAGCGACTGTACACATTCCTGCACTAACGGCAACAGCAGATCCAGAACTTGAACCTCCTGGTACACTTTCAATATTCCACGGGTTTCTACATGTGGGAGTATTTGAGTTTATTCCTAATGTTCCAAAAGCAAACTCAACTAAATTTGTTTTACCTAAAATGATAGAGTTGTTTTTTTTAAAATCCTTTGTAATTTTAGAATCTTTCTTAGCAATATTTTTTGAAAGAATCATAGATCCAGCTGATGTGACTTTATCTTTCACATCGACCAAATCTTTTAAACCTATGAATACTCCTGCTAATTTTGATGAATTATTATCAATGATATTTTCAGCATTTTTTACATCTAAAATTGATTCATCATCAAATATTTCTAAATAAGCATTATAAGTACTATTGATTTTATTAATTCTCTTTATAAACGAATCTCTAGCTTCCATAACTGAGATCTCTTTATCAAGGTAAAGTTTATTTAGTTCATTAATACTTTTGTAAAAAATTTCATTATTCATTTACGTCAAATATCCTTTGTCTTGGTTCAAATTCGCTGAAATCTTCATTTAAGAGATTTGAATAACTTTCTCTAAAATTCCTATAACTTAAATAGGATTGTTCAAAATCTTCATCTGAAAGTTTAATATTTTTATCTTCTAATAATTTTTTAAAGTATTCTTTTGTGGTTAAGTCTTTTTTCATAAACTTTTAATTATTTCTTGTATATTATATTTTTAAAGTTAACTTTTTACTAAAAAATGTCTTCTTATTACAACGATACCCTCGATAAACAAATTAAATCAAGAATTATTGAAAATATAAATGGTCTAGATATTCATTTTTTAGAATCGGGAGATAATAATTCAAAAAAAGGCCTAATAGTTTTGCTTCATGGCTTTCCAGAGTTGAGTTATAGTTGGAGAAAAATTATTACTACTTTAAGTAATAATGGATTTCACGTTATAGCTCCTGATCAAAGAGGTTTTGGAAGAACAGTTGGAGCAGATTTTTCATATGATGCAGATCTAAAGTTATATAATCATGATAATCTTTCGCGTGATGTTTTTTGTTTAGTTAAGCAATTAGGTTATAACAAAGTTAAATGTATTGTAGGACATGATTCAGGCTCTGCTGTTGCTGGATTTTCAGCTTTATCTAATCCATCATTTTTTGAAAACTTAATTATGATGAGTGCTCCTTACTCAGGAATATCTGACTTTTCAAAAACAAAAAAAGATACATATATTCCTTCAACAGATTTAATTGACATCGAATTAGCATTGCTATCTCATCCCAAAAAGCATTATCAATCCTATTATAGACAACCCAATGCCAACGATGAGATTATGAATTGCAAAGGAGGATTAACGTCTTTTTTCAGAGGTTATTATCATTACAAAAGTGCTGATTGGAAAAAAAACAAACCAACAGAACTATCCCAATGGTCTGCGGCGGAACTTTCTAAAATGCCAACTTATTACATTATGAATAAAAATGAAACAATGTCTGATACAGTTCTTAATAACATGCCATCTAATGAAGAAATTAAAAATTGTCATTGGCTTACTCAAGAAGAAATTTTAATTTATTCGAAAGAATATAATAGAACTTCTTTTCAAGGTGGTTTAAATTGGTATAGAGCATCTGTTGATTTTGATAATCTAAAGTCATTGTCAGTCAATAATAACTCTAAAATTACTATTCCATCTTTATTTATAGCTGGAGAAAATGATTGGGGTATATTCCAGAAACCTGGTGCAATTGATGAAATGCAAAAAAATAGCACTAATTTCAAAGGAATTCATCTTATAAAAAATGCAGGTCATTGGGTGCAACAAGAAAAGCCTAAAGAAGTTTCACAAAAAATATTAGATTTCTTAAATTGATTAGTTTCTAATATTTTTAAATGGATCTGAATTATTTCTTTTATCCCTTACAATATCAAGAACGGCATTTATTCCATCCGGTGGAGCTCCAAATTTTATAGCTAGGTTTTTATCATTTTCAGATTTTTTATCCTCACCAATTGCTAAATGTGCAACGGCTCTGTTTCCTAATGCATCAGAGCTTTCAGGATTTATTGCTATTGCACGGTTTAGGTTTACGATAGCTTGTTCAAATTCTCCAATAGTTAGATAAGCAGTACCTAAGTTGAATTGTATTTTGAAGTTTTCAGGGTCTTCCCAAGCTGCTTTTTCAAATTCTTTGATTGCTTCATCATGGAATCCAAGTTTTACTTTATTTAGCCCTGATTTAAAATAATCTTCTTTCATGATAATATTTTAGCATTTTCTTGTTTTGAGGATAAATTTATTAAGTTCTATTTCTTATTTACTTTATCTAACAATTCATTCTCAGTTAGAAATAAAATGTTAGATATTTTTTCTAAACTTTTTTCAGGAAATATTCTTCTAAACAATAATTCAGAGTTTATTTTTAGATTTATTAAGTCTTTATTATAGTCACCCAAAAGGGATAATTTCATGATCTTGTAATTATCATTCAATTCTATATATATGTATTCAACTTTATCACTCATAATTTTGAAAAAATTTCTAATGCTTTATTTCTAGAAGATTTTAGATCAACTATTGGTTTTGGATAGTTTTTTCCAAGGGTTATTCCTGCATTTTGTAATTTATCAAAATCTGCTTCCCAAGGATTAAATAAATACTTGATGTCTAAGTTTCGTAATTCAGGAACATATTTTTTTGTATAATTTCCATCAGGATCAAATTTCATCCCCTGTGTAACAGGATTGAATATTCTGAAATATGGAGCTGCATCAGCACCTGAACCTGCTACCCACTGCCAACTAGCCTTATTATTTGCTTGATCTGCATCTACTAAACATTCCCAAAACCACCTTTCTCCTAATCTCCAATCAATAAGTAAATTTTTAACTAGAAATGAGCTTACAATCATCCGAACTCTATTGTGAACATATCCCGTTTCCCATAACTCTCTCATTCCAGCGTCAACTATTGGGTATCCTGTTTTACCTTTTTTCCATAATGTAAGTAAGTTATCATCCTTAATCCACGGAAAATTATCAAATTTTTTTTGAAAGTTAGAATTTATTATTTCAGGAAAATGAAATAATAAATATTTTGAAAATTCTCTCCATCCCAATTCACTTTTAAAATGCTCAACATTCTTATTTTCTAAATCTGACGATTTATTTATTTCATTCCAAATTGTGTGTGGTGAAATTTCTCCAAAATGTATATGAGGAGAAAGTTTTGAAACATTATTTTTAGCTGGATAATTTCTACCATTTTTGTAATCACTTAAGCCTGTTTTAATAAAATTACTAAGTTTTTTTTGAGCATTTATTTCTCCAACTTTCCAATGTTTATTAAATTTTAAGTGCCAATTATTATTGCCTAATAAGCATAATTCAGAAATATTTGTATCAGTTCTAGAACAAATTAAATTTTCGATTTTTGGTTTGTTATAAACGCTTCTTGGAGATTTATTCTTTAGACATCCTTTTCTATAAAATGGTGTGAAAACTCTATAGGGTGTTTTATCTTCTTTTAATATTTCATGAGATTCCCAGAGTAATGATGCATTATAAGTTTTTACAATAATTCCTGATGCTAATAATTTCTTTTTTATAATTTTATCTCTCTCTATAAAACTAGGTTCATAAGATCTATTCCAAAATACATTTTCTACATTATTTTTATCTATCAAACTTTCTAAAATATTTAGTGGATTCCCCATAAAAAAAGATAACTTGTCATTTAAGTTTTTATTAAGGTCAGATAGTGAATGATGTAACCACCACTTACTAGCCTCTCCCATTTTGTACTCTTCTTTTAATGAATTATCAAAAATATATAAAGGGATTACCAAACCTTCATTCAGAGAATTGAAAAGTGCAGGATTATCATTTATTCTCAAGTCTTCCTTGAACCACATAATAGATAATTTATTTTTACTCATACCTTTATATTATTTGATTAATTTTCCACATGATTATTTCTTATTTCTTAGTCTTATAAATAAGACCATTGAAAAAAAATAATTTGTATAAATCATTCTAAAATTACAATTAAATTATGAAAATCGAAGAATCAGATTTATGGATACAATTATTATCTAGAATCAGAGATGATATTTTATTAGATATTCTTAGTGATGTGGACCAAATACATATTGATAATTTTATTTCTCCAAAAATTAGAATTCATTTTAATACTATTGAATCATTCAACCTATTTAATTTAACTATCAAAAATGAAAAATCTAGGAATATTATTGAAAGAGAATTTACGAAATCATTCGGAAGTGATTTTTCTTTAATAATTGATCCCCCTAGTCAAACTCTTAATTGATTGACAAGTTAAATTTCATAAAATTTGTATGATAATTCTCCATCTTTGTAATCAATGATTCTATAACCAGAAGGATCTTCGCCTAATGGTAACCCAAGTGCAGAAGTAGTTATTATTTTTGTTTCATGGAAAGAGGTTTCTAAGTTGATATGTAAATGCCCTGTGAAAATATATTCAAGTTTGTGATCATTAAATAATTCGAAGAATTCACTGTTAATATTTTCTTCAAATGTCCAATAAGAAAGATCTTTGCTGTAAATTAATTCTTCATGCGAATCAAGGATGTCTTTTTCATTAATATATGGAGGATGATGCATAAATAATATAATTCTTTTACTTGAAGAAAACTTTTGAAGAGTTTTTTTTATAAAGTTAATTTGTTCAAGATAAATATCTTTATTATCGTAGTTTGTAAAGATGGAACTATTCAAAAAAAATAATTCAAATTCTTTCCATTTAAAATTATAAAAATCATCTCCAAAATTTTTACGATAAAAACTTAATCCTTCTGTCGACAGTTTATCCGAATCTATTCCAACATCATGATTTCCAGGCACATGATTAATTTTGTATGGTAAATTATCTGTTAGATGTTTATAACTTGAAAGGTCATTTGGTTTATCAATTTCATTCACAATGTCGCCCGTATGTACTATGAAATCAGGATTATGTTCTTTAGCAAACTTAAGAAATTTATCTAAATTTTTCAACTCTTTTTCTGATGGATCTAAATCATTTTTCCAACTTAAAGCTTTTTCAGTCCATCGACCAAATTTAATATTTTTTAGAGCCATTCCTAGCTGAGTATCTGTTATAAGTAAAATTGACATTTGATTTGATTTGATTTCTAATAATTATACTCAAAATTTATAATATCGGATAAAAATACTCCTATCATTGCCTAAATATTAAAAATCTCAAACATATAATATATTTTATATATAAAAAAATAATGAATAATTTTACTACTCAGAATAAATTAGCTCTTGGAACTGTTCAATTTGGTATAGATTACGGAATTAATTCAGGAGTAAAAGTTAATAAAAATGAAGTAATTAAAATTATCAATTGTGCTCGTAATAATGGGATAAATCTATTAGATACAGCTCAACTTTATGGAACGAGTGAAGAAGTTTTGGGTGATGTAAATACTCAAGATTTTGATGTTGTTTCTAAAACTAGAGGCTTTGATAAAGGAGTTATTACAGAAAAAGTTGCTTCTCTTGTAATTAGTGATTTAAATCAATCTCTAAAATTATTAAGGCGAGAGTCTCTGTATGCATTGTTGGTACACCATGGCGAAGACTTACTAAGAACTGGTGGAGAAATGATTTTCAATCAACTTCAAATACTTAGAGAAGAGGGATTAGTAAAAAAAATTGGAGTTTCTGCTTATATAGATAATCAATTAATAGATATTATTGATAATTTTGATATAGATATTATTCAAATCCCAATGAATATTTTTGACAGGCGTTTAATCGATAATGGTTTGCTACAAAAAATTCATTCAAAAAAAATAGAGATTCACACACGATCAGTTTTTTTACAAGGATTGTTATTAATGGATAAAGACAAAAGACCAAAAAAGTTTGATAGATGGAGTGGATTATGGAAATATTGGTATGAATGGCTAGCAGATAATAATTTATCTGCACTTGAAGCATCAATCAGATATATGATTTCATTACCGGAAATATCTAGAGTATTGGTAGGTGTCGATAATAAAGAACAATTTCAAAAAATTATTAATTCAGTGGATGGTCAAATTCCATCCATACCTAAAGAATTATCAACAAATGATGTTGATTTGTTAAACCCTGGTAACTGGGGAGATTTATAAATTTTATAGAAACTTAAATTTAATTTTTTT